>Ga0247834_1007134_pt1 | contig 12074 bp, 21 predicted proteins | sample LaCruzMarch2015__8_FD_187118 | JGI IMG/M metagenome (GOLD analysis project Ga0247834, IMG submission 187118) | Freshwater microbial communities from meromictic Lake La Cruz, Castile-La Mancha, Spain - LaCruzMarch2015_12m | ecosystem: Environmental > Aquatic > Freshwater > Lake | place: Spain... | reverse complement strand
TTAGATGACCATACTCGTTTTTGGTAAAGACTTTCATTGTTTTTTATTTAAACCTTTGATTTTTGTCTGTTAAATAATTTCAATGCATTTCTCAGTCAAAGTGGTGGAAGGATCGGTGGTCAACACCACAGATCTGCTGTCTTATCTCTTAAACAACAGAGCACAGACCACTATCCATCTACAATTGGAGGATGCTCCTGCTCTTGAGTGTGTCAGAGTGAATGATATTGGTTTTTTAAATTTTTTAGAGAAGTTTTGTGTTGAGCATTCATTGAATAGAGAATCTATCTCTCTCCTGACCGAAAACATGGTACAGGACAAGGGTGTGTGGCCCAATATAAAAATTATTCCAGGTGCTTATCCATTTGAGTATGGCAAAGATATTTCTTATTCCGGGATCAAAGACATAAAAAAGAAATTTGGTATATTCATAGGCAGAGCCACCTGGCATAGACTCTATCTATCCACAACATTGTTTAATAGATACAGAGATGATGCATTAATAAGTTTTTGGCAACATCTCAAAGATCCCAAACAGCCAGCCAATCTACACATCGATGAGTTATTATCTAACATGGCTAGATTTTGTAAGAGAGAGTTATTAGAACAAGTGACAAATTTTGTAAATCATTTACCCATGCACCTCTGTGAGGAAGATAGATTAAACAATAATAACACAGGTTGGATCAATTATGATCGTGCTTATGATTTTATCGATCGCTATGATGAGATATTTCTTGATGTGGTGTGTGAAACCATGCATCAGGGCAGAACTTTCTATCTCACGGAGAAGATGGCAAGACCGTTATTAACAGGCACACCCTTTGTTGTGTTTGGCCCTCAAAACTATCTGCAAAATTTGAGGAGGCTGGGATTTAAAACTTTTAATGACGTATGGGATGAAGATTATGACAACCACGAGGGTGCTGGTAGATTGCATCATATGGAAAAAGTATTAGATAGAATATCTCAATTCTCTTTCACGGAAATGAATACCATATTAAACAACATAAAAGATATATTAGAACATAATAAACAAGTATATGCTGATCTAACTCTTTTAAAAATAAATCGGACCTACTTGCAATGAAACATAAACATCACATCATAAGAGTACAACATCTAGTGCCAGATTCTCGCAAGGGGTTTCCTGATCAAGAGTTAAATGATCGAGTGAGGGTGTTGTTCGAGAATCCAGACAACTTCATATGGCTGGAGCACACCAATGACGTCAGTGGTCATGCCGTGGATGCTTGGATCGACTGGTGTGGTGTTAGAAATTATAAGAACATTGGTTTGTTTTTAAATCTAGGAGTAAAAAGACCACCCAATTCCCAATGGGAGAGATTTCCTATAGTGTTTTGTGATAACAACATACAGAGTCAAGCATTCTATCACACAGTCAATGAACAAAAATTCAACACGGAGATACCACAACAGAATAAAAAGATATTGTTCCTCACGGGCAAGCCATTGAGCACAAACAGACTGCCTGTGCTGGATCTTTTGGATAAGAGCAAATTACAATTCACGGCCAGCCTATTTTGGAACAACGGCATGGACATGAAACACGCCACCCTTGTGTGTGATCTATCAGAGAGCAGGATAATGGACCTGGTGCAGAGATATAAGGGCAGCCCAGACTCCCTTGCACTGGTCACGAACAGTGAGAGCAACATAGGAGCATTCCACATGGCTGGAGTGCCCTATGATCATGCCATTTATCAAACACACCAACTCAGTTTAATTCCAGAGACCAAGGTGAGATGGGATTGGGAGTATAACTTTTGCACAGAGAAAACTTTTAGAACAATTTTTAATCATCATCCATTTATTATATTGAGCCAACCCGGCACACTGGAACATCTGAGAGATAGAGGATATGATTGCTTCATAGATCTCTTACCTTATCCAGATTATGATCAACTGGATATCAGCACTCCACAAAAATTAAGAGAGAACTGGCCACGCATAGAAAAGAATTGCCAGGCACTGTTACACAGTGATCCTGTGCTTGTGTTTAAGAGATGTCAATCCAACTATCAAAATCTAGTTCAAGAGAACGAGCAGATGTTGGCCGCCGCGCATCGGGCCACTGACAATCAGATAGACTATGATGCCTACTCCTATGATGCTTTCTATTGGGGCGTGCAGCCAGACAACTGGGTTTGGCCCAGCTGGAACACCGCCAGGCGCAAGTTCAAATAATATTAAGCAATGATGCCGGTCAATTGCACGGTGTATCTGATCTCTGTGCCCAGGTTGCCGCCCAGGTGGTAGGTGTCATGGGACCAGGTCACAAAGTCCATGGCACGCCATTTCGTGAAGGCCTGGCCGCCCGCTTCAAAATAGTGTCCGGACTTCCAGTCCTCTAGGAACACAAGGCTGCGCACTATCCGCCCACGATCGGCCATGTTGTAATATTTCATATAGTTTGCGAAATGATCAACATGTCCCGGAACCAGGCAGCCCGGATTCAATCTATAGAAGCACCAGGCCATGTTTTTCCAGGCCCAACGATTTAGATGACCAAAGTCATGCCGGCCATCGTTGTCCATGTCAGCGTACATCTCTCCCAGCACTGCTGGATTGTTCATGTTGTCTATGACCGCGTCCGCTTTCCTGCGATAGGGCAATAGATGGAAATCCACTCCCAACTCCACATCAAGGTTTCCGGTCTGTAATACTGGCATAATTAAGTACACACTTAATTATCCAATGGCAAAAAATTACAACACTATTACCAACTTTGAGCAGTCTCTCGCGGAGTTCACGGGAGCACCCTATGTGGTGGCCACGGACTGTTGCACCCACGCGATAGAGCTGTGTTTCCGATTGCTGGACATCAAGTCTTGCTCCTTGCCCTCACACACCTATCTCTCAGTGCCCCAGACCCTGAGGATGCTGGGCGTGGATTTCAAATTGGATTTTTACATGTGGTTGGGACAGTATCGTTTCAAGGACACGCCTGTGTGGGACAGCGCCCGCATGCTGATGCCCAACATGTACAGGGAGGGGCAATATCAGTGCCTGAGCTTTGGTCCTGGCAAGCCCATGGACAACACACGCGGTGGCGCGATACTGTTGGACAATCAACAACATTACAATAAACTCAAACAGATGAGCAACGATGGCAGAGACCTGTCCTTCACCAAGTGGCAGGACCAAAAAAGTTTTCAGCAAGGCTATCATTACATGATGAGGATCGAGGAAGCTGAGTCCGCCATGTTGAAGCTGGAGGACTACAAGAAGCAAGGGCGGTTCATGCCCGAATACAAACCCTATCCCGACTGCAGTGAGCTGGAGTTCGCATGATCCCCATAAAAGGTTATTGCACATTTGATCCATTAAAGACTGCCATTGTGGGCGATGTGTTTCCCATTGAGAAGTTTAAACACATCAAGGAAGACAAAGTATTATCTCCATTGGCAAAAGTCATAGATGAGACCAAGGAGGACCTAGAAAACTTATCCAACACATTGAAGAAGTTTGGGGTAGAGGTGCATCGCCCCAACATGAGCGAGACTCCAGATGACCTATCTGCCTATCGCAGGAAGCCCCCGCAACAAACTCGCGACGACATGGCCATAGTGGGAGAAGGCTGTTTCGTGGCCAACAACTTGCCAGAGTATCATTATATCTTTGCCAACATCGACAGCGATCAAATGTACTATCCCGAACGCTACATGGACTACACTGATCCCAGCTTCACTTATGAATTAAACATAGATCAAAACAACATACCAGATCAACAGCGATTGTTGAGCACGTCATTCATACATCTGTTGGGCCGAGATATATTTTGGGGCACCAACACGCCAGGCTGGAAAAACTCTCCCATCATACGGCACCACAAGCAACTGTGGGAGTCACAGGGCTTCAGGGTCAACATTCAGGCCACGGAAGAGATGGGCGGACATGGCGATGCCACTTGGTGTGTTCTAAAACCAGGAGTCATAGTCACCCTGCACGACCTACAGAACTATGCGGAGAAGTTTCCGGGATGGGACATTCTTTATCTGGAAGACAAGTATTGGGATCAGCTGAGCCCTTTCCGCACCATGAAAAAGAAAGTGGGTGGCAAATGGTGGATACAGGGCGAGGAACACAATGATCAACTGATCAACTATGTGGAGAGCTGGTTGGGCAACTGGGTGGGCTACTGCGAAGAGACTGTGTTTGAAGTCAACATGTTGAGCATCAATCCAGAGCTGGTGTTGGTCAACAATTACAATGAACGAGTGTTTGATTTCTTAAAGAAGCACAAGATAGAACCCGTGATATGTACGCAGAGACATCGTTGGTTCTGGGATGGCGGTGTGCATTGCCTAACACAGGATCTATACCGGGAGGGCGAACAGCATGACTACTTCTCCTAGGGTATTGAGGATCTGGTCCAGCGATGGAATCATATACAATTTAAATGACATCGTGATCGAGATGTGCTCCGCCATGGCCAAGCAACAGGACATTGTGCTGGATAATGAGTTCGAAGGACCGTGTCTCCGATCAATTGGTTACAAACAAGACATCAATCTGCTGTCCATTATAAAAAAATGCTGCGAACGTTTCAATTACGATAAAAAAAAGATAACCTATGCCACATCTAATTTGATTGAGGACAGCAGTCTGTTGCCCAACATCACTTACAACTTCCATAACAACAGGGGAAATCTATTCTTCGCCTGGCAAAATAAAATTAAAGATTTTCACAAGGATCTCAAATATCACTTTGGGTCATTCATACAACACAGCACATACCCAAGACTATTCTTTGGCTCGCTATTGCATGATCAATATCGCGACAAAAGCCTTTACTCCTACAGGAGAGACCTAGCCGATCCCGTACATGCTTGTAATATGGACCTGGAGCAGTTCTTCTTCAACTTCCTGGACAAGAAATATTTCCCTCAGCTCAACAAGCTGATATCGGATCTGCCCATCCAGGTGCTGGCCAGTGATTGCAACGATCATTTGGCTGATGATCTGATTGCTTCCTATAACAAGTTCTTCGTGGACATCGTGACGGAAACCTATTTCACAGGCAACCTGTTCTTCCTCAGCGAGAAGACGGCCAGGCCCTTGGCCACCAAGACGCCGTTCCTAATGTTTGGTGCCAGGTGGACCTTGAAAAACTTGAAGCGAATAGGCTTTCAGACCTTTGATAAGTTCTGGACAGAGTCATATGATGGAGCCGAGGGTGCGCTGAGATGTCAGATGATGGCTGATGAGATACACAAGATATCCATGATGTCCAAGGAAAAGTTGAAAGAACTGCACCACAAGATGATGCCCATATTGGAACACAATTATAAACTTTACAACAGCATAGATGCCGATGCTGTGAAGAAATGTTTTGGAATAGGTAAAAGTCAATGAGACCAATTCTCCCTTTCCTGGAAGTGATGATGTTGCGTTCCTGCAACCTGAGTTGCCATGGCTGTACCACGTTCAGCGATCTCAAGCACCAGGGTGATTATTCAGATTGGGAGACCAACAGGCAATGGTTGATCAATTGGTCTAGAAGACTGGAGATCGAAGCAATTGGATTGATGGGCGGAGAGCCATTGATACATCCTGGCATAAGGGATTGGCTCAGGGGCATAAGGGAGACACTACCCAACGCCCAGATCAGGTTCGTGACCAATGGATTATTGTTGGAGAAACACATGGACATCATAGACCTGCTGCAGGAAATGGGGCATAGTGTTCTCAAGATTAGTGTTCATGTGGAAGATGACAGGATCAATCGCATGGTGAAATATATCATGAATCGCTTTGCCTGGAAGCCCGTGACGGAATTCAACATCAACCGATGGAGCACGGACAACGAATTCAAGTTCCAGATCAACTGTCCAGAGAGATTCTTTAAAACATTCCGTGGTACTTACAACAATATGCTACCACACGACAATGATCCCAGGGAGGCCTTTTCGCTGTGCGTACAGAAAAAATGTCCGCTGTTGTTCAACGGCAACCTGTTCAAGTGTGGCACCGCGGCATTGACTCCTCATATGTTGGAGAAGCAGAACAACACCCACATGGATCTCTGGGCTCCCTATGTCAGCAATGGATTGCAAAAGGATTGCACAGATCAAGAACTGGAGTCATTCATCAATAATTTTGGCAAGCCCAATGCCATATGCAGGCAATGTCCATCCGAGGGTGACTTAGATTCTATTATAGATCATAGAAAGAATGTTGAATACAAATAATTATCGTTGGATGATTGTTTGGAAGTTCTTGTGCGTCAATTGCTCCATTTGTTCTTGCGTTAGGCCCAAACTTCTAATTGTTTCTATATCCCGGCCATAGTTCCATCCACCACAATCCATTCCACCGTGTCCGTGATCTGTGGCAAATAATAAACGATCCCATCCTATCAGGTCACCGTGCTTCTTGAAATCCGTGTGCTCTGGCTCTGTGCTGAACCAGAAGTTCTTCTGGAGCCGCGGCAGCGGATCGGGACGACCCTGCTCTATCATGAAGTTCCTCAGGGCGCCGATCCAGTCAATTCCTCGCTCCGCTATCACTATCTTGAGATCCGGCATTGAGTCCCACCAATCACACTCCAATAGGCTGACCATGACCAATAGGAAATGATCCACTGGATCCACCTTGCATTGTGCTGTCCATTCTCTCTGCTTAAGAGCAACCATGACCTGGTTGTATCGATAATCCCATACCTTGCCCTGCATTCCTTTGCCCCCGACCACGTGGATGTACATGGGCATACCTTGGTCGTGTGCCCGCTGGAATATGGGCCTCACCGCTTCTATCCTGCCCCATGGTATGGTGTCGTCTATGAAGTATCCAAAGAAATTATTGTTTGCTATCAATTTCATGGCATCCAGGCAGGCTGGCACGTCCTGCAGAGACAACCATGCGTTGGCTGTTAGGAAACTGTTGCTCTGTGACATCACGTTGATCATGTGATCATTATAGACCTGCATGACTTCCCTGCCCAGGCTGGCTTGTATCGAGTAACCCAGGCCAACCGAACCACCAAAGAAATTAATAACTTGTTTCTGTAGGCCCAACTTGTTCTTGGCCTCTGCCATGTGCTGTTCCATGGTCACAATGTTGCCTTTGTTGTCATTCACATAGGAGTCCCTCCAGTCCTGATCACTCAAGCGATCAAAACAATTAAGGGTGGCAAGATGTGCGTCACAATCAATTATCATCACAGCACTATTTAAGTAAAACAGCAATGGCTCGCTATTACGGTAGTCGGCTCGCTATTGGGTATTAGGATTTTCTCTTCTTGGCCGAGTAGTCTGGCAATGGTCCACCATACTTCTGGCCCTTGATCCTCTTGCCACCCACGGTCTGTGTGCGGCCATGTATCTTCTCTGGGCGACTGCCGGAGCGTTTCATTTTGCCCTGTGATTTGCAAGATGACACCCACGATGCCGGCAGGCTGGACTTGGGACGGCTACAAGCACCTCTGGGTGCGGGTCCTATGTTCTCTTGGGGCAGGCATATCTCGCGGATCTTCATGTGCATATTTAATCCTTTTGGCAGAGTTGATCATGGCTTTAAAGTTGCATTGCTGTATCAATATAGCAACGCTTAATGGATGGTGTACGTTGCTCGCTTGTCAGTTCATTAAACATCCTGTCAGTTCTGCCGTCAGTTGCTGTCAGTTGCCGTCAGGTATCACAATAAATACTGTCATGAAGATTTCAGAGATACTCCAACCAAAACAACCAAGTGCCATCAACGACAACAACCTACTAGATGTTGTGGCACAAGATACAGCGCCATTGGGCCGCTCGGCCATAATGGACGGGGTCAGCAGGGTGTTGAGGCGTGTGGCGGGCAAGGGAGTCAAACAGGGTTTCAGATGCACCTCGGGCACGAGGAAGGGCAGGGTGGTGGCCAACGCCAAGACCTGCAACGCCAGGCTGAACCCCAGCAAGGGTGCCAAGATATCACAGAAGAGACGGGCCAAGGCCAAGCAGACGGCGATCAAGAGGGCCAAGACCATGAGGTCGGGCGGAGCGTCACAGCGATTGAAGGGCATCCAGATCAGGACCGGCAAGGGCACGTCACCCATGGCCAGATCAGGCAAGTTGCTCAAGAGCAAGTTCGTCAAGCCCGCCAAATCCAAAAAATAAAATATCTTTCAAATTCAAACACTTAACCCAATGATCTGGCATGATCTGGTGCGGCCTGGGTTGACCTATACAGGAACTAATATAAAGTAAGGATATGAACACAGATACAAAAATAATGACAATGGATGAGATCTATGAGCAGATCCTGGAGAGCTATTTCCGTGGAGAGCTCACTGAGGGCGAGTGGATGATGAGCCCAGACCAAGTGGTAAAGACATTTGAGACGGAATGCCTCAAGCACGGGCACTCACCAGCGGACTACACTTTATATAATGCGGGACTCGCGGACGAATGCGAATGCCACATAGATAAATTGACAACCAAGTTCATATAGCAATAAATATCAACATGGACTTCATCAGCATCTTCTCAGCAATCTTCAGCTGGATACAAGTGGGCACGGGACAGGCCGCGATCACGGCAACCACCCTGTACCAGGGAGCGGTGCTGGTGGACAAAGTGACCACGGAGGACTTCCGGGGCACCTGGTCAGCGGAGATACAGGAGCAGGGCATCAAGACAGTGAAGAGCTTCATCATGCAGGTGGAGGACACCCGCACCACGAAGGGTTATGTGATCGAAGTCAGGGATTCCCGATGAGCAAGAAGAAAGCCACCAAGAGGATTCCGTGGAGCGATGATTACTCCGACCTACAATACATCTATAAGAAACACAGCACCAAGCCTAAAAAATCCAAAAAAAAGAAATAGCCAGGATAAGTCATTGATTCTGTTGACCTATCGGTGATTGACAAATTACCAAACGGTATTAGTATTAGAGTCATGAGAATATCGTGTTTGATAATGTCCATACTATTGATCGTGTCCACATCTGCACGAGCAGAGATAACCGCTCGTGATGTCTGGGTTGGATTGTTGGTCGCCAGCAAGGTGATCGTCAAGACCCAACAAGGCACCTGGGGGGCCAGCATCCATGAAGAAGCCCATCAAGGTGTCAAGGATGCGGTCAGGAAGGTGGGCCAGCAATAGATGTTGATCACCTTGGAGATCATCTCCGCGGCGCTGTTCTGGTTGGCCGTGTTGGCATGGCTGAGCATATTCGCGAGGCAGGCCTATGTGGCCTGGGTGCTGAAGGATATGCCGGACTTCGCCTACAGCCAGAAGATTCGATGGGTGGTCATGGCGTGCCTGATTATGTCATTGTTATTGTTGACTTTTTATTGGGTTGACATATTACCAAACGGTATTATTATTAAAGTAAATTAAACAGGGAGGTAAGAATGCCCAACTGGTGTTCAAATGTAGTTGAAGTAAGAGGACCAAATAAAATTGTAAAAGAGCTTGTGGATCACAAGTTTGATTTCCAAAAGATACATCCATGCCCCGAGGCACTTAATATAACGGCGGGCAGGGAAGGTGCGGATGAATCCGAGGCACAGAAGGCCCTGGTGGCCAAAGAAAAAGCGAATTTGAAGAAATACGGATACCGCAACTGGTATGACTGGTGTGTGGATCAATGGAGCACCAAGTGGAACGCAGGTGGATCTGACAACGAAGACATGATCGTGGACTACGATGAAGATGTGGATGATCAAGGCATCGCTCTATTCACTTTCTCATCAGCATGGGCACCACCAGTGGGAGTGTTTCAAAAATTAAAAGAACTACACCCAGACCTTTACATCCAGGGCAGGTACTACGAGCCCGGCGTGGGGTTCTTTGGTGTGTGGGACGACGGCGACGACCGTTGCTACAATTTCGAGAGCATCGAGCATGGATCCCGGGACGAGTTCTGGAAGACCGAGGACGGCATACTATTGGATGAGAACTTTGACATCGTGGAGGACATGATCCACAATGAGGAATATCAATTGGAGGAGGGTGCCAAGAAGGTCAGGGACTATGTGAAGGGACAACCGCAGAACTGTGAGGAGACAGCATAATGGCGACGAGAGGAAGAATAGGATTACAATTACCCGATGGAAAGATCACAGCATCTTACAATCATTGGGACAACTATCCGGGGGGCATAGGCTACAACCTATGTGACAACTGGACCAACCCTGAAAAGGTCATGAAGGCGATCAAATTAGGCAACGCCAGCACCTGGGGAGTCATAATTGGTGACAAGACCGACTTCGATGACAGGAGCAACGAGATGCACGATGTTCAGAACATCTACTACGGCAGGGACCGCGGAGAGAAAGATCAGAAGGCCCGCACCTATGTGAACGAGGCAGAGTATCTGGAAGATGGATGGGGTTCCGGCGAGGAGTACATCTATCTCATGAAGGAGACAGGACACAAGGATCCATATGGCAAGGCACAGGGCGAATGGTTCTATGCCACGAGGGTATGGAGCGACTCCAAGAAGGACTATGATCCATCAGTGGGCTTCCAGCCATTGAGAGAAGTGGCCATACAGGACAGGATCCGTATGTTGCAATTTGAACTGAAGCAGATCAACGATAACAGAAAGAAGGTGGCATGATAGAGATTAAATTTTTACTGAAGACCGAGTCGGGCGAGATGCTGACCAGACAGCAGGTGATAGATCGCCTGTGCCAGTATGACGTGTGTATGCTGATGAGGAACATCAACCTCGAGGACTATGACTGGTTGAGCGACATCAGAGAACGAGGATTCAAGGGCTACCGCAACTATACTGACGATGAGTTGAAAGAAGAGTGGCTGGAATCAGAAGCAGGTTGGAGCAACATGATGGCAGATGGGGAGCAACCCTACGACATCGCATCCACGGTGGGGGTCAAGTGAGGGAATTCACCAGGGGTATTTTTCAAACATTAAAAGGATTGATAGTGGAATCCAGTGTGGCCAGGGCAGTGGTCTACACCATAGGCCACGTCATAATTGCTATGATCTGCAACACCATCATCACGGGAGCGGCCTGGGAGTTGGCCATGGTGGATGCTGTGATAGAGCCCTGCATCAACGGAGTTTGGTATTATTTCTTAGATAAATTTTGGACCAGCCAAAGGAAATGAAACAATATCACTTTAGATTGCGAGCAGGCAACTTCGAGAACAGCTATTTCATAGTGGACAGCAATCGAGAAAGAGCTTTTGATTCAGCCCAATGGGAGTTCTTCAAGGACTGTGAGGCCCTGGGATTCATTTGCATGAGCTGTAAATTGGAATTGGAAGAGGTCAATGAGATCTAGCCAGGATAAGTCATTGATTCTAAAGAGTTATTAGTGATTGACGTATTACCAAACGGTAGTATTATTAGAGTATAACAAATGGAACAGGGAGGTTCTAAAATGGTAAAGTTAAAATTAGCAGATATATTAAACGCCATATCGCATATGGACAATGACGAGATCAACAGTTTGGTCAGAGCGGTGCAGGTGAGAAGAGATCAATTGCATTTCCAAAAGACCAAAAATTTCAACATTGGCGACAGAGTGGAGTTCACTTCCAGCAGGACTGGTGCGGTGTTGGCAGGTAAGGTTTCCAGAGTCAAGATCAAATATGTGGCAGTGAATTGTGACAATGGCCAGACATGGAACATACCGGGCGGAATGTTGAGAATGATTCAACAGAAAGTGACGGCTTGATGACCAAGACAAAATTATATCCCAGAGCAGAAGACCTAGGCAAGAACGCCTACAGGAAGAGAACCTACTACACCTTGTTGGTGGAGCAGGATGTATTGGCCCACAACCAAGATGAGGCCGATGAATTGTTCAGAGATGGTGGTGGTGTCAACTATGACAAAATCACTTCGGACCTCCTTCTGGAGGACAAGGGAGTGGAGACCGTGATAGTGGACGCGACATGGACCGGAGACACTGGCAACACAGAATACATGGGCAAGGTGGTATTGAACCCCGACAACGACTACGCCGCGGAAGATGGCGACGTGGTGTTGGATGCCTATGCAGATGAGATCAACCTAACCAAGGAGACAGCATGAAGAAACATATAGCACCCGAGGGGGTGGAGTTCAAGTACAGGGTCACCAGGATCAGCAC
>Ga0247834_1007122_pt1 | contig 12091 bp, 20 predicted proteins | sample LaCruzMarch2015__8_FD_187118 | JGI IMG/M metagenome (GOLD analysis project Ga0247834, IMG submission 187118) | Freshwater microbial communities from meromictic Lake La Cruz, Castile-La Mancha, Spain - LaCruzMarch2015_12m | ecosystem: Environmental > Aquatic > Freshwater > Lake | place: Spain... | reverse complement strand
TTCTTGTTTTGTAATTTTTTCTTCGTGTACCGCTAACATAGATTTAATAGATGAAGAAACGTCTGTAAGCTTCTCAATGGCCGTATCTAAACGTTCATTGATGTTACTTACATTTTGAAGGTCTTTTTTAATACCTTCTAACTCTACTCTTATATCTAAATTGTCTGCCATATTTTTCTATCTCTTTAGAGATGATTGTATCCAGCAATAAAAAATTACTTTGGTACGCCAGGCGTAGTGATGTATTTTTTGCTGTTATTAATATTTATGTTAATCAGATTGTCTATATGTGCCCATTGGGCGCCTATCAAAATACTCAAAATAAAAAATATAACTGTAATTATTTTGTAAAAATTTGACATAATTGGAATACATTTGTACTCTTTTCTCCTTTGTTAACTTTTTATTATAACGAAAACGGCACCAATAATAATTATTACGGAAAATAAAATTTCCATATATTGTCCTTTTGTTATGTTTGATTGTTTACTACGCTACTTTAGTAAGTAATTGTTGATTGTTCATTAGTCGTAGTCTTTCCATTTTCCATAGTTTGGTTAATGTTCGTCTTTTTCTTCTCTCTTTTTGTTTTCTAATCTTTATCCAGTTTAAATTTAATAAGTATAATTTAAGTTTCTTTTCATTTCTAATTTGCCTTCTTGCTATCTTTCTTAACTTTCGTACTTGTAGTAGGGTTAACATTGTTATCCTTTACTGTATAGATTGATACCATATTTGATTTGCCTTTTACTTGAACATCATCTAATTTAGAAAAGTTGAATTGATTTGAAATGTCTTTATAAGTATCTTCGCCAACTACTAATGTAGCATCATAGTTTTTACTCACGCCTTCTAATCTACTTGCTAGATTAACAGCATCTCCTAGTACTGAATAGTCAAACCTTTGATTACTACCCATATTGCCAACAACGGCCTTTCCTGAGTTGATACCTATACCAATATTTAGTTTATCGCCGAACTCACCAGAGTCGTTTAATTCTTTAAGTTTTTCAATCATTTCTAATGCTGATTTAACTGCCATCTCTTTATGATTTGGACAATCTAATGGTGCGTTCCAAAAGGCCATTATACAATCTCCCATATACTTGTCAATTGTTCCTTCGTTCTTCATAATTATTTCGGTCATTGGTGTTAAAAATTTATTAATGACAACTGTTAAACCTTGTGGATTAGATTGATACTTTTCTGATATAGGAGTAAAGCCTCTAATATCACAAAATAAAAATGTTAATTTTTTTGTTTCACCACCTAGTTTTAGTAATTCAGGATTCTGTTGTAATCTTTTTACCATTTTAGGTTCTAAGTAATGTTCAAATTGTTTTTTGATTTGTTGTTTTAATTGAAACTCTAAAACAAAACGATTAAAGATACTATGTAGTCCTACTAAAGTAATTGTTATAACAATCCAACTGGCATCTGATAATAAAAGATAATTGTTAAATAGATAAATTGTACCATATATACTTGTAACATAAAGAACCAACATACTTAAACCTACAAACCAGTATGGTGTAAATCTTGTAAGTATAACTAAAATTAAACCTATAACTATTGATATACATAATTCTATAAAAGGACTTATATCATATCTTTTAATATGTTTACCATCTAAAACTGTTTGTAATGTTGAAGCTGACAGTACATAATCATATTGTTCGCCTGTAGGTGTGGCAATTATACTGTTTAATCCTTCAGCAGTTAGACCTATTACAATAGTACGGCCTTTAAACTTAGAGAAATCATTTTCAGCAGCAGATAATGTTTCAAACTTTTTATTCCAATGTAACCATATACGAGCATTGGCGTCTGTATTGATTGTTTCAAAACCAGGAACTCTTACAGCAATAATACCAGCATCGCCAGCCTTTATCTGATAACTAGGTGCATCTGTTAAAACTCTTATAGTTTCAATAGCCATCGCTGGATAAGTTTCTTCGCCTATCTTCATTATCAAAGGTATTCTTCTGACTACACCATCTTTTTCTGGTGCTGTATTAATAACTCCTACACCGTCTGCGTTCTGACCTATCTCTTTAATTGGCCCTAACATACCAGACCATTCAAATAGATAAGGTATAGGGTCGCCTATCTTCGCCACGCCTCTTGGTACTGCGTTTCTATTTGTTTGTGTTGTTCCGACTTGAGCTACTATAACACCATTGTTTTTAATTGTGTCAATAAGAATTTGGTCACCACCTAATCTATCTGGTTCTGAGAACAAAACTGGAATCATAATCACACCCACTTCTGCTTCTCTTAGTTTAACTATTAGATTAGCAAGTACATCTCTTTTCCACGGCCATTGTCCATATTTTTCAATTGACTTTTCGTCTAGTGTTATTACACCTATCTCTTTAGATATTTCTTTTTTTTCTTGTTGTATTAGTAAATCAAAAGACTTTAATCTTAATATTTCTTTTACTAATGGGTCTTTTAAACCTATAAATGCCAATACAAATACAGTTACAAAACAAAATGTCCAATGTGTTAATATTTTTTTTATCATTGTTGTGTTACCGTAGCACTACAAGTTGCTGTTGTACATAATTGTTGTAAATAATAATTTTTGTTTGTACTAGCATCTTGTGTTAAATTTAATGTTGTAGGATTTCCACTTAAATTAACTGTAGCGTTGTGAGAACCTAGTCCATCTTGTATTACATTTATCGTATTACTATTACCAAGTGTCAAATCTAAAAAATGTTGTCCTGTTCCCCATTGTTTTACATCTACTGCGTTATTACTTCCTTGTATATCAGTAAATAATATTTTATTTCCTGAATCTTTTTGAGATGTATCAATAGTATTACTGTTACCACTTATATTTATTTTAGCAAAATGTTCTCCGCTATTACCAAAAATTTGTTGTTCCATTGTTAAATTATTTGAATTGCCTGTTATACCTATTAATGCTGTCTGATTTTTATTTTGTGTTATGCCTATTGTATTATAAGAACCATTTACATCAATACCTAAAACATTACCTGAAGTGTTTTGATTAACTGTTAAACTATTATAGTTACCTGTTATTTGAGCAGCTGATGATAAATCCTGTCCTTTAATTAAATTGTTTGGCCCTTGTTGTGTTATATTTAAAATAACTCCTGTACCAGATTGGTTTACATATATGCCTGAACCTGATACAGCCTTGGAAGTATTTACTATTGTTTGTTGATTATTTGTTATAGTTGATTGAGGTGTCCAGTAAGTATTAGAAGTAGCCAACACTGATGAAGGTACAATTGTCCACCCTTGGTGTAAATTAGATTTGTACCAATAAAGTGCCATAACTGCCGCACCTCCGTTTTCATAATACCATATCTCTATAGGTTGAACTCCTGCTGTAAGAGTTACTGTACCATATCTCATATCCGCTCCACTTTCAATCCAACTATTAACCACTGTATTGTTGTTAACTTTAATTATTACTCCATCATCAGCATAACCTCCAAATGTATATGTGCCAGATTCAGGTACATTGATATATCCTGTCCATTTAACTATGACCTGTTCACTACGGCCAGAATTTAATACGTTGCTACCACCCCAATTAAAGTCAATAGTAGATGAAGTGCCAGTGCTAAGTACAGTAGGATAATACAACGTAGTATAATTAGGAGTGGCGCCTGTGCCTCTATATGTTTGATAAGTTAATCCACTAATACCATCAGCAAAAACTGGTAATGAAAATAATAATAAACTAACGACTACTTTGCTTAATGTAGATAACATTACCTGAACCTCCTAACGTATAATCAAACACTTGAAAATCGTTTTGTTGTAAATTAATTTTGTAATTATAGTCTTGGTTTAATTTTAGATAAACATTATTACCTTGACCATCATCTCTTGTAAATATCCAAGATGGTTTATCATCTAATAATATAATACCTGTATTACTATCTCTACCTGCTGTAGCAGCAGTTGTTGATTTTTGTTTTTCAAATTCAGATTGAATTTGTTTAGCAAATTCTTTATTCAGTTGATCTAATACATTGTCTAAAAAGTTTTGATCTAAAAAATCTACATCTAACATTGTTGAAAATTGTTTTTCATCTTCTTTAAGAAAATCTGTATTTAATCCTTCAAACTTTAAAAAATCTAAATCTAAAGCCGTAGCTACACCTTCTAATTGATTTTTAGATTGTTCATTTGCTATTTCTTTTGGTTTAGAAACAATTAACATATTATTAATTAATGTTTCATCTATTTTTAATATTAATGGATTTAATGGTTTAGATTGAGATGTTGTAACAACCGTAACTTGAAATGCTTGATTTAATATAACTTGGCCAGCATCAGATTCAACTGAAATTTCTCCTACAAAACAATAACCGTTTTTATCGCAAGATGGTAATAATATAATTGTTGAACCGCCAATCTCATCTATCGTCATTGTAAAATCTGTACCTCTCACACCAATGGTTGCTGTAGGTGTTTCTATCTTTACATTTTGCTGACTATTTTTTGCTATCTGACCTGAAGCATAACGAACTGTGCCTGCTGTTGCTTTGATAGATAATTTACCTGTCTTATTACTTGGGTCATAAACAAATTCATCTATTAATAATTTAGAGTGTGCCGTTACATCAACTCTGGTATCATCTACAAATTGTATGGCCGTTTTACCTTGGCCGGTTTTAACGGTATCGTATGATAAAATTTCTAATTGTTTTTTAGAATCAACTTCACCGCCGGCCTTTCTTTGTACTTTACTATTTCCTTCTTGTAAAATAACTTCACCTATTCCAGCGTAAACATTTTTGCTGAATAGAAACATAATTAAACATAATATTATTTTCATAAAGATTTATTAATCTTCTTGTACGATTGTAACTGTTGGGTTATTACCTGAAGTCGTTAAACTAATTGTTTTGTTTTCAAGACCTTCTTGTGTAATATCAAAAGTTCCACCTGTACCAGTATGACTAAGTGTTAATTTATGTTCACCTACTCCTGAGCCGTCCATAGTATTTGTAATTGTATTTGTTGAGCCAGTTATAGTTAAAGTTTGTTCAGCATTTGGACTATCAATCGTAGATGTAATAGTATTGCTATCACCAGTTACGTTTTTAATAACAGTTGTTCCAGTAGAATCATCATTCTCACCAATACTTAAACTTACAGTGTTTGAACCACCTGTTAGATTTATTGTTGCTGTTACAGAATCACAACCTGATGATGAGTTACCACTGTCGCATAAAAATGTTACAGTATTACTATTACCGCTAGCATCAAAACTACCTGTATAGTTATTACCATTTACTTCAAAAGTTAACTCGTTTGTATTACCATTTTGTACTATTGTGAAATCAGTATCAGCACCAGTCAATGATGATGGTAAAGCTAAAGTACCAATCGTGTTACCTGTGCCTGACTGTGTTATATCTAATACTAAATTATTACCAGATTGAGTAACATATATATCGTTAGCCCATACTGGACTTGACAACATCAGAAACATAATGAGTTTAGTTGATGTTTTCATTTATTTTTTCTTTGCTTTCTTCTTTGTTAATTTTTTTTGTTTTCCATAGACCTTTTCTTTCACCTTCTTTAATCATTTCTAATACACCAAACTCTATGGCCGTTCTAGTTGCATAATTTACTGGTTCGTTTACAGCAGCACCTTGTTCTATCTCTAGTGCCTTTGTACCCATATCTAAAAACTTAAACACATCAACACCTGACTTATAACTAGCAATAGTCTTAGATGATGATAAAGATATTAAAATTTCTCCTGTTTGTACAGAAATTAATCGTATAGATATTGTTACTTGATCCATACGATATTCTTCGTGTACACCTATACCAAAATATCTAGCTCCTTCTCCACCTGAAGAAAAGTTAGTGTCATAACCTACTACACCACCTTCAATAATTAATCCAGCAAATACAATAGGTTTTAATATGTTCATATTATTCTTTTCACCATCATATTGTTCTCTTGTATTTTTAATCAGTTGTCTTTCTTTTACAAGGTTATCTAAACCTGCTCTTTCAACAACCTTAAACCATTTACCATCACTTACATTTTTTAATGCTTGTATTAACCAAACTTCTGAACCTTGTGTAACTGCTGTACTTAAATTAGAAAAGTTAGCATTAGGTTTTCTTTGGCCTGTTCTATCAGGAAAACTATACACAGCAATAGTCATAATAGGTTGATCTAATAAAGGATATTCTAATAACATTTTTGTTGTCGGTGTACCTTCAACATAAGGCAAATCCCCATAGTAAGGACTATTCCTATAAAATGTAGCACACGATTGTAACATCAATGCCATCAATGTTATACTGACAATCTTTAACATTTATTTCCTATTTTAAAAGCCAAAGCCGCCAATAGGTACTGTTAAATTTGTAACTGTACCATCAGCACCTGTAACTTGTACTGTAATTGTATTTGCTGCCGTATCTTTAAACCAATATAATGTAGAACCTTCAATTGTTGATGTACCTGAAGTAGGAGCACCAGCTTCTGTACTAAACATATTATCTACCAACTGTTTAGATAAATTGGCATATATTCTGCTTTCAACGTTAGCAAGAAACTTGTTAATTGTTTTGTTTGATTCTTCTCTTTTAGCGGCCGCTATTTCAGCCTCTTTTTTTTCTTTATTTTCTTTTTCTCTATTGTGTTGTAATTGTTCAATAGACAATACGTGGCTACTATATCCTTGTCCACTAAAGGCAGGATTTTTAAATTGATGGTTTAATTCTGAGGAAGTGCTAGTAGTTATCAAAAAACCATAGCAAAAAGCAGCTACTAACACTATCTTTAATAGTGCTTTCATACTCTATATTTATATAAAACGATTACTCTTTTTGACTTTTCTTTTGTTTTTCTTGTTCTTCTTGGTACTCTAATATCATATTTAACTTGGTATTTAATCTTATAAGGTCGTTGTCTAACATTCTTATTCTATCTACCAAAGCAATCAGTGTTTTGCTTGTTTCACTCATCACAGGTTTTATTTCTGTTGTTACCCATTTCCATACAAAAAATATAAAATAGCCCATACCAAAGGCCGCCACTATAGGAAAACCATATTGATTAATTAATTTTACTAAATCCATATTAATCTTTTCTTGCGTCCTCTTTGCCGTTTGCTCGACCAATTCTTTCAACATCAGGTTTGATACCTAATGTGGAACTTACTAATGTATCAATTCTTATTACATCAGCATTCATAGTTTTAACTCTATTGTCTAATGCTTCAATTATACCACTGATTTTTTTTACATCACCTGTTACTGATGCTAGAATAAATTTTAATGTAAGAAATACGAAGAAGCCACCAGCACAGGCTGCTGCGATAGGAAACCCTACTTCTATTGCTAGTTTAAGAAAGTCCATAATAATAATTAAATATTACTTTTTTTTACTCTTATCAAATGCTCTATTACCAAACCAAAATGCTACAACAGAAGCAAATAATGCTGCTGTTTCTTCGTCCCAAAGTTTAGGTATAGCATCTACAAATGCTGAACCTGATTTCATATACACAATCAATGCACTTACTTTTATAACACAAAATAATATAAAAAATACGTAAGTGATAACAGGTCGAACAGAAGCTCTCATAGCGTCAATAAACTTGCCGCCTTTTAACGAAGCATCGTGAGCATATAGGCCTGCTTGTTGAGCAGTAACAGCCTTTGCTTCTTCTACTTCGACCTGTGCTTTGATTTGCTTAATGTTAAGATCGATACCTTTAGCCTGTAAATCTGCTCGAAGTTTTAATTCTTCTAAGTCAGCCGCTCTTTTAGATTTCTCTTTAAAGTGATCAAAGATTGTTGGTATAATTGATGTACCAAAACCTAATAGTGTACCTAATAAACTTAACATTTTATCCTTTATTCTTTATTTTTAAATCTTCCAATAATACTATTTATACTGTTTTTTACTTTGTTTATCACTGTATCTACAATGGCCGGCCTTGGAATATACCAACCTATTACGATACCGATTACTATTAAAACTAATATCTTAATCATTTTTTTTATCTCCTTTTGGTTTTATGATACCTTGCGATACCATATGTTTATATAATGGTGTATCAATCGTCATACTTTCATCTTCTAATTTCTGAAATCTTTTCTTTTTCTTTTTAATGTTCTTTTGTGGAAACTGTGCCAGTGTTCCTCGACTGTCTTTAGAACCTTGATTATTAGGAGGTGTATCTCCTAAATCGGCTATAGGGTGTAAAGAATCTAAACTACCAATAGAAAAACCACCTGTTCCTGAAAAATTAGCGTCATCATATTCTTTTAAGTAATCTTTAGCAAACTCTTTAAAACTCTTAAATGTTCTTTTCTTATCTGACATTATATTTTTTTACCTTTTATTCTACTTAATCCATATCCTGGATGTTTTAATGTGTCTAAAGTTTTAAATATAATTTGTCTTACTCTTTCACGACTTAAATTAAATTGATTTCCTATTTGATCGTATGTCATATTATCAAAAAATCTCATTTGTATTATTTCTTTCATTCTATCATTAGGTAACATATTTAATGCTTTTCTTAAATCATACTTTGTGTTGCCACGAGAATCTAAAGCAGCGTCTAATTCTTTTTGTATTAAAGACGAATCCAAGGCTTCACCAATGTGATACTTTTCTTTAAAAGATTTTTTTGGTTGTTCTTTAATCACTTGTATTTCTGTTTTTGGACTATGCATTGTATCTATTACAACATCTACTTTATCAAGGCCATCTAAAATTTGTTTTAATAAAACACTGTTGTTATCAAAGTTTTCTTTTATATTTCTTTTAATTGTACCCATTAATATAGTTTTCTTTTTTTTCTTCTTAACATTAATACCAGGCTCACCAGCAGGCCCTACGCCAATACCTGCAATATTACCAGCACCAGCATTATTAGCAGGAGCATCTTCATTTTTTTTCATTAAGTTTATGTATTTACGATAAACAGCGGCAGCTGATGCTTTACCCATTTCTTTTGCTCTTTGTTCCATCGCTACGGCAGCTTGTATTTTATGAGCGTGTGAACGACCACTGTTTTTAATTTTTCTAACACTTGCTTCAGCATCATCTTCTGTTGCAAATTTTAAACCTTGTATTGTGCCTTTTGGATTTTCGTCTGTATATAAATCAGAATGTTTTTTAGAGCCAGCAGGTTGGCCAGGTTTTCTAGGAACTCTAGGCTCTTCTTTCATTAACATACCATCTACGTCTACTTTGTAACCTGATGGTATTGGTTTACATTTCTGATCTGTATTACAATAATATTCACCAGCTTTACAAGTTGTATTTTCTTCTTTAAATTGTTTATACGATTTCATATTCAGATACCAATTCTCCGTTTCTTTCGTATATATCTATACCAAAACAATTCATAAAAGGTTTCTCTTTGCTTTCTTTTATTACACTTACTTCTTTTATCATATCGTTATACTGATTTGTTTCTTTTAAATAAGTTATAATAGCACTTTCAAATATTGTTTTATATTTTACTAACTCTTGGTTTTCTTTTAAAACAAATGCTAATGCTACGGCAAAATTAGATAAAGAACTTGATAATCCAACTTTAGAAAGAACTCTTTTTAAATTAAATACAAATCTGTGTAAAACTGTATAAGCATCTTTTTCAGCTTCAGTTTTTAACTGACTTGTTTTTTTTAATACTTTACCTTTTTCATCAATAATTCCAAATTTAAAAGCCTCCTGATTTTTAAAATCAGTTGATATTAATTTAACTATTCTATAAGTAATTAATAAGTCTATTAATCTATTTGCCATTATAGTCCTTTAAGTATTTCCCATACTTTCATATCTGCTTCCACTTGTTGCAATTCGTGTGGATACAAATAATTTAAATAATCTAAAACAGATTTCAAAGCAGGCCAAAATCGTATATCTAATTTATATAACAATAATGTAACGGCCGCTTCTACACCAAAAACATTTTGTAATACTATTATATGATTTACTACAAGTCTAATATTAAACTCGCCTGTAAAAACATATTTACGAAATAATCTTTTAAGATATTTAAATCTTTTTAAATCTTCGTAAAACTCTTTTTCACTATCCAATGTTGGATTGTCATAATGATGTTGAGCAAACAATAACCAATTGTCTTTGGTAATCTGTTTAAACATTTGCTAATCTTAGATTAGCTTAGCGTAAACCTTTGATGTATTATTACTAATTTTTTCAAATTTAAACTCTAGTTTTAAGCCGCCTTCTTTTCTATGGCTTATACCATCGTCTTTAATAACATCTTCAGGTTTGGTGTCTAAATCTTTTCCAAATCTACCACCAAATTGTTTTAGATTAACTACAACAGTACCTTTATCACCTTCTAAAACCACGTTGTTATCAAAAGATAATCCTATTCTGCCTAGTTTTTCTCTTAATTCAGATATTGCTAAATCCGGATTAATGTATTCTCTATCAGCTATTGCGCCTACAAAAGCATTAACTTTATTTAATACTTCTGGACTCTCAATGTTGTGAGCACCAATTCTACTGTCCTCTACCGAGTTATTTCTAACTGCAGTTCCAACACCTTGAGCATCGCCAGCGTAATGGCCTTCTTTTATATGTTGTTTAAATGTTCTCATTTTTTCCTTTACTTATATTTTTCTGATTTCCTTTTAGTGCCATCAGCACGAGGTATCAGACCTTTTGCTTTAAGATGTGCTTTATCAGTAAACCCCGCCTTACCTGCTTTGTATCTCGCCATAGCGTCAGCAGTATCAGGTGGAGTTTCTGATAAAATATCTTCTTCAAACTCTTTTAAATCACTTTCTTTTATATATGATTTAAACCTTCTCATTAGCTTGTTGCCAAGTTTAATGCTCTTTCTTTTTCTTCTGGCATTTTATTACCAGATTTATTAGATAGAACAATTAGTTTATCGACTTGTTGAATAGCTCCATAAACGGCATTTAAATTACCTTTCATAGTACCTAAATCTTTCTCAACTTGTCTTATTCTTTCTGAAAGTGTATCAAAATCTTTTTTTAATACTTCTCTTTCAGATAACAATGTTTTATCATCAATTGACATAATATCTCCTAATTAATTAAGCTGCTACGTAACCATTACCACCAATTATATACCATTTAGAACTTTTAAATAGACAAGTAACTGTTTCTCCTGGAGCGTTTAAAGTTATTGTTGTATATCCTGCTAAATTAGTAGGTGTAATGACTATGTTATTTGTACCAGATGTTGATACATTTAATATTGTTTTAATCTGACCATCAGCGCCATCTGCTAAAGCAGCAGCGTGTGTTGCTGATGTAGCGTTGATTGCTGTGATTGCTGTTGTTATGTTTACAGCTGTTGTTGTTGAACCATCAGCTATGATTGATTGAACAGCCTGTTTTAATCCTAAAAAAGATGGTATATTATTAAAAACATTTTCTGCTGATACTTTTTTATTAATTGGTGTGCCTGATGGATCGTCCACTACGTGAAACAAATCCACACTTGCTAATGCTGTACCTAAATCGGTAAGCGCCGTGATTTTCTTATCTGCCATTTTTCATCTCCTATTAACCCTTACGGGAATGCTACTCTAGGTAATACCTAGATCACTTTGTTTATATATTTATAAAGGTGGCCATAAAGGCCACCTCTATGACTTACTTATTATGTATTACTTGTTAAACAAACTAATGTTTCACCAGTAATTCTGTTAGCTCTACCACCTGAACCTTCTCTTTTCAAAACCCAACCTTGATGTGTGCCGGCTAGAATTTGACCTGAAGTTAAATTAAATAGTCCAATTGTAGTGCCTGTAATATAATCGTTTGCTTCAGCGTTTTCAAATAGAAATTCTACTGCCGCCGAATCGATAGGACCCATATTTGTTAATACAGGTGCTCTATTTACATATGCCAAAGCCCATAAAGGTGCTGCTGTATATGCGTCTGTTTTTCCCCAACTTGCCATTTTATTCTCTCCTTAATTATTGTTTAAGTACTCAATTTGTTGATGTATGATAATATTTATAAGAAATACTATTTAAACCCTAGTGATTTTAACTGTGAAATGGTACTGGCCGTACTGGTGTGTAATATTCCTATA
>Ga0247834_1007119_pt1 | contig 12099 bp, 9 predicted proteins | sample LaCruzMarch2015__8_FD_187118 | JGI IMG/M metagenome (GOLD analysis project Ga0247834, IMG submission 187118) | Freshwater microbial communities from meromictic Lake La Cruz, Castile-La Mancha, Spain - LaCruzMarch2015_12m | ecosystem: Environmental > Aquatic > Freshwater > Lake | place: Spain... | reverse complement strand
TCGAAGATTTACGGGCTTATGGGCTGCTGTACCAAACCGGCTACCTGACCATCAAATCCAGAAACGAATTTGGCTTGTATATCCTGGATTATCCCAACCATGAGGTCAAAAACTCGATGTACGCTTACTTGCTGGAAGCTTTTGGCGGGGTGCGCAAAGGCCAGGGGCTGGTAGTAGCCGTGCAATTAGAACGGGCTTTTTATGCCAATGATCTGGAGCAAGTCATCCGCATTTTGCAAGCCATGTTTAAAGGTTTGCCGCACTTGTTGCACGAAAAATACCCGGAGAAGTTTTTCCATGCCGCCATCCATCTCCTGTTTAACTACATGGGGCTGCGGGTACAAAGTGAAGTAATGATGAGCGACGCCCGCGCCGATTGTGTGGTGGAAACGGATGTACACGTCTACATCCTGGAGTTCAAATTAGACAAAAGTGCCGAAGTTGCGCTTGAGCAGATCAAACTTAAAAAATACCACCAGGCATATTGGGAAAAAGGTAAAAAAGTGATCGGCCTTGGGGTGAATTTTTCGAGTGAAACCAAGAATATTGAGGACTGGGTTGCGGAGGAATTGGGGTGAAAAGTGCGGGCTGTTTTTCAGGATGATAGTTCACGTTGTTTTTAACATGCAGCGTTTTATTGTTCTTCAATGATGGATGTTCCTTTTGATTTATCTCCCGAAGTCCATTCCCAATTTTCGTGAAGACGAATTTTTCCATTTTCAAGAATTTCTGGCTTTGAAATACAAATTCCTGTCATCAATTCGTCTTTGTCATTTACTTGGTGATAACGCATTTCTATATTTCCTAAATGGTCAACCAAACCAATTAGATGTCCATATTTGATTTTCCCCCCCGAATATTCAGAAGTAAGCATGTTTCCAATTTGCTTGTAATGAAAAAGCGTTTCGTTTGAAGTTTCTCCGTTTTCACTGTTGCGAATCGGTCTGAATTTTTTGCCGTTGTAGTTCATCCTATCGTTTTTTATATCTTCGAACTGCATAAATCGAATCCTTGTACAAAGATACTGGGATCATGTAAAAAACTACAAATTCAAACACAAATAGTTTTGTTTTTGATTGGTGTCGCTCAAATACTAAGGGATCCAGATGTTTCCTCCTAAAATGTTTTTGGGGGGCTCCTCGTTGCGGTAGACTTGACACGTCGGAAGCGTACCGAAACGCTTCCGACGTGTCTAGTCTACCGCAACGACTTCCGAACATTTTTCTGAGGAGGACCACCCACGTTTTGCTTGACAATCAGCGTTTTGTTAAACGATTGTCCCAATGTCCATTACAACGTGTGCTTTGCTAAACAAAAGATCATAAGCCCGAAACAACGTGGGCTGTCATCCTGAGTCTTTTTACGCCCCCGCAGTGATGCCAAGTAATCAAAAATGCAAAGAGGGGGGGCGTGATATGCCGACGCAAATTGCTTTGGCATATAAAAAAGGCGAAGGATCTACCCAAGCGCAAAGCGAAATCCCGCTAAGGGCAGGGCTCAATTACGCTTGGCTAGATCCTTCAGTCTGTTTATACGCCGTAGCAATCTATTTTATGATTACAAAATATAAATAGTAATCGCAAAGGCGTATTTCTTTCCCGTTAACATTTCTAGTAATAAATGATTTGTTCGGGAAAGAAACGGCCCTCAGGATGACAGCCCACGTTGTGCTTAACACTTGGCGTTTTGTTAAACGAAATCCCTCGAAACCCCTCCCCCCTTCACCGCCCAAGCCGAACCACCGACCAAGACGATACCTTGTACCCATCTTTATAAGCAGGCGTCCAATAATCCGATGCTATTTTTAAAACCGCCAGTGCTTTTTTATCAACTTCAGCGCCCACACCGCTGATTAATTCCATGTATCGCCCACGGCCGTTTTCAGGCACCAAAACCCGGATCAGAATCTCCTTGCCGGGCGGGATGTCGGATTTATAACCGGGCCAGTGCAGTACCACAAGTTCGTCAATGCTCTTTGGGCCAAATTTATAAACCGCAGGCTGATCCACCCCGACCGGTTCAAAAATGGTATCGCAGCGGATATCCGATCTCAATTGAGCGGCGGGAAGTGGGCTGTTGCTGAAAACCAGATTGGCGATATGCTGGCAACTGTTTTGTTCCAGGCCCCGATGGAAATACAGGTAGCGCTTATAATGCATGCGGCAGGGGCGGTTGCAGCGCTTTGGGGCAGTCCATTCGGTTGTTTCGACATACCTACGGGCCAGCGCACGTTGGTTTTCCGAGGCATTGCCCCCGACCTCGATCGCGCTTGCTTTACCGTTCTTTTCAACAATAAAATCGACTTCGGCCATCGCGTTGTTATACGGAACCTGGTTAAAATCCGCGCCCAGCACATATTCGGCGGTAAGGAAAACCGCCTTGGTGCGCGTCAGTAAATTATCATTGGAGTATTTGCGGTTGAGCACGGCAATTTCACCTTCTTCATACAGCTTACCCGAGGACTCAATTACCGCAAGATCCGCACAGAATGAGTAGATAAACTCACGCGGAGTAGCGTATGCTGAATCGAATACCTGGGCAGGTACCCAATTTTTGAGCAGCCGGGTTAGGCGCAGCGCTTCTTCCCCGCAACCGTACCCGATATCGTTTAAAAGGGTTAAACCGCCCAGCGTGCCGTCGGGCTGCAAGGTAGCGGCGACGCCCACTTCTCCCTGCACCCCGGCAGCCTTTGCTGCTTCCGGATAACGTTGTTTGGTGGCAAGCGTATCCTCCGTGTTATAGCCCATAAACCGCTCCTCGGTAGGGAAACTGAGTTTGTGGTAATCGGCAGGATCGATGGCTAGCAAACTGGCATAATCGGGCACATGTAAATAATGTTCCTGCACAACCACCCTTTTCGTGGGATGGTGAAAAAGGAAACACAAATACATCAACTGCCGCACCGGGTGTCCGTTGGCTTCAGCCCAATTCCATTTCATGCCTTGCATGGCCGTAATAGCCGCGGCAGTGAATGCCGGGCCGGGCGTTTGAAAAATACGGAAATCAGCAGAACGGCCATCCTTTTCCACCACAAAGCCGACAATCAGGCGATTACCGCTTGGCCGGATGGTTGTATCAGTAGGGTAGGGTATGTTTTTGAAATAATCACGAAACGCCAATTGACCGCCTGGAAAACTGGCCGGTTTGGATAGGTCCCAGATTAGGTAGACGCGGTCGGGTTGGGCGGAGAGTTGGGTGGTGAGTAGGAGGAATAGAAATATGAATTTCATGTACACGTGGTTCATGTTTTATAATTGTCGGAAAAGGAAATATTCAAATCGCCAACAAGTCTAACGCTAAATCCTAAAGATTTTTTAACTATAGCATCGTAGATTTCATTTTTTCTCCATAAAGTCGCTCCCAAATAAATGTTCCCGGAAATTTCAGGAGCACCCGCTCCTGCTCCACTTTAGCCACATCCGATCGAAATACAGCCTTTTTAAGTAACGTGACAAGGGTGTTTAAAGTCGGCTGAAAACCATTTTTTTTCATCGCTTGATATATCTTTTCGCTATCCTGAAAATCATCAGCCGTAGCAATCAGCGTATTGTATGTAATTGGATTAGGTACGATATATTTTTGTTCCATTTCTTCTAGTATTTTTTGACCTTCTTGCGTCCCCTTTGCCATAGAAATCAATCCATTGTAGGTCTGGACGTTCGGCTGAACATTATACTGTTGCATCATTTTTATGATGATTCTGCCTTCTAATACGGTTGCGCAAAAAGGCATAAAGCCATTCAATGTGTAAGTATTGGGTCGCAGCCCCTCCCGAATCATCGTATCGTATATTTCCTTTGCTTCGTTTTGATAAGTTACCTGTGAAATAAGGACATTGAAGGTCGTTGTACTCGGTTTGATACCCAGTTTTCGAAATTTTTCAATAATTAAATTCGATTGTTTGAGGGAATGGCAGAGTTGTAAAGTGGCATTTAATATATCGGATGTAGGCGGCACACCTGCCTGGAGGTATGATTGCTCCGTTTTCATAGCCAGGTTCCATGCATCCTCGGGAGAAAGCAGTTTGTCCTTTCTGTCCTGTCTGATTTTGAGTATTGTATCCCTCCACCGATTTTGGTTCACTTTAGGGTCGGGCGCTTCCATGGTTCCATTTTTTATATTTTCAGTTAAACTTCCCACCACAACAAGTCTACTAAACACGTGCGTAATGTATGATCCGAAGGGGAAAGAAACAGCCTTCAATAAATCAAAGATATATATTATTCCTCCTCCTGCATCAATTCATCCAAAGATTTCAATTGACCATACTGAATTTTGATTTCAAGTAGGTTTTTATATTTAGTGATCTGACTATTGATTGAGGCCGCTCCGATTCGGGCAACCATGTTAAAATTGCGCATTGCGTACACTTTTTTCAGTAAGAACTCAAAATGCGTTACTTGTGCTACAAAATACGCTACCTCGTTCGTATTGATGAGTTCCACCATTTTTGCGTATTCATTTTTCATCCCCTCCAGGTAATATTTGTGGTTCTCCAAGCCCATTTGGAAATAAAAATCCGCTTCTTTTGAATTTTCAATTTTTGACTGTAAAGCAAATATTTAAGCAAGGCGCACAATACCATACTACCCCGGGACATGTTTAAATCTTTCCCCCAACACCCTTAAACTTCTCTACAAATAATACAAGCCTTTGAAAAACACGTTGCTTCTTAGTCAAATACTGCGGGTTTAATGGACTCATTTTGGGTAAAAGGGCATTGAGCTCAGTTCCGTTTTCACTGGCATAATCACGTTTTAAAGAAGCAGTTATATAGCGCTTTGCTTCTGCTTCATTCAGGTTTTCTTCAGCAATCAATGCTAATGCTTCTGCTTGCTGTTTGTTTTGCGCATACGCAAAGAACGAGTCAATCACGTTTGCCTTGTCCTGAAGGGTGTCCAGGTCCGTTTCATTGATAAAATCAACCACCAGGCTTTCTTTTGCCCGGTTGCCCACACTGGCTCGAATAACCCGGCGGACATCTTCAATCAAGGTAGCTTTATCCTTTGTCTTTTTGTTGTGCTCAAAAACCAATTCGAGGATATAGTCTAAGTTGATCTCTTGTGATTTTAACAAGTCAACCTCAAATACGACATCATCCCAGTCTATGGCAGATTCCTCCGATGCCTTGCCACTTTTCTCGCGCCTTAACCAGTCGCGGATGTCGTTGTAGGTAGACCGATAATCCTGAATCGTCCGGTCTTTCAACAATTCAATCTTTTGCATGAGGACCATATCCTCATCCGTTAAAAAATGCTCCTTTTTAAATGCTTCTACCGCATCCGGGTCATTTTTATCTACGGATTGAAATGCTTTCAGGTTATTGAACTCGTCATAATTCTGCAGAATGTTTTCTACCCGCAAATACTCCCCGAATACCTTTACAAATTCCTTTTTGTCTTTTTCTGTTACAATGTCTTCGGGATTGGGGAATTTTTCCTTTAAATCTGTTACAACGTCTATGTAACCCCTGCGCGCCTCACCTGTGATAACATCTGAAAAGCCATCCATGTATTCCTTGTAGCTCTTTTCAAGCACCACATTTTTGGTGTTTTTATCCCCAAAGAGGGTAATGGCATCAATGGTCGCTTGCTCCAAATTTCGAAAGGTGACAATATTGCCAAACGTCTTGGTCGCATCATAAATGCGGTTGGTACGTGAAAAAGCCTGCATCAGGCCGTGATATCGCAGGTTTTTGTCAACAAACAGGGTGTTTAAGGTGGGTGCATCAAAGCCGGTAAGGAACATGCCCACTACGATGATCAGGTCAATCTCTTTACTCTTTACCCGCTTTGCCAGGTCGCGGTAGTAATTCTGAAACTCATTGCCATCAAGGCTGTAATTCGTTTTAAACAGCGCATTGTAATCTTGAATAGCTTTTGCCAAAAACTCCTTGGCACTGCTATCCATGGCCGATGGCTCAAAAGTTTCATCCACAATTTCACCAATGGCATTTTGTTCTTCATTGGCCGCAAAAGAAAAAATGGTGGCAATTTTTAAGGGCTTTTCGCGCTCTTTTTGCAAATTGTTCAATTCCTCATAATAACACTTGGCAGCATCTACACTGCTGACGGCAAACATGGCATTGAAGCCCTGGTTACTGCCCTGGTTTCTATGGGTTTTTAGCCTGAAATTCTTTAAGATGTATTGCGCTATTTCCCGGATGCGGGCCGGGTGCAGCAAGGCAGTTTTGTTCTCCGCGGCACTTAACTTTTTCTCATCTAATTCTGTTTCAATACTTTTGAATTGGGGTCGTACATCATTGTAGTCCACCTTGAATTTCAAGACTTTTTCATCCCGAATGGCATCCGTAATTACGTACGAATGCAATTCGCGACCGAATACACTGGCAGTTGTTTCTGCGCCCAATGCATTTTGCGGAAAGATCGGCGTACCGGTAAAACCAAATTGATAGAACTTTTTAAACTTCTTTTTCAGGTTCTTTTGCGCTTCGCCAAATTGCGATCGATGCGCTTCATCAAAAATGAAAACAACCTGCTTTTGATAAATGCTTAAATCTCCCTCGCTTTTGATGAGGTTATTCAGTTTTTGGATGGTGGTAACAATGATTTTATTGTCGTCTTTTTCAATGTTCCTTTTCAACCCTGCGGTGCTGTCTGAACCGTTTACGCTATCGGGAGAAAAACGCTGGTATTCTTTCATCGTTTGAAAGTCCAGGTCTTTGCGGTCCACTACAAAGAAAACCTTATCAATAAATTCCAATTGCGTGGCCAATCGGGCTGCTTTAAAACTGGTCAGCGTTTTTCCCGAACCAGTGGTATGCCAAATGTAACCGCCTCCATCGGCGGTAGACCATTTTTTGGCTTCATACGAACTGCGTATTTTCCACAACATGCGTTCCGTTGCCGCAATCTGATAGGGGCGCATGATGAGCAGGATATCGCTCACATCGAAAACGGAGTAGGTGAGGAGCACATTTAACAGCGTACGTTTCTCAAAGAAGGTAGCGGTAAAGTCCTTTATGTCTCTAATCAGGGTATTATCCGCCTTGGCCCAGTTCATGGTAAAATCAAAACTGTTTTTATTGCGCTCCACGGTGTTCGCAAAATAGCGGCTGTCCGTTCCATTGGAAATGACAAAAATCTGTATGTATTTGTAGAGGGAGTTTTGGCTGTTAAAGCTCTCTTTGGAGTAGCGATGCACCTGATTAAACGCTTCCCGGATGGCTACACCGCGCTTTTTAATCTCTACATGAACCAGCGGCAACCCGTTGACCAAAAGGCTTACATCATACCGATTGGCATGGATTCCTTTTTGTTCAAACTGTGCAATCACCTGCACTTTGTTGCGTGCAATGTTCTTTTTGTCAACCAGGTAAATGTTTTGGATATGTCCATCGTCAAAAACAAAGTCGTGGATATAATTGTCGTGTATTTTCCTGGATTTATCCACCAGGTTGTCGCTCGGCTTATCCAAATACTCCTCTACAAAACGATTCCATTCGGCATCCGAAAACGCCACATCGTTCAGTGCCTGAAGTTGTACCCTTACATTGGCCAACATGGCCTCCCGGGTATTCAGGCCCGACGGATTTTCATACCCCTGATGAATCAAATCCTGAATGAACTCACGCTCCAGCGCCGCCTCTGTTTGATAGGCAGGGGACATTTCATTCGTTTCGGAATACCGGGTAAAGTTGTCTAATACAATGAAGTTGTTCGATTCTGCGATGGTAGTATACATAATGGTTAATGGTTAATGGTTAATGGTTAATGTTGGCCTTTGTGGATTTTATAATAGCGGTGATGAGCTTGATGATTTCAACGGCATCAGAGTATATACTTTCAAATTGCTCATTCGTTAAATATTTGGTTTCTTTCAAAAGTTCTAGCCAATAGAGTGTTTCATTGGTTTCTTTTTGAGCAATGGCCATTTTATGTTTGAAATCAGATTTTGATTCGGCATGCTCTGCCTCACGAACCATTGCTCCTACGCTTGTTCCTGAACGTAACAACTGTTTTGATAAAACAAATTCTTTTTTCTCTTCGCACAAATATTGATACAGCTTTACGATTCGCACCGCAAACGCAAAACTTTTTGTTCTAACAATGTTTTCTCTCATAATTTAACAATTAACAATTAACAATTAACAATGACTTTGTTGCATGGCTCGGTGACGGCCTAGGCGTAATTGGATAAAAAAAGGCGCCGTAGTGGTATTTTTGTTTTGCGAAGAACAAAAAAGACAAACCACAGCGCCATGACAAAGATAAAAAACACGACTGGAGCGTCCACTACAAAGCCGAAAGAAAAGTACAAAGTCAAGAATTGGCCTGCTTATAATAGGTCATTGGCAAATCGCGGGAGGATTACCTTATGGTTGAGCGATGATGTAATTGTCTCGTGGTATCATCAAGGGGAGCGGCAACCTGGTGGAAAGGTGAAATACTCAGATGCCTGTATCATATGTCTGTTGAGTATTAAAAGCCTATTTCGTTTGGGCTTCCGTCAGACAGAAGGTTTTGGCCGATCCTTGATTAGTTTGATGGGATTAGACCTGCTGATGCCGAGTTATACACAAATAAACCGTCGACAGGGCAAGTTGAAAGTATCGATTAGGGCTCAAGACAAACAAAAAATTGAAGAAGGAAGCCGCCAGAAGATACATATCGTAGTGGATAGCACGGGGCTGAAAGTTTATGGAGAAGGGGAATGGAAAACAAGAATGCATGGGGTGAGCAAGCGTAGGACATGGCTCAAATTACATTTGGCGGTTAACGAGCAAACAAATGATTTAGAGGCGGTAGAACTGACTACCAATGCTATTGACGATGCGGAAATGGCCGAACCTTTAGTCAAACAAATTGAAAACCCGATTTGTAAATTTGGCGGTGATGGTGCTTATGACAAAGTGAAGGTGTATGACTATTTGGAGCAAGAGGAGATTATTCCAATTATTCCGCCTAGGGAGGGCGCAATCATTTGGACAGATGAAATGGGTGAGGATCTGGATCATCCAAGGAATAGGGCGATATTGGAAATAGAAAAAGTCGGATCAAAAGAATGGAAAAAGCAAAGTGGATATCACCGAAGAAGTAAGGCCGAGGTGGCGATGTTTAGGTTCAAAACAATATTCGGCCCAAAAACCTATGCAAGGAAATTCGAAAATCAAAAAACGGAGGTGCGCATCAAGTGTGCATGCATCAATAAATTTAATCAGATCGGAATGCCAATATCGGTAAGGGTCGCCTGATTTTTAAAAATCCCGGCGATAGCCGTGCCTAGGCGGCAGAGCCATGCAACAAAGTCATTAACAATTAACAATTAACCATTAACCATTAACCATTATTTTGCAATAGTTTTTCTCCACTCATGGTTAAAATGCGGTCTAAATGTGTTGCCCAATCTTTCATAGTCATGGCTTCTTCTCGTTCGGCTTGTCGTTCGGCAAAATCCAGATAACCAGAAACAATTTGCCCTAATGCCCTAAGTTCTTTATCGTTTAAATAGTTCTTGGCAATCACTACATCCTTTAAATGTGGTCGGGCGCCTGAAAAAGTCATCAAGCCCATAAATTCTTTTTCGGCATCGGCGCGGCTAAAAATCACTTCGGCTGCGGTTTGCCCGTGCACGGCAAAGTGGATCTTGTTTTGTACTTTTTTAAAGAATTCAATGGAAACATCCGCCTTATGATCGTAATCAATACTGGTGGCATAAATATCTAACACCTGGCGGTAAAACACTTTTTCGGATGCACGAATGTCTCTGATGCGTTGCAATAATTCTTTCCAATAACCGCCGCCGCCCAAATTTTTAAGGCGTTCGTCGTCCATGGTAAAGCCTTTGCGAATATACTCGTTGAGGCGTTTAGTTGCCCAAATTCTAAATTGTGTTGCTATTTTAGAATTGATACGATAACCCAACGATATTATCATATCTAAATTATAATGTTTGGTTTCGTAGTTTTTACCGTCTGCGGCAGTTCGTAAGAATTTCTTACTAACTGAACTTTCGTTCAATTCACCTTCAGTGAAAATGTTTTTAATATGTTGTGTAATGCCCGGACGTTCTACGCCAAAAAGTGCCGCTATTTGGTCTTGCGTGAGCCAAATCATTTCATCTTCAAAGCGCACATCCACCGATACGCTTTCATCTTCGGTTTTAAAGATGATAAACGCTGAACTGTTTTCTGTGTTTTTATCTTTTTTCATTGCCAATCTTCAATTTATTAAAATCGAGTAATTGATCCCGATAATACTCATATTGCTTTTTCCTCAACTTAATCTCTTTCGGAAGACCCTCGTTGATGGATGTGGTGAGGGTGTCGAATTTATCGAGAATGGAAACGATGCGGGCTTGTTCTTTGAGTGGTGGGACGGGGATTTTAATTTTTGCTAAATCATCTGCATTTACACGCCTGACTTTTGTACCTGTTATGTGAGGTCTTTTTTGCTTTTGAAATTGTTCTGTTTGAAAAAAATAAGCAACATATTTTGGGTTTAAATTATGAGTATAAAAACAAGCATCACTGCTTACTGCTATTTCTTCATTTCCTAACCAAGCTACTGCTTTACAAACACCTTCATCATCTTCACTTGTGGTCGCTATAACCAAATCTCCATATTTTGCCTTGCGTGCCTTTTTCGCAAATTCTTCTGAAACAAATGTTTTGGTTTTATATGTATATGTTCCGTAGTGCGTGTAAATTTGACCATAATGAATACAACCAACTCCTGTTTCTGTAAAGTCTTTTTTCTGTAATCCACTACCTCGAATAAACTTACCAATATTATCATTACCCATTGGTAAATGCTCTACTTCTCCCTCCTCAAAACTCAACAACTGCTCCCGATAGTAATTATACTGCGTCTTACGCGCTGTAAGCTCCGCTGTAAGCTCCGCTGTAAGCTCCGTAAAGGTGTCTAGAATTCGAACAATTTCTTTTTGGATTTCGAGGGATTTGGAGGGATTATCTGGACATGGAATGGGGACCAAAATTTTCGACATATCCGTAGCTGAAACATCAATAACCTTTGTTCCCTTGGTATATTTAATTTTTTGTTTTGCAAACTCCTCAGTTTGCGTGAAATAAGCGAAGTATTTATTTAACAGCAAGTTACCAGGTTTAATTATTGTCGCATGGCCACCTGTTACAGCTTGCATTTTGCCAAGATAGACAACGGCTTTTCCTACACCCTCAATATCTTCACTGGTATTTGTAATAACAATATTGCCCGGATCAACCTTCCTCAAAGTTCTTGCCAAATCTGGTGAAACAAAAGACTTGGTTTCCGTTGCACTTAGCCCGTAATAAGTATAGATTTGACCATAGTGGATAGCAGGAACGCCTGTTTCAGTGAAATCCTTTTTTTGAAGGCCATTACCCCTAACTAATTCTGAAACCTCCCCCAGCGCCTTCCACTCCACCTCAACACCTTGTAACAATTTCTCTAAATAGCTCATCCTTCAATCTCTTTTATAATGTGATCAATATCCGTACGCAGCCGGTTGATTTTTTCAATGGTAACCGCGAGATCCGCATTTAATTGATGAATGTCCACGTGTTCGCTTTTATCCCGGGCTTCCACATAGGAACTCACCGATAGGTTGTAATCGTTCGCAGCAATTTTATTGTTGTCTACAGAAACCGCCACGTGGGGCAGGTCTTCTTTGCTGTCAAAGAGGTGCATGATTTTCTCGATGTGGGCATCGGTCAGTTCGTTGGTGTTGGTTGCCTTTTTGAAGAAACCTTCCCCGCTGGCATCTATAAACTGGATTTTGGTATCGGTTTTCCTTTTGGAAAGCACCAACAAGGTCACCGAAATGGAAGTGCCGTAAAACAAATTGGGTGCTACCGAAATAATGGTCTCTACAAAATTATTGTCTACCAAATACTTCCTGATTTTCTGTTCGGCACCACCCCGGTAAAAGATACCGGGAAAACAAACGATGGCCGCCCGGCCTTTGCTGGAAAGATAGCTCAGCGCATGCAACACAAAAGCAAAATCGGCCTTCGATTTGGGCGCCAGCACACCAGCCGGCGCAAAACGGTCGTCGTTGATGAGCGTTGGGTCTTCGTCGCCTATCCACCGAATGGAGTAAGGGGGATTGGAAACGATGGCATCAAAAGGTTTTTCA
>Ga0247834_1007117_pt1 | contig 12108 bp, 14 predicted proteins | sample LaCruzMarch2015__8_FD_187118 | JGI IMG/M metagenome (GOLD analysis project Ga0247834, IMG submission 187118) | Freshwater microbial communities from meromictic Lake La Cruz, Castile-La Mancha, Spain - LaCruzMarch2015_12m | ecosystem: Environmental > Aquatic > Freshwater > Lake | place: Spain... | reverse complement strand
GTTTGGCAAGCACACACCACCCGGAGCCGTCGAACCACAGGGCCTTGGCGATGCGCCGCCGCCGATTGAAGAACAGGTAGACGTGGCCATCGACCGGGTCGAGGCCGAGACCACGGACGGCGCCCGCGAGGGCGTCGAAGGAGCCGTGCATATTCAGCGGGTGGACCACGACGAACACCCGCACCGATGGGGGCCAACTCAGCATGCGCGGAGCGCCCGCACAATCTTCAGGAGGCCGTCGACGGAGCAGCCATCATCGAACTCGACGCGGACGTCGCCCATCGAGAGCACATACCGTGCGCCCGGCGACGACGGCGCGGTGGGCACCAACTCAACCAGTCGCAATCCACCCCTCTGAGCACCTCGCCGGCCCAGGTTCATTCGCCAGGCCCGCAGCGAGCGGGCGTCCACGCCGTGGGCGTGAGCCCAGTCGACGTCGCTCCCCCCGGAACTCCCGGCCGCCCTCAGGCACCGGAGAGCATCCGCCTCATCCCGAATCTTTCGCACCGCCATCTCGGACCTCCGTGAGGCCCCCATTCTCCGAGCAGCGATCCAGCTCGTCATCCCGCCGTCGCTGATGGGTCACGGAAATAGCGTCGGCGCGTCCCCCCCCTCGACGCGAACTGCTCACCAGGCCAAATCCTCCAGCGCGCTGATGAGCTTCACGGTGTCCGCCGCGTAGAACCCCGCTGCATTCAGGCAGTTGACCTCGACAATGCGGCAGCCCTCCTGGGTCTGGGCAATATCCAGCACGAAGGCGATGTTCGGCGTCCAATGCCGAATGCATTCCGACGCAAATCGCAGGACCTCGTCATCGGCACCGGCGGTGTAGACGACCTGCTTGCCGCGCTTGTACCCGCTGACGGTCACGATTTCCCCGCCCACCACCCAGCAGCGCGTCTCGCTGTAGATGGTGACGGGCTTCGCGATCAGCACCTCTGTGTCCCGGTTGAGGACGTCAGCCGGCTGGCAGGTCTCCAGGACCCGTGCCTTCCACCCTCGCCACTCGCCCCGTTCAAACACCTTGCCCGCGAACGATTTGCTGTCTTCGACAGGCCGAACGAAGGCGGCCTCGTCGTCAAAATTCGCGTCCTCAAAACGACAGACCCGGGCGTTCGGGTTCAGCAAACGACCCGGTCCCCAGGCGAGGGCCCACGTCGCATAGTCGAGGTTTGCGAGCATGGCTCCTGGGCGCCAGCCACGCTTCTGACCAATCCTCGCCAGCGTGTATGAACCCATCGGGATGATGGGCTGGCTGGCGTCGATGACGGCTTCCGGGATCGCCTCCACATCGACCCGCGACGACGACGTGTCGGCCTCTGCAGGGAGCAGACGATGGGTGAAGGGAACTGGTTTCACGATCACGAACGGCAGCGACAGCCGCTTGATGCCGTCCACAAGCCTCGAATAGCCAGCTTCGGAGTAGAAGTTGTTCTGCAGTACCCACAGCATTCAGACCTCCGCTGGCAGCGAACCCGCACACGAAATGGAACCGCCGACCTGAGCTCATCATCGATGAGGCCCATTCAATCACAGGCTCCATCCAGCGAGGGGCAATTGCAAGGCCGACGGCTGCACCCGCTTCATTCTTGCCAGTTGCCGACGTCGTCTTCGTTGCCCTCAATGCCGTCGTTGCCCTTGCTGCGGATGTCGAACCTGCCGGGGTTCTTCTGGCCGGGAGCCAAGTACAGGTAGTCATTTCCCCAGGGGGCCCGGGGAAGGGCATCCATGATGGGCTTGCCTTTCGGCGGGCTCGCCAGCGCCGTCAATCCCTGGGCTGTGCTTGGATAGGCACCGTATTGCATCTGGTAGATGTCGACGGACTTCGCGATCTCGTGGGCCTGATTGCGGGCGGCGTTCCGCTGCCCATCACGGAGCTGGCCAATGACGGAGACGCCGATGGCGGCCGTCACGAGGCCAATCAAGGTGATGACCACCATGATTTCCAGCAGGCTCATCCCTCGATGGCGGCGACGGGCGGCAGGCGTACAGAGGCGTTCGACGTCGATGGAAATCGTTTTCATGTGCATTGGTGTGCTCCCGGGCGGTGAACGCCTGGGAAATCGAGAACATTTCACGAGGATATCGGCGGGCGTTTCTTGCCAGTCTGGCAAGATCGGTGCGAATCCACAGGAATCTTCACACAGGCCCGTCCATGCAGCGCCAAGCCTTCGCGAGCGCAACGCTGCCCTTGGTCTCTTGGTTGGCGTGGGTTACCGTGACCCGATGTGACTCGCCGAAGATGGATGCTTCATGACCGACGACGACATCTTCTCGTTTACGCCGCCGGACAGCGAAGTCATCGCGCGAGGGACGTTCCCGTACGACTCAACCACGGTGAACATCTGCATCCAGCGAACCGCAGATGGTGAATGCCACGTCCTCATTGGCCGGCCCGGCGTGGCCACCGGCTTCACCCCCGTCGATAACGACGCAATCTTCGCAAACGCCCACCAGGCGCGCGCCTTTGTTGAAGCCAGGGTTCACGTGACCTGGAGCGTCGCCCCACCCGGTATGCGGCATCCGCCTCCCGAGGGCGACATCCCCCGGTGCTCGTTCTGTGGGAGCAACGAGGGCAGCCGTGTCGTCGATACCCGCAACCACGAGGCCTGCATTTGCATGCACTGTGTGAGGCTCTGCCTTCAGATTCTTGCCGGCGAGTATGTGAACCAGGACCGACCCCTTGGGATGGTGACCGAGCCCGAAACAGACCTGTCGGTGGCGAGGATTCGCGAATTCCTCGTTCGTGCGATTCCATCGATTTCCCCTTTTGCCGCGGACCGCGACGCGGCGGCTGCCTTCCTGCTGCTGAACAGTGCCATTCCGCTGCTGCCGGACGTTGAGGGCAAGGGCGGGAGTCGCTTTGCCTGCAGCTTCTGTGGATGTCTGCAACGGAATGCCCGCGCCATGGTGGCCGGAGCGTCGGTCACGATTTGCGAGGGATGTGTGGCGATGGCGGTAGGAGCGTTCATTCCCGCCCGGCCATCTCCGCCGCCCCACGATGACCAGGGGACACCGTGAAGATGATGTACTGCTGGCGCTGCGGCAATGAGCAGCCGATGCTTGATGAACGGGAGTATGCCGAGTGTCTTGCGCTCTTTGGGGCGGCATTCAAGACGCCGCCGGGTACGATGACGGAGCGATTCGCGCAGCTCGTTCGCCGACACCACGAAATCACGGGCATTCTCATCGACGTCCCTGGCGCCATCATGCACCATCGAGCGTCCGCCTTTGGCGCGCCTTGTCGTCAATGCGGCAAGCCCCTGCGCTCACCGACAGCGTCGTACTGCGCTGCCTGTGGCCTCACCACCGGGCATTGAGCGCGCTGGTGTTTCGAGCGGTCAGCCTGCTGGCCGGTGCTTGCCCCGGGAACACATCCGCGCCAGAACGACGCCAATGCGTCGATTTCTCGGGCTCAGCCCTTGCTGGTCCTGGGTCGTGTCTTGGTCCTTGATGGCTTTGGGGACTTGCCCGGGGCGACGCCGATGTTGAGTGTCGGGTCGTCGACGATGCCGAGGCGCTGCTCCACGCTGCGCTCGAGGACCTCGGCCTGGTCCGGCGACAGCTTCGAAATCAAGCGGATGTGCTTGCCCGAGGTGGTGACGACGTCGACGTGTGCTGCGTTTCGGAAGGAGTGCTTTCCGTTGGGGGCGCGGTAGTGATGGCGCCGGATGTTCACGATGTCGCCGCGCCCGAGTTCCACCGACCTGCCGGGCCAGGGCATGGGGCGGATGGTCTTGGTGAGCCAGCCATCGCCCACCGACACCCGGGTATGGTTCAAGGCACAGGCGATGGAGACGTAGCCGATGGCGAGGTAATAGACGGCCGCCAGCGCGGCAAAGGGGAGGGACACTTCGATCTGGCCGTCTGGCCATATACGATCGGCGAAGAACCCCGCCGAGGCCCCCGCACACAGGCTGCCCGTGAGCAGCGAACCAGACACGGTAGACCAGCGGCGATCGATGACGACGACGTCGTCACGGCGCGTCAGCGTGGCCTGTGGCCTGAGCCACGACCCGGCGGCGCCGGGAGAGACGGACAGTGAGGGGCCGGGTTCGGTCATGGCTCGAGCCTAGCGGGAGTCGAGGCGATGCGCGTGCTCGGTTGCCGACGTTGGCGCGCGAGGTTGTCGGCGAAGGCCCGCAGGTGCGTGTCGACGAGGTCTGCCCGTTGGGTGTCGGTCAAGGCGTCGAAATCGAAGACGTAGGCCTCGGCGTCGCCGCACACGTCGAACAGGGCAATCGAATGGGCGAAGGGCTCAAGCGCTGACAGCATGGACGCCGATACCACGGCGTTTCGATTGAAGGCCATTCGTGGCAGAACCATGCCCATGGAAGCATCCCTCCGTCGAATCCAGCAGGCCCTGGCGGCCACCCACGTCGGCCCTGTGTGGAACCCGGGCTGCCTCGACGCGACGGGGCCCACGGCGGCGTTTCATCGCGTCGCCGACGGTACCGTCGCCGGCGCCCCCCACTTCGAGAGCTTCGAGCTCATGTCGCTGGCGGAATCCACCGGCGAGAAGGCCATGATGGACAAGCTCGCCAAAGACGAGGCCTGGGAGCCGTCGTGGTGGAGCCCGTCGTGGTTTCCGTTCGCGGGGGACCACGCGGGCCAGTTGTTGGTGGTGGATGGTGGGACAGGCGAGGTCATCGAGTTCATGCACGACGACGAGGCGCGGCCATTGGTGGCCCCATCCCTCGAGGCCTATTTCGCCATGGTGGCCACCCGCCTCGAAGCCGGCGAGCTCATCCACGACGTGCGGCACGGCATCATCGACCCGGCCCTGCGGGAAAAGATCAACGAGGTGAACGCCAAAGCCCGCGCCACTGCCGACGCCGCCCAGCAGCAGACGAAGGAGACTATGCGGGTCGTTTCCGTCATCGCCGTCGTCGTCGCCCTCGCCGTCGGTGCGGCCGTCTGGTTCGAGGTTTTCCGGTGAGCACCCCACGCACCGCCGCCGGTATCCCCTCGCCTGCGGCAGACATGGTGACCATTCCCGCCGGCGACATCGTCTTGCACGACGAGAAATCCCGCCGCAGTTGGCGGGTGGGGGTGCAGCCGTTTCTGCTCTCCCGCTTTGCCATGACCCGCGCCGGTTTCGGCGTCGCCAGCGATGGTGGCGACGTCGCCGACGACAGCGCGTTCCTGCCCATCACCGATGTGTCCTGGAACGACGCCGTGGCGTTCTGCAATCGCCTCTCCGTCCAGGAGGGATTGACGCCCTGCTACGGAGGCATTTCGGACCCCGAGGCCCACGGCGTCACAGTCGACGTCGACGCCACCGGCTACCGCCTGCCGACGGAGGCCGAGTGGGAGCACGCCTGCCGGGCGGGGAGCAATGACGTCCGCTACGGGGAGCTTTCGGCCATTGCCTGGTATCGCGACAACGCCGGCGACACAGTTCACGTCGTCGGCGGCAAGCAACCCAATGCCTGGGGCCTGTTCGACATGATCGGCAACGTCTGGGAATGGTGCTGGGATATCTACGACCCCACCATCTACGGCGGCTACCGCGTCTTCCGCGGCGGCGGTTTTGCCGACAGGCCCCACGCCTGCCGGGCATCGTGCCGCCGGAAGAGCCACCCCACCTTCCGCGTCGAGGACGTGGGATTCCGCCTGGCGCGGACGATTCGCTGAGAGCCTGCTGAACCCGAGGTACCAATGACCCAGAAGAAGCCCGCCGACACCACCGATGCCGATACGACCGACAGCGCTGAAGACTCGGAGACGAGGTATTTCCTCGATCTGAATCTGGCGACCCAGACCATCATTCGCCTGGCATCCGCCCAGCGGCAGGGCCTCGCCCAGGTCCTGCCCGACCCGACCCACCATCGGCTCTTTGTGACGAAGGGCCAGTACCACAAGCTCGAACAGCACCTCGCTGCGGTGAAACAGGGCGGCGCCGGCTGAGCACCGCCAGATGAGACTGCACCAGTCGTCCTCGTCGTGCTAGCAGCCAACACCACCCGGGGAACGACCGTGAAGCGCCTGGCCATGCTCATTGTGTTGGCAGCCTGCGCCGCCCACGCCGCCGACGAGGGCCCACCCAAGAAGGAACGGTTCGAGGGCGGCCTCTCCCGTGAGGAAATCCAAAGGACCGTTGTCGTCGTGATGCCGGATATCAAGGGCTGCTATGAGGCCGCACTCAACAGGGACCCCAATCTGGCTGGTCGTATCACCCTCAAGTGGGTGATCGCGGGCGATGGAACGGTGACAACGATCCTGATCGAAAAGACGACGTTCGCCGACCCCATGGTCGAGAACTGTGTCATCGGCATCCTTCGTCGCCAGCGCTTCCCGACTCCCAAGGGAGGGGGAATCGTCAACGTCACGTATCCCTTTGTGTTTTCGAACAGCGGGGCCGATACGCCTGCACAAGGGTCGCGTGGCGCAGCCGAAGTTGAGCGCGTCGTGCAGGGTGCCGCCGGGCAATTGGAGACCTGTGTGGCGCTCCGTCCCAAACCCGGGTTGGCGACCAGTGTCGATGTGTATCTCAAAGTCACCGCCGGCGGTGAGACCCGCGACGCGTGGCTGACGTCAAAGGACCTCGACAGCGAGGCAAGCGAGGCGTGCCTGATAGAAAAGCTGAAAGCCCTGCGGTTTCCGGCACTGGCGCGTCCAGATGACACAATCGTCAGCTATCCGCTGCGGTTTTTGCCCGCCGATGCCAAGCCGCCAGCGCCAGCGCCAGCACGAAAGACAGGCAGCTGCGGGTGGCCATTTTGAGGCGGGTGTCGACGATGGTGTCGATGGTCTTGGTGTTGGCGGCCTGCGATGCCCACGCCGCCGAAGAGGCAGCGCCGGCGCCACTGCCCGCCCCGAGGCCTGTCAGGCGCGCTTTGTCTCGCGAGCAGATTCAGACGACCTTTTCCGGTGTCCACCTGGAAATCAAGCACTGCTATGAGGTCGAACTCCAGACCCACCGAGAGCTCGCCGGTCGCGTGACTAAGAAACGAAGGTGACCTATCCGCTGCGGTTCCTGCCGCCGGACCAGATGCCGTCGGACCCGCTGGACCAGATGCCGCCGCCACAAGCAACGAAGACGTCCCCCGGTTGTGGGTGGCCCTGGTGAGATTCTCTTGCCCCGCGCTGAGGCGTGCCGGGGCATCGCGCCGAATGCCCCGTGAGCCTGCGCCGTCGATTGGCGGCTGTTTCAGGCCCGTTCGACGAGCAGGTTGCCCCCTGAGCAGTGGGGGCAGCGGATGCGGGTGGTGGTCTGGGTGTCTTCGTCGATGGCGTGACGGGCGGCGGCGGCGAGGCGCTCGATGGCCCGGGATGAGCGCAGGTGCTCGCCAGTCACTGGATGACGGGGTGCTTCGGCGAGGTCGGCGGCGGCGAGGAAGGTGGCCAGGCTGACGACGTCGTCCATCTGCCCGCCCCGCTCGACGTAATGGTTGAAGCGGGCCCGGCGCACGTCGGCGGGCATCAGGCGGGGCACAGACACCACGCGGTCGGTCTCGCCGCTCCAATAGGGCACCTGGTCGGCGACGAGGCCCACGATGCCCGAGCAGGGACCGAGCTCGATGGTGTAGGGCTCGGATGGACAGCCAAACGTCTCGCAGCTCAAACGCAAGGCCACCGGGCGAAAGCCGGGGTCGGCGGCGGGGACGGTGTCGTCGATGAGGAGCTCGTCGCTCGGCATGTCGAGCACCGGGCCACCACCGGGGCGGGTGACGTTGCCGTGGTCAGCCTCGGTGAAGGTGACGTCGTCGCCATCGAAGCTGCTGATGAGCGCGTGGCTGCCGTCGTCGGCCTTGCCGGTCGACGTTGTTGTTGCCGGTGCCATCGTCGGTGGTGTCGTCGCGGGCGTCGGCGGTGTCGTCGCCGGCTTTGGCGGCGTGCTGGTGGTCTTGCCGAGGATGACCGGCAGGTCGCTGGTGTGGAGGTCCCACTCGATGGGGTCGTCTTCCATCTCCTCGTCGTCGTCGGAGATTTCGAAGTCGAGTTCCCGCTCAACCGACGGCGTGGGTGGTGGTGTTGGCGCCGTCGGTGGCTGGGGGGCGACGGGCTGGGGCGCGTGGGGGATGGCGGCCGGCGGCAGGCCGCTGTCGACGAAGCGGGCGAAGGCCACCATGTCGGTGCGTTCGAACAGAATCTCGAGGCGCTTGGGGGGTGTGGCCACGGCGCGCTAGACGCGGCCGAGCAGGGCGAACTCGGCCTCGCTGACGGGGTGGACCACCAGGAGCTGCAGCAACGTGCCCGCGATGGGCAGCACGGGCGTGAACAGCACGGTGCCGCCGACGGCGACGTGGGTCTGCATGTAGTCCCGCAGGCGCTCCATCGTCTTCAGCTTGACGACGAAGGACGGCATGTCGGGGCCATGGACGGGGACGGCCCCCGACGACAGGGCGGGCGTCGTCGGTGGAGACGGATGGGACGGATGGGACAGAGGGCCGGGCTGTGACGACGGCGGCGTCAACGCTGGCGCGGACTCGATGGTCTGTTGGGCGCGGATGATGAACGCGTCCCAGCGTCGTTTGGCGTCGCTGGAGAGGGAGAAGAGGGACAGCCCCACGCCTTGACCGGGCAGGGTGCGCGACACCGTGGCCGACGCCTGCAGGGGACCATCGGGCAGGTGCAGCACGAGCTGGACGAGGTGACGGTTGTGGGGCGGGTCGACGACGGCGACGAACAGGCCGTGGCGGGCGACGTCGATGGCGCGCCCACGACGGGTGCCGTGGCGATCGATGACGTCGACTTCCACCTGTTGGCGGAAGCGGCGGCTTCGTCGTTGATCAGCGCGGGCGTTTCCAACGTTCACGGCGCAATTGGTCGCAGGGGACCCGTTTCGGTGCAAGTCGAACACGGGGCCGACGGCGTTTCGGCACACCCGGGGCGCCGCCTGCGGCCCACCGCCATCATTCAGTGTGAATGCATTTCACGAAGTGTTCTTTGGCCGTTGCCAGGGCGCATCCGGATGGGCGGGAACGAGACAGCCTGTGCGCTGGAACACAGTCCGGTTGCTTCTCGGGGCTAGCATGCGCTCGTGACAACCCCCGTCCTGGCGATTGATTTCGGCACGAGCAACTCGGCGGCTGCCTGGCTCGACGAGCTGGGCCGCGTGCGGGTGGCGGCGATTCGCGAGAACACGTTCTTGCTGCCGACGGCGGCCTGGTACTCGGCCACGGGCCACACCCTGGTGGGGCAGCCCGCCCGCCAACAGATGGTCGACGACCCGAAGAACACCATCTTCGGCCTCAAGCGCTTCCTTGGTCTGCGCTTCAACTCCCCCTTCGTCCACCGCCACAAGGGACGCTTCGCCTTCGACATCGTCGAGACCGCCGATGGCCACTGCGGCGTCATGATCGGCGATAGCATCAAGAGCTTCGAAGACGTCGCTGTCGACGTGCTGAAGCGGCTGCTGGAGTTGGCGGCGGTCTCTTACGGCGCGCCCTTTGAAGAGTGCGTGCTGACGGCGCCCGCCCACTACGGCTACGCCCAGCGTGGAGCCATCCGGCGAGCCGCCATGCGCGCCGGCCTGCGCGTCAAGGGCATGGTCAACGAGCCCACCGCGGCCGCCATGTATTACGCCCGCAAGAAGGGCAACGACGGCACCGTCCTCGTGTTCGACCTCGGCGGCGGCACCTTCGACGCCACCTTGATGGCCATCGTGTCTGGCGTCGTCAAGGTCATTGCCACCGGCGGCGATGCGTTTCTGGGCGGCGCCGACTTCGACGCCAGGATCGTTGACCACCTGCTGGCCCGCTTCGAGCGCGACCACGCCGTCGATTTGCGCAGCGACGCCGTCGCCGTCCAGCGGCTGCTGGTGGCCGCCGAAGCTGCCAAGATTGAACTGTCCCGCTCGGAGGAGGTGCGCATCCGCGTGCCCTGCATCGCCATCAAGGATGAGCGCTTCCTTGACCTCGAGCTGCGCTTGAGCCGCACGGACCTCGAGAACATGACGGCCACCCTGGTGGAGCAGGCTGTCGGCGTCTGCCGCGACATCCTCAAGCGCGCCAAGCTGGAGGCAGAGCAGGTCGACGAGATCGTGTTCGTCGGCGGCATGACGCGCATGCCCGTCATCCAGCGGCGGCTGGCGGACATCTTTGTCGCCAACCCGTCGCAGAACATCCACCCCGACCTCGGCGTCGTCGTCGGTGCGGCGTTGTTGAGCCAGGGGGACCACAGCCTCATCGACGTCACCAGCATGTCGATGGGCATCGCCCTCCCCGGTGGCGGCAACGTCGAACTCGTGCCCGCCAACACGACGGTGCCGTCCGTGCGGCGGGTGGATGTGGCGAGGCCTGCCGCGGGGCAGCCTTTGGCCTTCGGCGTCTACGAGGCCGTCGACGTGCAGGCCCTTGAGCGCGACCTGCTGGGCACCATCCGGGTCCCGCCGGAGTGGCTGGCCGCACACCCCGGCCCCCTCAGCGTCGAGGCCTGGCTGGGGGCCGACCTCGACCTCGCCCTGTTTCTGCAGCCAGGCAGCGGCGAGAAGCTGTCCCTGACGCTGCAGACCGGGGCTGCCAAAGCGCCAGCGTCGTCGTCGCCAGCGTTGTCGTCACCGTCCGCGACGGCCGCCATGCCGCCGCCAGCCTCGCCGGAGTTTGAGCGCCGCATGGGCCATCCGGGCTTTCGCAGCGTCGACGTCCCCGGGAGCGGCCACGGCGTCAGCACCATGCCGCCACCGTTGTCGGCGACGATGCCGGCGCCGATGTCGGCGCCAACGACGAAGCCGGCCAGCGCGCCGTCATCGACTGCCCCGAGCGCGCCTGCGACGTCCGCTGACAGCGGCGCCGGCGAGCCCCCGGCACCCAAGCCCGGCGACACCGTCGGTGGCTATCTGCTCATCGACGTCATTGGCGGCGGCGGTATGGGGCAGGTCTATCTGGCCGAGCACAAGCGCCTGGGTCGCCGGGTGGCCATGAAGATGCTGCGCCAGCGCTTTGGCAAGGACACAGCCTCCCTTGAGCGCTTCTTGTCCGAAGCCCGGGCCGTGAACCAGATCCGTCACGAGAACATCATCGAGGTCACCGACCTCTTTGAGTCTGCCGATGGCTGCCCCTGCTACATCATGGAGGCCCTCGAGGGGCGCAGCCTCGCCGAGCTGCTGCGGTCCATTGGCGCGCCCACCGTCGAGCGGACCGTGCGCATCGCCTACCAGGTGGCCAACGCCATGGTGGCCGTTCACGACGCCCACATCATTCATCGGGACATCAAGCCCGAGAACATCTTCCTCACCCAGAAGAACAACCGCGAAGACTTCGTCAAGCTCATCGACTTCGGCGTGGCCAAGCTCGTCGACAAAGACGGCCTCAGCGTCCACGACACGAACGTCGGCGCCCGCATCGGCACCCTGGACTACATGCCCCCCGAGCAGATCGTGGGCCACACCGTCGACGCCCGCGCCGACATCTACGCCCTCGGCGTGGTGCTGTACGAGATGACGACGGGGAGGCTGCCCTACAAGCACGCGGGCTCGGACCGGGCCTTGTTGTTTGCCCAGCTGGCCGAGCCGCCCATGCGACCGTCCCGGGTGATGGCGGGCAAGAGCACCATCCCCAGCGCTCTCGACGACCTCATCATGGAGTGCCTCGATCGGGAGCCGTCCCGTCGTCCCCAGACCATGCGCGAGGTGCGTGGTCGGCTGGAGGCCATGGCCGAGCAGACGTCGGCGGCGCCGCGACCAGCAGCCCAGGCGGCGCCGGTGCCGCCAGGGTCGTCGTCGTCGAGCACGTCCCAGCCTGGCCCCATCAACCTCGGGGGCCGCACCATCACGCCGCCCTGGTCACCGGTGTTCACGCCGCCGTTGTTGCAGGCCAACGTCCGCCCACCCCTGGCGGTCCCGGCGCAGTCGTCGCTGTCGTCGCAAAAGACCGCCGTGGCGCCCCGGCCGCTGACATCGGTGCCGCCGCCGACGCCGGCCGCACCACCCGTTCGACTCCCCACTCCCGTCGTCAGGGCCGCTGGCCGCGCCTCGACGGGGGCCGCCATCGCCGCACCTCCCCAAACGACGACGACGGTGGGGGTTTCTCAAGCCCTACGGATAGGAAAAACAGGGCCACTTTTGGGACCGGGGCCAGCAGACCGGTCGGCCCATCCGCATGGCCAGGCACACTGAACACCTGTTCGGTCAGGGGGCCAGGTCGAAATGCCCCGCCGCGGACG
>Ga0247834_1007115_pt1 | contig 12109 bp, 9 predicted proteins | sample LaCruzMarch2015__8_FD_187118 | JGI IMG/M metagenome (GOLD analysis project Ga0247834, IMG submission 187118) | Freshwater microbial communities from meromictic Lake La Cruz, Castile-La Mancha, Spain - LaCruzMarch2015_12m | ecosystem: Environmental > Aquatic > Freshwater > Lake | place: Spain... | reverse complement strand
GAGTACCAACAACAACAACAACAACAATGCCCCGTGGACGTATAATGACAGTAAATGAAGCCATAGGAGTATGTGGTCTAATCACACCATGGAACTTCCCCATTGCCATGATAACACGTAAGGTAGGTCCTGCATTAGCAGCGGGGTGTACGATAGTATTAAAACCGAGTGAATTAACACCCCTAACAGCAGTAATACTTAGTGTTCTTGCCGATCGTGCAGGAATCCCTCCCGGGGTGTTCGAACTTATAACAACCAATACACCCACTATGGTCCAAGAGGTAGGAAATGAAATATGTACAAATACAAATATAAAAAAGATATCATTTACTGGATCCACGGCGGTGGGAAAAGCAATTATGAAACTATCTTCAACTACGGTAAAACGATTATCACTCGAATTGGGTGGGAATGCACCATTTATTGTCTTTGGTGATGCAGATATTGATAGAGCAGTAACTGGTGCAATATCATCTAAATTTCGTAATGCAGGACAAACCTGTGTTTGTGCGGATCGATTTATTATACATGAATCAATTGTTAATGAATTTGTAACAAAACTTACTAATAAAGTACGGGAACAAATTACTATTGGTCATGGGATGAAAGTGGGGGTTACCATGGGTCCGGTTATTACTTCTAATCAAGTACAACTAATAAAAGGTAAAATTAATGATGCAATAATGGCTGGTGCAACATGTATATATGATGGATCGGCTCTTGATAAGCTTGGTCCGAATTACATTGGACCAACAATAATAACCAATATTACCCCCAATATGGCACTATGGCACACTGAAACATTTGGTCCAGTCATATCAATAATAACATTTACTACCGAAGAGGATGCGCTTGCATTAGCAAATGATACACCTACTGGATTGGCATCCTACGTTTACACTCAAGATATGGGACGGATATTCCGTGTCTCGGCTGCATTAGAGAATGGTATTGTGGGTGTTAATGAGGGTATTATTAGTAGTGCATATGTACCCTTTGGCGGGGTAAAGGAAAGTGGTCTTGGACGGGAGGGCAGTGTTGTGGGGATGAATGAATATCTTGAAACCAAGTATATCTTCTTGAATGTGTAATATCATGTGTGTTTCGTAAGAACTATTCCGTTGGATTGGTTTACACGCGTGCGTCTTGGCTGTAATTATATTATAAATGTTAAAAAAATAAAATGGACACAATATCTTAATACATGTTTATTCTGCTATTCTCTTAGGAATAAAGCTTCTCAACTGCTAATCGAAATTCATCACATGCTACATCTAAATTATCATTCACAATAATAGCATGAAAATTATTGTCCATTAATCCATAGTCAATTTCAGATTGGGCATTTTGTATCCTACGCTTGAGCGATGTTGATGTTTCAGTATTACGATTAAGTAATCGCGTATATAATGTATCTATACTTGGCGGTGTAATGAAAATAAATTTTGCATTTAATAATGGATATTGGAGTAGCATATTTTCCTCCTCTTTCGTCATTACACTGTTGTTGCTGTTTTTGTTGAAAAATGACGAAGATTGTGATGTGGCATAATCATTCGTTATTCCTTGATGAAGATTGTTGTATTGAGATGTGGACTTTTCTTTTCCTAATTTAATTGATTGTTGATGTTGTTGCTGCTGCTGTCGTTGCTGAAGAAGTAATCGTTGTTTCAATTGAAAGTTTTTTATACTTTTCACACCAGCCACATCAATATCTAGTAAACATTGTCGTTGTTGTCCTTGTATCAGTCCTCCTCCTCCTGCATCATCATCAATACCATCTGTGGTGGGAAGAGGGATGAACATGGATTCAAATGATGTACCATATAAATTACCATGAACCTCAGCATGCTCCACAAAGTATGATTGTGATGCAATTAATTCTTTCATATATTTCATATTAATAAAATGATAATGCATGCCATTAATTTCGCCTGGTCGTGGTTGACGTGTTGTATGTGATACCGAGAAGACAAATTCTGGCAATTCTTGTTGTTGAGTGGAAGTATTGGACGATGATGATGACGACGATGACAATGACTCCATGAAACGAGAAATAATTGTACCTTTCCCAACACCCGATGGACCACAAACGACCAATGGCATACATGAAACATTACTAATATTTGATAACAACATCACTTCCTTCTTCCTTTGTAGCGTTTCAAAATCATTAGTTGATTTTGTTCTTGTTGACGACGATGATGATTGCATTTGCCTATTGTCAGTCGATGATGATGACAGCCCTGTTGATTTACCGTGGAGAAATAATACTCGTCGTTTGTTGACACCAACAAATGCCGTCGTCGTGGTGGCAGCAACTGCACCTAGTAGTATAACCGGGCTAGTTATTATCACCACGGCGGCCAACAGCAACACCATCATGACCATTAAAGCCGATGGATTGAGCAGCAGTGGGTCTTTATTTGGCCCGGGCCAATTTTTTCCAAAAGAAGGAAGGTAGTACTCCTTACGTCCTCTACGCTAGAGAGAATACCATGGTAGTGAGGAGAAGCATAAAGGGACAAAGTGAGATACTTAAGTAGTAGATTACTGTCTTTGCTACAACTCCTATCCCTTTCACGTCCATGACCGCGAGGCGGCGGCGATGACGAAGACGACAACAATTGGCAACACATCGACATGACAGCACAAACGATGAGATGTGTTGAGGTGGCGAATTGCGCAGGACCAATGATACAAGAAGAAGACGAGATGAGATTGTTTATTAGGACGATATCCAGACGCTTATGCGTCGTTCATTGTGACCACCATAAACTCCGAGAAACGATTCGAATCCAGGACTACGGGAAACGTTGTGCTCTATCTCGTGTGTGACGAAGCTACGGCATGCAAGAGCAGCCGCAATCATGGGAAGAGGATCAGCGAGGAGTAGACATCCTGTCCTTCTTCCAAACATACCTATCAACCAATTATTGCTCACGACATCAGCCAATTGCAGTCCTCCAATCGCGTTACCCTACAAAAAGTGTCAAGACGTGGTTCCAATGCAATCAACATGGAGAATTGCATGATTTATGGTGGACGTCGGATATTATTTTACCTAAGGACGTAGCCGTATTGTGGAAGGTCCATCCTGTTCATAGTTCGGGAAATTTTCCATTGACAACAAACCACGAACATCAGGACAAGGCTACTGCATCAGCGCTCCTCCTGTTAACACAAACGCTGGGGACAGATGATTTGCTCCATACCTTGTGTGGAGAATGGAAACTATCCTCTTCGAAGGGCACAGTCCAATTCAAAACGAAGAAGGCTGCTCAGAAAAGCGCGGCTTTCAACCTCTTGTTATCTATCGAATTAGGGTCCATGAAGGACGAGGAAGTTGTTGAGATAGATGACATTCAGGTATCCACTGCTCGTAACAATAATACCACAAGAGAAAGGTTCGAATTACAAGTCATACGATATCATGGTGCGGTCACTAATTCCGACGGTGAATTCATATCAAATTGTAATCCATGTACGATTCAGTGCAGTGTGTCTATTAAAGTTGTCAATGGCAGTAGTACTATCGATGATTGTCTCATGGATATAACTAGTGATTGTCATCCTAGTGAGAATGATTCATTCAATGACACTGTTGACAAATTGAGGCGTGGGATGATGGCCCGTGGTGCAACAGATAATGACATTTTACACATCCTGACAGAGATGGAGGTATCGAAACCCAACATTTCATATGAGACGACACAGCCACGATGGGTAACTACGGCGTTAGGATCCACGTTGTATCTGTTAGAATTAAAATTTTCATTAGTCACAGAGGGAGGGGAAGAGATACCACTTTCAGAAGCCATAGGTCTTGACGCAAGTGAAGCTACACGAGTGGGTATTATTTGCGGTTGTGGTGTTTATGATGTAAGTAGCAGCAGCAGCAATGTTGAACGAGACTGGCTTTCGATTGATTTTACCTTGTGCGGCGAGGATACTGTTCGTGTAAGGATGACGAATCAAACGGAACTTACAATCCCTGACATGATCCAGCAGATGAAATGGGCATCTCCGAAAATAGATCACAGAGTGTGTGAATGTCCCATCACGTTGATCAAATGTCTTAATAGAATTATTTTTGATGAAGGGAAGTTTTATGCGAAGGGACCTATGCCGAGTGTTGGTAATCTACTGAAGCGGATATCCGAAGACGGCCTCGTACCTACTGGCTGTCATCGATCGTACATGTTTGTTCCGCTACGTCCAAGGTCAATCAACAATATGGAAGTTGACTGGAAAATCATTTCAGCTGTGGTAAATCATGAATCTTCAACAGCCACTGGGCGTCCCTTGGACTTGCTTCGAAACAGATTCCTCCAACAAACTGGGTTGGGTGGTAGGTTGTTTGTAGCAACTTGTGGTTCTTCTGAGACGTCCAATTCATTGCTAGTACTAGAAGACATGATTTCACGACTACCAGACAACATAAGGGAGAAAATAGTTTCATCGTTTGATGGGTTACAATTATCTGAAATAAGTTACAGAATGTATTACGAGCAAATTGGGCATCATTCCATCAAAAATTCAACGGACCCACTCATAGCAGCTGTGTCTTTGGTTGGATTGTCATATGAGAATCATGAGTCGACACTTTTCCATCGAATCTACAGAGATAAACCATCAACTTTAGCGTTTGATTCATCAAGTCTGTGCTCCATATCAAATTACATTGCTGCTCGTGGTCTGCTAGTTTCAGAGCTAACTACAGTCCTACCAATGCCACGAGACTTTTTATACCTGTGTCAACGAGCGCACAACTACATTGGAAAATTGGAGCGTGCACACACACTCATGGCTGTTGCCAATAGGTTTTGTGAGCTTCAACAAAATTCTGGGTTGCAGATGGTAAATGCAACCTCTGCTAAAAACATTGTGCCCTTGATCGACAAAGCCACAACCTTTTGTCGGGAACATGAACGATTAGAGACACTTGGTGATTCAGTGTTATTACACTTTATTGTCTTGAACTTATTCGAAAAAGTGATGCATTCTAGCACTGCTGAGTTTATATTGGATATTTTTGACCAAGTGATAATGAAGCAAGGGAAGAATAAAGTTCTGTTAAAAGCAGCCTTGCAAATTGGACTTCCCAGATTCATCACCGACGGTAAATTGGCATCAGCAAAATCATGTAGAAATATTCAAGCAGGGAATTCACGACCTACAATCGTACTATCGAATGGACAGTTGAGCGATACATTAGAGAGCCTGCTTGGAGCAACAATCTTGATAGATCCATCTGGATGCATGACTGTAGGGTTACTGAACGAGATGGGATCTTGTTTCCCACGTGATTCTTTACCATACATTTGCGCTGATCGAAGTGGTGGCACTTGGTTTTCTGGCAAAGGAACGTGCCTGACTACGGGGTATCCATTTTATGAGTATCCAGGAATCATTGCCGAACTGGAACAAATCAGGGGCATACTCAAACAAAACCACCGCGTTCATCTAACATTGGAACAAAAGAGTGCTGCGTTCTGTCAACTTCTATCTAAACGAACCAGTCGCCAAGATCAAATAGAATTTCTTCAATCAGGTACAGAATCATCTTTGTTACTGCACTCTGCACTATTTGACGACAGTCTTGACGATGTTGAGGACTATCCAGACTGGTATAGCTTGGAACGACTTGCCAAACTCAGGGATACAATTTTCAATGTCGGTAATGCAGCTCTGCAACTGAGTGTTGTATCAGAGATGTATCATATCTATCCTGCCATTTCATCTGGGGATTTCCATTTGATGAAGACTGCCTTAATGTCTCATGATACTCTCGCGTACATTTTCATAAAGAATGGATTTCACGACTGTCTGTTTGATGAAAATTCAGATTCCACCATCGAGATGCAGTGTTATATGAATGCCGCTGATCTGCTGTGGTCAAATGAATGGGCAAAGCATGGAGGTTGGGTCATCCATGGAGGAAGCAATGAATTTCAGAGACGTGTTAAACATCATGGGTACCATGGCTGTCCAAATCCTCAATATATTGGTCTTTCTCTAGGACGACTAAGGGGTCATACGGAGAAGCTTCCAAGCACGGCTTCAGAAGACTTGAGTTTCTCAATGAAGTCCATAGTTGGTGCCATTGCTTTGTCTATTGGGGTCAAGGATGCATGGAAAATGTTTCAACCATTCTTCTTGGAACTCATGATGCTGTCTCCAGATGAATTGCGGATATGTTTTGCTGGAAAGTCTGACCTTGCTTCTTGTTATCAAAAAGGAAGGAAATGACAGCCAGTGGCGGATTTGGAGAGACTTCTCTGTATGCTGTTGATGTTGATAGAATTCACATGCGGCCAGTGGCGGGACCAATCCAGCATCCCAGAATCCTTGAGTACCTACGAGTTTAGCGCCTCACAAAAACAGAAGCCCGGAGATATATTATTAAATCTTTAAATGTCCATATGACTGGCCCAGGAGAGTGCACAGTTGTGCTTCTCAACACATCGATATACAATACTCCTGGGTTTAATCGGGTGTAACATCACTTAACAATGCCATTTTTACAGTAGATGTTTCTTGTAAAAAATGTACTCTTTCGTGCACGTGCTATATCTCGCTCCATCGCGTAAGAGTATCGCGCAACATTAATATGCGAAGTCAAGCACTCCCTTCTGGTCAGTTTGATTATGACACCCCTGGTTGGAAACATGGGCGTCGTCAGTCGTCATATATGACAAATGGTGGCTGCCGGTGGAAGGTTGAAAATGAAGGGCTTTGGGAAAGACCTTGCCTTGGTCAGTGTGCCCTCAACAGACATGCAAAGGGTACCAAGTGGTACTGTTTCATGTCTTGCAATCGTCAAATCACAGGCGGCCACACTAGTGCTATCACGCGCATGAAGGGATGCGGCTTAAATAGTAAATGTAAATCTAAATTTTTGCTATAATTGATAATCTTCCTTATCAATATCATGCATACTAAAAGTCACGACAAAACGCTGTACCATCAGCATGAATTTTCTCCAGCTGTGGTGGACGGACGTGTCCGGCCCATGGTGTCAGGGTCACGGTGATGTGCTGGGTCAAGGGCGTCCGTCCACCACAGCCCATGATATGGACCAGCGGCTTGACGCCATGGTGGCATGACGAAAACCAAAATAAATTTCTGCACTCTGCACAGGAGCCTTGGATGTAGGAATAGTACAAAAGGATGTCAAGCGCAAAAATAGGAGCTAAACTTGTAACGTTTTATCCTCAATTTTACAAAGCAATTATGATTTACATAAAGATGTTGTTATAAAATTGTTGAACATATCGCATCCACCATTGAAAGTATGTAAACTAACTCAAAATTAACTAAATCCAATGAAATCAGCTCTGCTTCTGGAGGAGCCGGGGGAATGCCCCCCCCCTGGAAGATCTCTATTTGGAACTTTTTGCATTTTGGTGTACAGAAGAAATATTTTTAAGAGATAAGTAAATTAATGGGAAAAATGAGCGGTTATGGAATACAAGGAAGTCAAAAGCAGTAAAAAAACACTCGCATAGTCACAGTCTCTCCCAGACTGTATTGAACTGGAATAGGTAGGGTAGAAGGTTTATAGGCTAGACTAGGCTGCGCCGGAAAGAATGGTAGGATGATATCATTTATTGATAATATCAAGTAAATTTTGTGTCTTTTCAACTTTCAACTTTTGCATGTAGGACCTTCAAGCAAGAACATATTAGAAGTATAGGTCTGCAGTAATGGCTATGCTTGACTTTTCACCTGACCGATTTTTGATGTGTTGCAAACAAAAGGCCCCTTCTTGTCAAGGTAAATGCCAGGCTCAAATGGAGTGAAGGACTGGAGCTTGACGCCAGCACTCATCAACGAGACAGAGCCATTCTTTATTTTTCTGACTCAACTCAAACCTTCCTTTCAAGCACCCACATTCATCAACCACGTCCTCTCACTTCACGAGATCATCCATGGCGGAGGTACGAGTCGAACGCACGCGTCCTTCTTCTGTCATTTCTATTGTTTCACTAGCCGTATTCCTCTTCTATTGTTGCTCAGCAGCAACTTGTGCTCAAGCATTCGCACGAGGAGGAGACGAAGCATCCACTTCATTCACATCATCATCCTCCAACATGCGACGGCATTTTGCTCACACTATTCGACCACTATCATTCGAACATAGAAGATTTTTGTCATCGTCTTCGTCGTCGTTGACTTCGCAGCATGATCATTTCTCCACCCACGCTGTCGGCGATGTTGACAACAACACTATCAACGACGACATATCAGACACCAGGAAAGAAGTTGTTATGACTCATAAAAAACAACAACAATGTAAGAATATACAACATCAACATATTTCAACAACAATAACAACAAAAGGAGCATATAGTAGCAGCAACAATCGTCGACGTATATTATCGTCGTGCGTTACAGTTACATCCTTACTATTACTTTCATCGACCAATGGCATTGCCGCTACTACTGCTGCATCTTCCATTACAAAGAATGGTAACAATGCAGACATTAGCAATTTGGCGTCAGGTAGTAGTAGCAATGCTAATACTAATAATAGTGATGGAGGAGTGTATGACAATAATAGTAGAGGAGTTAAGGGTATGCCAGTACCAAGTAAGAAATTAGGTGGATTATCGAATAAAATACGTTCGGTATCACGAATCATGGTAAGTGTTGTATACAAAACAATCATATTAATCTTGTTGTATACAAAACAATCATATTAATCTTGTGTATATCTTTTCTGCTTTTCATTTCCTCAAATGTCTCTCTCTCTCTCTCTTTCATAACATTAAGGATGAACTACAACGTGATTTAATGCAAGAACGATGGGACCTCGTCGAGACCTATCCAGCACAATTACGATCGTACGTACCAGTATTTACTGCCTATACTGATTCGGCATTCCCAACAGATATCCCCACCGATGGTGGTTTACGTGTAGCACTGCGATACGAGGTAGGTAGGATCTTTGCATCAGTGGAACGATTACGGCAATCGACAACACGTCGGGCATTAGATGAGGCATATGTTGCCTATTCTGACATGGCATTACATTTTGATAGATATTTACGCGTTGGTGGATTATATACCTATTACGATGACTCGGTATCACTCGAGCCATACTTTGCTAACGTGTTAGACTCCGCACTAGTATATGCTGATCCAACGAAAGATCCTGCATATGTACGTGACTTGATAGTTCTTATTAAAGGTCCAGATAAAGGTCGGACGGGCATTGTTATTGGTATTTATCCCGATGGTAGTAATACCTGTGTGGTCAAGTTAGATAGGTATCGTGGTATACGTGAAATACGGATTGTTAATCGTATGTGGGCAGCCAAGCGATTGGGCGAACAAGATCCAGATGATGTCTTTTTAATGACAACTTCATCGCAGCCAGTATAACATAAGTATTGTCTTGTTTCTTTTGCTGTGTGTGTATGACAACAAAGCCGAAGAAAAAAGGGGTGGGGGGAGAGATAAGATTTTGTTGAAAAGAAGAGACAAGTGGTGGAGCTGAGCATCTCTTATGTAGAATATCTGACTCCTATTACTACTATCCGTGACTTCAGAAAAACAACTATCTATTTTCTCATTCTGTCGATAAAGCACACAGTACAGCTGGAATGTAGAGAATCAAAATGAAACGTATCATATCACGCTGAGGAATGTGATCGTTGTCGTGTGTTCGCTGAGTTTTTATTCTAGTTAAATTCATCATCATCCCCCGCCTTCAACAGCTCATTAATCACATCTGGAAGCTGGCTTAGATGTGTAATTCGTGCATCAACCTTGTCAAGTGCATTCAATGACATCTTCCTATGCTTACTCATCTGCTCCTCTGTTTCTGTTGTCCAAACTGGTCGTATCCCCTCGGTACGTAATCGTGCCGTTTGACCATATTCCGGTGCAAGCTCAACAAGGACTGTTTTTGCACCAGTTGTTGCTGATCCACCAACATCATACGCCAAGTCATCACCCACATGCACCCAGCACCATTCAGTCTCATCATCGTCATCATTGGCAGCGGTGGCAGCATCAGCACTGCCTGTCCTTTTAATCTCATCAGCAAGTTTGCTCATCTCTCGTCCCTTCTCGACGGCTAGTTGATATATCCAACTAACTTCATCACTCTCATCGATGGCACTTAATTCACGGAATTGTGCCATCTTCTTTACATTACCAATATCATCCTCCCAACTAACAGTAAAGTCAAACAGTGGCATAAGACTAAATACCATAAGCATCGGATTCGCACTCCCATCTGTCACGGCACCGACTACTACATTTGGATGATCAGACTGTATCTGCTTAATAGCTGCTATTGCCTCGGGGAATAGATGACGTTCGGCGGCATGATGACGTTCCATTTCCCATGCATTATACACGGCCTGTACGACACTTGAGTGTACGGTTGTTCGTGCCCATCTGAAAGTAACATGTGTTTATTTGTAGATAAATTTGCACCAAAATCAAGGATGAGGAATGGGAAGAACTCTACTAATAATTGCAAGAGGGAGGGAATCTCTCCTCCACCCCCCCCCCCCCCCCACCGACCAATATAAAGAACAATTACATAAAAATATTACGAAACTCACTTCTCGGCTGATTTGCGCACCGGACCAGTAATACTCTCCACCTCCGTGGCCCAATCTGCCGCAGTCTGCCGGAGCTTCGTTCGTAATATAAACCCCTCCATTTCTTTCCGTATAGCCGCCATTCGTATTTCTTTATGATTTACTGTTCGTGGTTTTAATGGATCTGAAGTGGATGTGCTGGTGGTGATAAGGGGCGGACCAATCCCACCATCATCCTCCTCATTCGGAGGAGGGGTGAGTGTCGCACGTATCTCCTTCCCCGTTTCGACAATATCACTCGGACGTATGTCGACATAACCAAAGTTACTCATGGCAGAACTAAATGCAGCATTGGCTTCATCAAGGACTGGTGCGATGGGATATAATGTATCATCTAAATCGAATGTGATTAGTCCAAGTCGTCGCTTTTTCTTCAACTTTGTTGTACATTTTTTTGTATCACTCTCCTGCTCCTCTGTAGAGGTCGAGCTATGTGATGATTTTGACACTACCACTCGTCTTGACGAGGAGGGCGGCGCGAAGCTGGATACGAGCGGAACAACTTCCAGCGTCGATAGCAGTAGCGGGGTGAAGGCAACGAACTTCATCGATGTTTAACTGATTCCTGCCCCAGCCCGCCCGATTTTTTTTTTGCGATGAGCTGCTGCCGACCTCCTCCCTACTAGGACGATGTCCACCACGCCGCAACCGGGCCACCCCACACCATCAAACTCGCGCGGCGTGTTCTCTAACACCTTGGCTACGATCTGGTTGGCTCGGTTTATCGTCACCGCACGGCTAGCAGGAGATATACGCTGATCTCGCCACCTAGGCTGTTTCAGCGTCAGAGTACGACCTCATATGGGACGATGAATAATTCAATGTCAAGTCATGCTCTATAACCAAGACCCCAATGGATTCGGCACATATATGTATCAATCTATCCGCTAGAAGCGCACAACACGATGTCTTGGACACAGCGCAGCCTGTAAACGTGTGCGAATTTCAGTATGGAAATGATGATTCTGAAAGCAATTCCACCCCTTTGCTGAAATCGGTAGAAAATGATGATGCTGACAACCAGATACCTTTTAACGCTACGTATACTTCAACAATATCATATAGAACGTGGAGAGAGGATATTTTATGCAGTTCTATTGGATACAACAATCAAATTTGACCGGTTAGTGTATATAATTTGGGATAGAATGCATGCGCTGGAGGGTGTACAATATGCAGTGTAGTATACCTGATTTGACACAGAAACGAACAAATAAATGTGCAGGGCTGATTCTCATATCATATGGGCGAGTGACTGCGACGCGGGTTTGATGATGGTTGCATTAATAGCATGTATTATTGTACCATCCATAATTGACGTTTTGTTACAAATATGAGGGAAGGGGAAGTGATTGGTAGTAGTAGTTAAACTAAATATTAAGCTTAATCGAGCTACACTACTCATTATTGTTATATATATAAACGTTCTGCAATGTCCGATTTCTATTGTTGCCACTGGTATTCGACGAATGAACACATATGGTATG
>Ga0247834_1007107_pt1 | contig 12120 bp, 11 predicted proteins | sample LaCruzMarch2015__8_FD_187118 | JGI IMG/M metagenome (GOLD analysis project Ga0247834, IMG submission 187118) | Freshwater microbial communities from meromictic Lake La Cruz, Castile-La Mancha, Spain - LaCruzMarch2015_12m | ecosystem: Environmental > Aquatic > Freshwater > Lake | place: Spain... | reverse complement strand
CTCAAGCGCCTGCAGCAAACGCTTCAGCACGCCTATGCCAACTCGCCCGTGTACCGGGCCAAGTTCGATGCCGCAGGCGTGCACCCGGACGATTGCAAAACGCTGGCCGACATCGCCAAGTTTCCGTTCACCACCAAGTCAGACCTGCGCGACAGCTACCCCTTTGGCATGTTTGCCGTGCCCCGTGAAAACTGCGCCCGCATCCACGCGTCCAGCGGCACCACCGGCAAACCCACCGTGGTGGGCTACACCCTTAAAGACATTGACACCTGGTCCACCGTGGTGGCCCGCAGCATCCGCGCAGGCGGTGCCAAGCCCGGCGACATGGTGCACATCAGCTACGGCTACGGTCTGTTCACCGGCGGCATGGGCGCGCATTACGGCGCAGAAAAATTGGGCCTCACGGTCGTGCCTTTTGGCGGCGGCCAAACCGAGCGCCAGGTGCAGCTGATCCAGGACTTCAAGTCCAACATCATCATGGTCACGCCCAGCTACATGCTGGCGATTGCCGACGAGTTTGAGCGCCAAGGCATCGACCCCAAAACCAGCTCGTTGCGCATCGGCATCTTCGGCGCAGAGCCCTGGACCAATGACATGCGCGCTGCGATTGAAAAGCGCATGAACATCGACGCGGTCGACATCTATGGCCTGTCTGAAGTGATGGGGCCGGGTGTGGCCAGCGAATGCATCGAGACCAAAGACGGCCCGACCATATGGGAAGACCACTTCTACCCCGAGATCATCAACCCCGAGACGGGCGAGCCGGTGGCCGATGGCGAAATGGGCGAGTTGGTCTTCACCAGCTTGACCAAGGAAGCGCTTCCCATCATCCGCTACCGCACGCGCGACCTGACGCGCCTGCTGCCCGGCACCGCGCGCAGTATGCGCCGCATGGAAAAAATCACCGGCCGCAGCGATGACATGATGATCATCCGGGGCGTGAACGTGTTCCCCAGCCAGATCGAAGAGCTGATCTTGAAGCGCGCCGAGCTGGCCCCGCACTACCAATGCGTCCTGACCCGTGAAGGCCCGATGGACGACCTCAAAGTGCTGATCGAAACCAAGCCCGGCGTGTCGCCCGACAGCATCGAAGCGCGTGCGGCGGCCAAGCAGCTGCAGCACGAGATCAAGGTCTACATTGGTTCGAGCGTGGCGATCGAGCTCAAGGCCGAAGGCGGCGTGGAGCGCAGCCAGGGCAAGGCCAAACGCGTGGTGGATTTGCGCGGCAAGTGAATCAGACCTCAGGCCACTGATCGGCCGGGCGGTCCTTGGGCACGCTCAGCTGCCAGTGGCTTGCCTGCGCAGGTACCTTGAGCGGCAAGCGCAGCAGGCGTTTGTCGCGTGAGACCAGGGCGGTCAATTGGCGCTCTTTGCCCAGCAAGGCGCTCAGCTCGTCGAGTTTGCCCAGACGCCAGCTGCCGCCTTGCCCCTTGGCCCCTACGTCCAGGCCCAGCCATTCGTCACCCGCAGCCAGGCCCGCGGCTTCGCCCGCGCCGCCGCGCAGCACCACTTTGACCTGCACACTGCCTGAGGCTTCGCTCACGCGCAAGCCCAAGCGCTGCGCCATGCCCGAGGTCTCGGCCTCTACCCCGATGCCATGCGCCGTGAGCAGTTCCCGCAGCGGCAGCTCTTGCGTGCTGTGCGCCCAGCGCTGGATCTCGCCCGCCCAGCTGCGGCCGGTCACGGCCTGCAATTCGTCCAGCAAGTCCTGCTCGCGCAGGGGTCCGGCATTGCAGCGTTTCCACAGGCCGCGCATCACGGTGTCGAGCGTGTAGCCTTCGGTTTTGAATTCGCGGCGCACCGTCAGGTCCAGGCACAAAGCCACCAGCGCGCCCTTGGTGTAATAACTCACGGTGGCGTTGATGGTGTTTTCGTCCTGGCGGTAGTACTTGACCCAAGCGTCAAAGCTCGACTGCGCGACGCTTTGCACATGGCGGCCCGGCGTTTGCTGCACCTGCGCGATGGTCTTGCCCAGCAGTTCGATGTAAGTGGCGTCGTCAATCAGCCCTGCGCGGCGCAGCAAGATGTCGTCGTAATAGCTGGTAAAACCCTCAAAAAACCACAGCAACTGCGTGTAGTTCTCCTGGCTGTAGTCGTAGCGGGCAAAGGCATCGGGGCGCAGTTCTTGACGTTCCATGTGTGAAAGTACTCGTGGCTGATCAGGCCCAGCAGCGTGGTGTAGCCCTCTGGCTTGCGCGGGCTGGCGGACAGGCCGTTGTGGCGCGGCAAATCATCGCGTTTGCAAATCAACGCGGTGCTGTTTCGATGCTCCAGCCCGCCATAGCCGTCGTGCACGGCGTTGAGCATAAAAAGGTAGTTCTTGTGCGGCGTTTTTTTGCCTACTGTTTTGCCCGACAACTTGCCCGATCCGTGCCAAAAACCAATGGCAGCTTCACAAATTTTTTGCGTATCGGCCAACAACCGGTCACCGTCAAAGGAGGGCAGAGCCCCCGCTACCACAAAGCGGTGCGGCACGCCGCAGGCGTTGAAGCTGCCGCTCCAGAACGCGCCCAGTTCCACAGGGCAGTCCACCAGTTCGTCGTAATTCGCGGCTTGGTAAAGGCCAAAGCCTTTTTTGTCGGTTTTGAGCGGTGCCAGGCCCGTGGCGGCCTGCCAACTGGGTTGGCTCTTCACAGCTTGCAGCTGCAGCTGATGCGGCGCGTGTTCTTGCCCATGCACCCGCAGGCACAGGCTCGTGCCATTGAAAAAGCCGCGTTGGCTGTCCAGCCAGGCGGTGCGCACCGAGTTGTCAAAGGCATAGACCTCGTAGCTCAGCACCAGGGGCTGCCCGCTATTGCAAGCAATGGCCCAGCTGCACTTGTCTTGCTGCTGTGTGGGCAAACTGCGGCGGCCTTGTTTGGCGCTCAGGTTTTGCAGGTTTTTGGAGAACTCGCGCACCAGATAACTGCCCGGAATCCACACCGGCAGCGACACGGTTTGCTGCGCTGCGGGTTCAGTGATGGTGAGCGTCACCCGAAACAAATGGGCGTGCAGGTCGGCGGCTTCAACGGTGTAGTGGATGGCGGTCATGGGGCAAGGCTTGGGTTGAGTGGCTTGGGGATGGGCTTGTAGTGCTGGGTTTGGCTTTGAGGGCGTGTGCCACGCCCATCGCCCACGGGGTGGGCTCCTACAAAAGAGCGTCTCGGGTGCTGTTGCTTACGTTGCACCAGCGGCCAAAAAGCAACTCATGCTGGCCACGATGGTCAGTTGCAAGCGCATGGGCAACCAAGGGGCCAGGCCCGCAGCGGGCCAAGTGCGGCGGTCCATCACATAACAGCCGATCAGCACAAATCCCAGCAGAGGCAAGCCTGCAAAGGCGGGCATCATCACGCCCACCCAGGCCAGCAGGGAGGGCGCAACACCCCAAGTGAAGTGGATGCGAGGTGCTTCAGGGGTGATCAAGGCGTTGCGAAAGCCCACGCCCCAGTGGATGCCGCCCAAAAACGACACGATCACCGCGCCATAGCCTTGCATGGCCAGGGCCACATAGGGGTGCAGTTCGGGGCCAACCAGCCACAGGCACAGGGCCAAAAATACAAAGGGAATCAGCCCGGCGTAACCCAAGCGGCGGATCAGCCGCCAGGTCGGGTCTTCGGTCATGGGATGCGGCAGTGTGGATGTCATTTGATCTCGGCGAGCATTTTTTCAACTTGGGCCATGGGCACGGCACCGGGGACACGAGAGCCATCGGCAAACAAGAGCAGGGGTGTGCCGGTGATGCGGTTTTTCTGCCCAAAGGCCACGATCGAGTCAATGGCCGAGGCATCACAGTTGATGGCGGGGGGTGTGGTGCCGTTGATCATCCAGTCGTTCCAGACCTTGGCCTTGTCTTTGGCGCACCAGATGTTTTTGGTTTTGGTCTTGGAGTCCTCGCCCAGGATGGGGTAGAGGAAGTGGTAAATGGTCACGTTGTCCAGCTTTTGCAAGTCTTTTTCGAAGCGCTTGCAGTAGCCGCAGTTGGGGTCGGCAAACACGACCAGCTTGCGTTTTCCGTTACCGCGCACTTGGGTGAAAGCATTTTTGATGGGCAACTGGTCAAATGGGATGACCGAGAGTTTGTCCACGCGCTCTTCGGTCAGGTTGCGCTTTTGTTTCGTGTCGATGAGTGCGCCCTGAATCAGGAAGTTGCCTTCGGCATCGCTGTACATCACATCGTTGCCCAAGCGGATTTCAAACAGCCCATTCATAGGGGTTTTACTCACCTCGTCGATCTTGGGCAGGTTGGGCAGGCGCTCGCTCAGATTTTTGCGGATGACCGCTTCTTGCGCCAAAACATGACCACAGGTCAAGGCGATGGTGGCCACGATCAGGACCAGTTTGGAGAGAGAGAACTTCATGACAGAGGCTTTCGGAATCAAGTAAGAGAAGGACAAATCAGTTTGTGGCCTTGGCAGGGTTGGGCGGGGTGCTTTGGCCCATGGCCCGTTGCGTCATCCAGTGTTTGAGTGGGCCGCTGCGGTCAAAGCCGCGCATGCCCCAGTTACGCAGGTTTTGCCAGATCGGGCCGGGCTGGGCAAACAGCCGCTGTAGGCCATCGGTCACGAAACCCATGGCTTGCACATCGGCCTGGCGTGCGCGTTCGTAGCGGCGCATCAGTTTGGGGTCGTGCAGCGGCCGCCAAAATTCTTTGGCGCGGATCACGCTGACCAGTTCCGCCACATCCGCCAGGCCCACGTTCAGGCCTTGACCGGCCAGCGGGTGCAGGGCATGGGCCGCATCGCCCGCCAACGCAAAGGCTTGTTTGTTTTGGCCCGGCATGGTGCCGATCCAGCGTTCGGCGCGCGCCAGTTGTAACGGCCACACGGCACGCTCGGCCGACAACTGCATGCCGCCCAGGGCATGGCCGCAGGCTTGGGCCAGTGCAGCGGCAAAGTTTTCGGGCGGCATGGTCATCAATTCTTGCGCCCGCAGCGGGTGCACCGACCAGACCAGCGCGACTTCGCGTCCGCCTTCGCCCCCCAAGGGCAGCAGGGCCAGCACTTCGGCTTGCGGCTGCGCCAGGCCGGACGCGGGGCTCCAGCCAAACCATTGCCGGGCGATGCCCTCGTGCATTCGGTCGCACATCAGGCGGGTGGCCAGGGCGTGTTGCTCGTAATGCGTGATGTCAAAGCCTACGCCCAGCTCGGCGCGGGTCTGGCTGGCACGGCCTTCACACACCACCGTGAGCGGCGCGGACAACGGGGCCTGTACCACTTGAATCTGGGGCTGAAACTGCACGGCTTGCGCCAGCAGCGCTTGCAACACAGGCACATCTACCATCCAGTTGAGCTCACCCACGCCCTGATCGCCGGCACCGAAATTGAGCTTGCCGCCATCGTCGCCCCAGACCTGCATCTGGTGCACGGGCGTGACTGCGGGGGCCTCAGGCCAGCAGCGCAGGTCTTGCAGCAAGGCCTTGGCCGCGCCGTTGAGCGAATAGGCGCGCACATCAGGGGCCGTGTTGGGCTGGGGTGAATCGACCAAAGCCACATTCAGCCGTTCGCGGGCCAGCAGCAAAGCCAAAGTGCGGCCCACAATGCCAGCGCCACGGATGCAAATATCGGGAGAGTTAGCCATGGTCTGCATTGTAGGTGTCCGCTTGTGTGCACTGTGTGGACATGGCGCCTGAAGACCCTGTGCGGCATGGGCAAGTCCTTGTGCTGCATTGACGCCGTTTGACCTGTGAACCACAGGTTGCTGACCGACTTCAACGAGACCGCGCCATCGCTTATGCCGCGCACCAGCCCGGTGCGCCCTTGCAGAACTTTGCGCTCAATCTGAAGCCTTAATTTTGTCGTTAAAATTTGTTATTGTGGATTTTTAGGCGATTTTTCAATTTAAAGTCAATTTTTTTTATGGAGTTTCAAGTGAACTATTTAGGCAAAACAGTACTGGTATTGAGTTGTGTTGGCTTGATTTCTTGCAGCGCGGTTCCCGTCGTCACCCAACAAACGCAACCCACGGGGGCCCGGACGCAAGCCATCCACAGCGCCTCGACGAAGTCATTGGTCTGTGTCGCTCACCCGGGCGACCAAGCCAACGGACAAGAAAGATACCCTGGCAGCGGTGCAGAAATTGGCCAACGGGTTGAGAAGGCCGTTCAACAAGCGGGATGGCAGACGGTTGCGATCAAAGGCGATGCAGGCCAGTCGGCTGCAGAGTGCACGCGTCGCGGTGGCACCCATTTGCTGGAAACCCGTGTTGCGCAGTACGAAGACAATCTCACGGGTTGGTCGGGCAAGCCAGACCGGATCGAACTTCAACTGCGCCTGAGCCCAGCATCTCAACCCGCACAAGCCAGGCAAGTCAGCTACGAGGCCAGGTCCAATTTGGTGGCCAGCGCTTTTGCAGAGTGGGGCAATGCCAAGCCAGTCAGTCTTTTGAAGGGCGATTTTGACAGTCTGGTGAACCGCCTTTTGAGTGATGCCCGCTGATCCAGCGTTTGTGGCGGTCGGTGCATCCTGGCCACGCTGAAAGGGCCTCACCTTCATTTTGATGGGGGGGCCCACGCGGGCTTGACTTGCACGCATCGGTTTTCCGTGTGCGCTTGTGACGCCGCCCTGCTTTCGCTCGCTGCCGCATCAGCAGGGGTTTGGTGATCAGTACAATCACGGGCATTCACCCCAGGACAAAACTCGCACATCCAACGCGCATCGGGCGCGTTTTTTGACGGCACAACCAGCACTTTGGCCACCACGTATCTGCGCATGTCGGGCATTTCGAACGCGCCGGTATCGGGCTCGATGGTGCAACTGGGGTCTTGATTTATAAGGACTTTTTCCATGAGCCTCAAATGCGGCATCGTGGGTTTGCCCAACGTTGGCAAATCCACCCTTTTCAACGCCCTGACCAAAGCCGGCATTGCCGCTGAAAACTACCCCTTTTGCACCATCGAGCCCAACACGGGTGTCGTGGAGGTGCCCGATCCGCGCCTGCAGCAGTTGTCCGCCATCGTTGAGCCCGAGCGCATCGTGCCCGCCATCGTCGAGTTTGTGGACATCGCAGGTTTGGTGGCTGGCGCCAGCACGGGCGAAGGCTTGGGCAACAAGTTTTTGGCCCACATCCGCGAAACCGATGCCATCGTCAACGTGGTGCGCTGCTTTGAAGACGACAACGTGATCCACGTGGCCAACAAGGTGGACCCGATTGCCGACATCGAAGTCATCCAGACCGAGTTGTGCCTGGCCGACTTGGCCGCAGTTGAAAAAGCCATTCACCGCGTGAGCAAAATCGCCCGCTCTGGTGACAAAGAAGCCGTCAAGCAAATGGCGATCCTGGAAAAGTGCCAAGCCGCATTGAACGACACCCAGCCGGTGCGCACCATCGACTTCAGCAAAGAAGAGCGCATCGAACTCAAGCAGTTCTTCTTCATCACCGCCAAGCCCGCCATGTTCGTGGCCAACGTGTCAGAAGACGGCTTCGAGAGCAACCCTTTCCTGGACCGCCTCAAGGCCTTTGCTGCCAAGCAAAACGCGCCCGTGGTGGCCATTTGCGCCAAGATCGAAGCCGAGTTGTCCGAGATGGACGATGCCGACCGATTGGAGTTCTTGAAGGAACTGGGGCAGGACGAGCCGGGCCTGAACCGCCTGATCCGTTCTGCTTACGGCTTGCTGGGCCTGCAAACCTATTTCACCGCAGGCGTGAAAGAAGTGCGCGCCTGGACCATCCATGTGGGCGACACCGGACCGCAGGCGGCGGGCGTGATCCACACCGATTTTGAAAAAGGTTATATCCGCGCCCAAACCATCGCGTTTGACGACTTCATCGCTTTCAAGGGCGAGCAAGGCGCCAAGGACGCGGGCAAGATGCGCGCCGAAGGCAAGGACTACGTTGTGAAGGATGGCGACGTGATGAACTTCTTGTTCAGTTCCTGATCAGCGCAGGCGGCAGGCCTAAGAAGTTTTTCACCGCCTGCACCGTTGCTTGTGGGTCTTCTTCGTGGGGCACATGGCCCAAGCCTTCAAAGACCTGGAGCTCGCTGCCTGCAATGGCTTGCTGAAAGCGCTGTGCGTGGTCTGGTGGAATCAGCCGGTCCTCGCTGCCCCACAGAACCAACGTGGGCAGGCGTAATTGTGAGATCTGCCCGGCCAGGGCGGCATCGCTGCTACGGTACTGGAAGCGTTGCGTCAGGCTGGCGCGGTTGCCTTCGCGCAGGGTCAATTCGTAATAGCGGTCCACCAGAGCGGGGCTGACCTTGTCCGGTTGGCCATAGACATTGCGTACACTGGCTTCAATCATGGATCGGGGCAAAATTTTTTGGGTGACCGGTGCCAACCATGAAATCTGGGCCAACCGAAAGCCGATCGGCATGGACTGGGGTTGCAAAGGGTAGCCCGTGGCATCCACCAAAACCAATTGACGCACACGCGTCGGGTGCGCCAAGGCTGTTTGCCAGGCAATGCCGCCGCCCAAAGAGTTGCCAGCCATCACCACCTCATTGAGCTTCAGCAAGTCCAGCAAATCACGCATGAAGTCGCTGTAACGCGCCATGCTGTAGTCGGCATCGGGTGCGGGGCCGGTCAGTCCGAAACCGGGCAAGTCCATGCGGATCACGCGGCGGTGTGGGCTCAGAGCGGCGACCCAGCCGTCCCAGGTGTGCAAACTGGCCGAGGTGCCGTGGATCAACACAATCGGGATGGGATCATCGCGTGGCCCTTCGTCGCGCACATGCACCTGCATGCCTTGCAGCGTCACAAAGTGTGAGGGTTGCGGGGCCCAGCGTGCCTTGAGGGTGTCTACCCCTCGGTCAGGGGCCCAAGTCCAGGCCAGCGCCGCGACCAAGGCGGCCAAGAAAGCCAAAAAAAATGCCAATGACACAGTCAATATGGGGGTGTTCATGGGCAAACCTCAGTGGTTGGAAACAGCCAAAACACTTCAGGGTTGGGTTTGACCAGGCCGATCATGGCCAGCTCAAAACCCTGCAAGCGGGCTGTTGTTGTTGATGTTGCTCAGCAACCGCTCGCGTCCTTTGAGAACATGTCGCTCGGCGGTCATTTTGGCTTTGGCCTTGGAGCCTTTGACGATGGCTTCGAACAAAGTGCGGTGCTCGGCATTGGACTGGCGCATGTTGCCGGGGGCGTTGAAATACTCACGCCTGAACAGGTGCATTTCCTTGACGTAGTCGTCGTAAGCGGCTTGGGCTCTTTGGTTGTTGGCCAGTTGAAGCACCAAGGCGTGGAACTGCAGATTCAGTTCGTAATACAGGTTCGGATTTTCGGCTTCACAGGCCCGGTCCATGCCGTCCAGAAGTTCTTCAAAACAGGCTTTGTGGCTTTCGGCCATGTGCTCGGTGGCGCGTTCGGCGGCAAAGCCGAAGACCAGTGCACGCAAGTCGTACAGCTCCAGCATTTCTCGCACCGACAGTAGACGCACAAACACGCCCCGGTTGAGCACGGCCTTGACCAGCCCCAGGCCCGTGAGCAGGCGAATGGCCTCGCGCACGGGGCCCCGGCTGGTGCCCATGCGCAGGGCCAGAGCCGCTTCGTTCAGGCGCTCGCCGGGTTTGAGCTCACCGCTATAGATGAGTTGCTTGAGCTGCTCGGCCACAAAGACAGGCAAGCCGTGCTCGGGCTTTTCAGGGGCGGGTTGCATGGCGAAGACGATGGCGGTTCAGGGTGTAGAGTGAGGCGGGGCGGTGGAAAAGATCTTTTGAATACTACCCGAAGGTGCGTGAAACACCTCGGGAATGACCTCTTGCAGGTCGCCAATGTGTCAACAATCCATCGGAATTGTTGACACTTTTTCGGTGGGCGTTCACACTTTGTTGCTGTTTGACGGCTACACACCAAGCTCGAAAAACCCCCAGTTCAAGGCGCTCCTGTCACCAGGCGGTTGCTCGCATGGGCCCACCACTTCACGGACGATTGTCATGCCGCACCAACCCGCTTCTGCTGCACTTGCGAGATTTAGAGTGATCGATCTGACCCAGGTCCGTGCCGGCCCCACGGCCTGCCGCCAGTTGGCCGACTGGGGTGCTGACGTGGTGCAGGTGCAAATGCCCGAACACATGCGCGGCGACGACACGCTGGGCGGGCAAGAGGGCTCGGACTATCAGTACACGCACCGCAACAAACGCTCGATCACGCTCAACCTGAAAGAGCCCGAGGGCATTGCGCTGCTCAAGCAACTGATCGCCAAGGCCGATGTGGTGGTGGAAAACTTTCGCCCTGATGTGAAGTTCCGCTTGGGCATCGATTACGAGAGCCTGAAAAAAGACAACCCCGGCCTGGTGTATGCCAGCATCTCGGGCTTTGGACAGACCGGGCCCCTGGCCGCAAGGCCGGGCTTTGATCAGATTGCGCAGGGCATGGGCGGCTTGATGTCGGTCACCGGTTTGGTAGAGCAAGGGCCCATGCGCGTGGGCATTCCTATAGCCGATTTGTGCGCGGGCATTTTTGCAGCCCAAGGCATTTTGGTGGCCTTGCTCGAGCGCGAAAAGTCTGGCCAAGGTCAGTGGCTGCACACCTCGCTCTTGGAGTCCATGGTGTACATGATGGATTTCCAGACCTCACGCTGGCTGATCGACGAAGAAGTGGCCACGCAGGCGGGCAACTTTCACCCCACCAGCATCCCCACCGGGGTGTACAAGGCGCGCGATGGTTACATGAGCATCGCGGTGTTCGGCTCAAAAATCTGGGAGCGCTTTTGCGACATCTTGGGAGCGCCGCAATGGGTCACCGACCCGCGCTACAAGGACAAGCCCAGCCGCTCGGTGAACCGCGATGCGCTGAACGCCGAGATCAACGAACGCCTTGCCTTGCAAGACCGTGCCTATTGGATTGAGCGCCTGAACGAGGGGGGTGTCGCTTGCGGCCTGATCAACAGCATGGACGAGGTGTTCAACGAACCGCAAGTCCAGCACTTGAAGATGGTGAAAGACGTGGTGTCGGTGCACCAAGGTCCGCAGCGCTTGGTGGGGCAGCCGGTGCAGCTGGAGCGCACGCCCAGCACCATCGCCCGGGCCGCACCACGCCGTGGCGAGCACAGCGTAGAAATTCTGGGCGAACTGGGCTTGGATGCCCAGGCGCTTGCCCAATTGAAATCCAAAGGAGTGTTTTGAATGTCCGACATCGTCTATACCTCGCCCACCGAACGGGTCAACACCTGGCTGGAGGGCAGCACGCTGCACATCCAGTTCAACAATGTGGCGCGGCACAACGCACTGTCGGTGGACATGTGGGAAGCTGTGCCTGTGTTGCTGAACCAGGCCGAACATGACTCCCGTGTGCGTTTGGTGGTGTTTTCGGGTGCGGGCGAAAAAGCCTTTGTGTCTGGCGCAGACATTTCGCAGTTCGAAGACATGCGTGCAGCGCGTGAGGCGGTGACCCGCTACGAGCACATGGCCGAGACCGCTCTGATGGGCATTTTCAACTTTCCCAAGCCTACGCTGGCCTGCATCCGTGGCTTTTGCATTGGCGGCGGCATCAATGTGGCCATCAGCTGCGACATGCGCATCGCCGCCAGCGATGCCGTTTTTTCGGTGCCCGCCGCCCGCCTGGGTTTGGGTTACCGCTATTCGGCCATGAAAAATCTGGTGGACCTGATCGGCCCCGGTGCAGCCAAAGACCTATTTTTCACGGCCCGCAAAATCAACGCGCAAGAAGCCCAAAGCCTGGGTTTGGTCACGCGGGTCTGCGCGCCTGAGGCCTTGCCCGACTTGCTGGCCGAGTACACATCCGCCTTAGCGACCAACGCGCCTTTGACCATTCAGGCGGCCAAGGCCATCACCCGCGAAATCCTCAAGCCCTCCCCAGAGCTGGACATGGAGTTGTGCACCCAGCTCATTCGCGGTTGCTTTGACAGCGCCGATTACGCCGAAGGCCGCAAAGCCTTCATGGAAAAACGCAAACCCGTCTTCAAAGGCGAATGAGGCACCCCATGAAATCATATTGGATGAACATCAGCAACGGCCAGGGCCAGATGGAATTGCGCGAGGTGGACAAGCCTGTGCCCGGTGCGGGCCAAGTGTTGGTCAAGTTGCACGCCGCAGCGCTGAACCGGGGCGAGTTGATCATCGGCCACGGCCTGCATGGCAAGGGCGGCAGCAAGCCCGCGGGCATGGAGGGCGCGGGGCAGATCGTTCAGCTGGGCAGCGAGACCGGTGCCTGGCAAGCGGGTGATCGTGTCATGGGCCGATGCCCG
>Ga0247834_1007105_pt1 | contig 12122 bp, 6 predicted proteins | sample LaCruzMarch2015__8_FD_187118 | JGI IMG/M metagenome (GOLD analysis project Ga0247834, IMG submission 187118) | Freshwater microbial communities from meromictic Lake La Cruz, Castile-La Mancha, Spain - LaCruzMarch2015_12m | ecosystem: Environmental > Aquatic > Freshwater > Lake | place: Spain... | reverse complement strand
CTGCGCATCGGTGCCGTTCCCCGCCGTGGATTGGAGCATTTCGCGGTCGGTCTGGACCGCTTTGCCAAGGCCATTGATGAGGAACTCGATGCGGCCGCGGCTGGCCGAGGCAAATTCAAGGCCGTCCGGGGCGAGTACGGGACCGGCAAGACGTTCTTCTCACGATGGCTGGAGCACCGCGCCCTGCAGAAGGGCTTCGCGACGACGTTGGTCCAGATCTCCGAAACAGAGACGCCCCTGTACCGGATGGAAACGGTCTATCGCCGTGCTGTTGAAGGGCTGCAGACCAAAGAATGGTCTGACGGCGCATTCAGGTCCCTTGTCGACCGCTGGTTCTTCAACCTGGAAGAGGAAGTGCTCACCGTCAGCACCCTCGATACCAACAACGCCGACGCGGTTGCGAAAGCTGTCGGGGAACTGCTGGAGCAGCGGCTTCACGACGTCAGCAAGACCCAGCCGCAGTTCGCGGCGGCACTTCGTGCCTGTCACACCGCACGGGTCAAGGGAGACCACGCCACCGCCGAGGGATTGGTGGCCTGGTTGATGGGGCAGCCCAATGTGGGGGCCGGCATCAAGCGGGCCGCCAACCTCAAGGGCGAGCTCGATCACGACGGTGCCGCCGGTTTCATCCGCGGTCTCCTGGAGCTGCTGAAGCAGACCGGACGCAAGGGCCTTGTTCTCGTTCTTGACGAGGTGGAGACGATTCAGCGGGTCCGCGCGGACAGCCGCGAGAAGAGCCTCAATGCGTTGCGGCAGCTGGTCGATGACCTGGTCGCCGACCGGTATCCGGGCCTCTACGTCCTCATCACGGGCACGCCGCAGTTCTTCGATGGTACCCAGGGCGTGAAGCGCTCGACGCCATTGGCCCAGCGGCTCCACACGGAGTTCGGTGTCGATCCCAAATTCGACAGCGCCCGCGCCCCCCAGATTCGTCTGCAGCCATTTGACGTCGAGCGGATGGTGACCGTCGGGACTCGCATCCGCGACCTCTACCCCAGTGATGCGCCGGACCGCGTGCGCACAACGGTGTCGGACGAGGTCGTGCGTACCCTGGCCAAAGGCGTGGCCGGCCAGCTTGGCGGCAAGGTCGGCATTGCACCGCGCATCTTTCTGAAGCGGCTGGTGGGCTTGATTGATCAGGTGGATGAACACCCGGACTTCGATCCGCAAAAGCATTTCCAGCTGGTCGTCGACGCCAACGACATGACGCCTGAGGAGCGGGCCGCTGCTGGTGTTTCGGCATCCCTCGATTCCATCGATCTCGGCGCACCAAAGAGCCACAAGCGCGACGAGTCCGAAGGGTTGGGCTGATATGGCCTCGGGCTTCGACCGCCTTTCGGGCGCCCTGCAGTACCAGATCGTCAACACCCTCGGCTTCGCGTCGCTGCGGCCCGTGCAGGAGTTGACCATCGACGCCGTCCTCGACGGCGACGACTGCATCGTGTTGGCGCCGACGGCCGGCGGCAAGACCGAGGCGGCGTTTTTTCCGTTGTTGTCGAAGATGACCGACGAGGATTGGCGCCCGACGTCCGTCCTCTATCTGTCGCCCATTCGCGCATTGCTGAACAACCAGGAGGACCGCGTCCAGCGATTCGCCGGCCTTGTGGGGCGGCGTTCCTTCAAATGGCATGGCGACGTCGGTGACGGCGAGCGTCACCGCTTTCTCGACGAGCCCGCCGACATCCTGCTGACCACGCCAGAGTCGCTGGAGGCCATGCTGCTCAGCCCCCGGATTCCGGCCCGACAGGTGTTTGCCGGCCTGCGAGCGGTGGTCATCGACGAGATCCATGCCTTCGCCGACGATGACCGCGGCGCCCACCTGGCCTCGGTGTTGGAGCGGCTGTCCCGCTACGCGGGCCGAGAGCTCCAGCGCATTGGCCTGTCGGCCACGGTGGGCAATCCCGAAGAAATCCTGGCCTGGCTTCGCGGCGGTTCCGCCCGTCGCGGTCGCATCATCGACCCCGGTGGTGAGCGCAAGAAGCCCGACATCGCCCTTGACTACGTGGGCAGCATTGAAAGCGCCGCTACCGTCATCGATGCCCTCCATCGGGGCAAGAAGCGCCTCGTCTTCGTCGATTCCCGACGAGGGGCTGAAGAATTGGGGCGGCACCTCGCTGACCGCGGTGTCCTGACGTTCGTGACCCACGGTTCGTTGTCGGTCACCGTTCGCCAGGACGCCGAGAAGGCGTTCGCCGAAGGCGAGAGCTGCGTCATCGTCGCCACCAGCGCGCTGGAACTCGGCATCGACGTCGGTGACCTCGACCATGTCCTGCAGATTGATGCCCCGGCGACTGTCGCGAGCTTCCTGCAGCGGATGGGCCGTACAGGTCGCCGGTCACATACGACGCCCAACTGCACCTTTTTGGCCACCGACGAACAGCGCCTGCTGCAGGCGGCGTCGCTCGTTCGCCTTTACGACCAAGGCTACGTCGAGCCCGTTCGCCCATCGCGAAGGGCCGCTCACATCTTCGCCCACCAGCTCATGTCCCTGGCGATCCAGATGGGCGGTGTCGGCCGGAATGATTGGTGGGCGTGGCTCGAAGGGGCGGCGCCGTTTGATGGACTGACCGCCGAGGAACGTGAGGAGATTGTCGCCTGGATGCTCCAGAAGGACATCCTCGCCGACCACGAGGGCAAGCTCTGGCTGGGTCCCAAAGGCGAAAAGACCTTTGGCCGCGCCAACTTCCGGCCCCTCTACGCCGTCTTTGAGAGCCCGCGCATGATCACCGTGCGGCACGCCGCCCACGACATCGGCACCATCGACTCGACCTTCCTCGCCTCCATCCAGGAACCCGGTGTCCTTGGCTCCTTCGTCCTCGGCGGTCGGACCTGGCAGGTCCTCGACGTCGACTGGTCGCGGGGCAAATGCACGGTGAAGCCCGCAGAAACCGGTCGCGCCCCCCGTTGGTCGGGCGGGCCACGCCACCTGCGCTACGAGCTGTGCCAGGCCATGCGCGACGTCTTGCTCGATGAAAATGATGACCCCCGCTGGTCCCGGCGCGCCCGGACCGTCATCGGCGGCCTGCGGGCGGACCACGCCTTCCTTCGCGACGGAGAAGCGTTTGTCGAGAAGGGCAAAAGCGAAATCGTCTGGCACAACTTCGCAGGCGGCGCCGCCAACGTCCTGCTGTCCCGCGTTCTCGAACGAGAACTCGGTGGACACGTCATCAGCCGCAACACCTCGCTGTCATTCACCGGCGACGCCGCCCGCAGCCTCGGCGGAGTGCAGGATGCACTCAGGAGTCTGCGCGAGGCCGACCGCCCCGCCTGGCGCGATGCGCTGCGTTTTGCCCCGGACCTCTCTCAAAGCCGGGTCTCCAAGTTCCTGCCGTGCCTGCCCGACGACCTGGGGCGCTCCCTGCTCGTCGACAAGCTTGTCGACCTCGCGACGGCACGGACCCTCATCGGTCTGCCCGCCGAGGCCCCTGACGAACACGACATCCCCGAGCCAACCCAACTGCAAAGGCCCGTGGTGTGGGTCAGGTCTGTCGACGCCCTCCAGGCCTTGTCGTCGGCGCTGACCCGCGAGGCGTTCTTTGCCCTGGACGTCGAGACGACCCTGACCGACCGCCGGCTGTGCTTGATCCAGATTGGCACCCGCGACACCAACTTCGTCGTCGACCCCCTGGTCATCGATGACCTCAGCGCCCTCGGCGAGCCGTTGTCGTCGGAAACCGTCATCAAAGTCATTCACAACGCCTCCTTCGAGAAGAGCGTCCTTGGGACGGTCGGGCTCGTGATTGAGAACATCCACGACACGCTGACGGAGTCTCGCAAGCGACTGGGGCAGCAGGGGGGCGGGCACAGCCTGCTGGCCGTCGCGCGGCGCGAGCTCGACCGAGTCCTCGACAAGCGGAGCCAGACCTCGGACTGGACCCAGCGCCCGCTGACGCCCGAACAGGAGGCCTACGCAGCCATGGACGTCGAGATCCTGGTGGACCTCTACTGCGCGTCGACAGCTGGCTAGCGAAGCGCTGCCGCCTGAGGGGGGGCCTTGATGTCGGCAAAGACCTCGCTGGTTTCGTTGGCTCGATTGTCGGCGTAGCCACCCACGATGAGAACTGTACCGTCGCCAATACCCGTCGCGGTCAAACCGGCCCTGGGCTCTCGCAAGGTACGTGCCGCACCTTCGACGTTGATTGAGAGCATCTGTCGTGAGGCATCGTCAAACAATTGGAGGCTCGAGGTTGCCGTCCAGTCGAGGCTGCTCAGGTCGTCGGGCACATCAAAGCCCCCAACGACGATGGCGGACGCATGGTCAGGCAAGGAGGCCGCGCCCCCGAAGATGCGCCCCACTGACATGGCCATCGGCAGAGAGAGGCTCCCGTTGGCACCCGAATTGCTGTCAAAAACGAACGCGCGAACGGCGAGATTGCTGTTGTCATCGTCAAGAGCGGAGAAGGTACCGTCGGCCCGACGGAAAAGACCGCCTGCTGCGAGGAAGTTGGCATCACTGTACCGGGTGCCCGTGGCGAAAAAGACGTTGCGGGTGGGCTGCATGCCGGCCACCGACAGCAGGCCGAAGGAGGCGGCGCTTTCGGGCAGGTGCTCCATCTGGAAGCCCTCGCCGGCGGTGTCGACGCTGCCCCCCCACACAAACACCCCTTTGGGGTCGATGGTGAACATCATGTGACCGGCGCGGGCGCGGGCCATCGGCGGACCGGCCACACACGAGAGGGAGCCGCCGCTGCACACCGTCGTCGACGACAGGGCGTTGGACATGTTGTTGGGCCCGGCCTGGGCGGGGCCCGGGGTGCCCCCCGTGATGAGGACCTCACCGCTCAAAGTGGTAATCGCGGCGGCGAAAACGCGGGCCCCGGCGGGGTCGGCGCCGGCGGCGCTGAAGCTCTTGGTGGCGGGGTCGTATACCTCGATGGTGTTCAACGGCCGGGTGGGCTCGATGGGGAACGGGAAGCGTGCGGCGTCGATCTCGCGCAGGAAGGCTTCGCCAGTGCCACCAGCGATGACGACGCGGCCATCGGGCAACGCTGCTGCCGTGTGGAACATGCGGGGACCGGTCAGGGAGCCCACCTCGGTGAAGGCCCCGGTCTTTGGATCGTAGATGGTGGCGCTGGCTGTCGCCGTGGCCACAAGGCAGGCGCTCTGGCAAGTCGCGGTGGCATCCCGCACGGAGCCGGCCCCGCCGACGATGAGGATGGTGCCATCCTTCAGCGAAGTAGCAGTATGAAAGACCCGCGATCCGGAAGGACTTCGAGCGCACGACGTCTCGCCAATCGACGCCATGACGACATCGATTGTCGTTGCCCCCTCATCGCCCAGGGTCACGGGCTGTGAGACACCCCGCCATCGAAGGGCCCCATCTGCCACTCCAAAAAGCGCGAACACCCGGTCGCGTCCTGCTGTCAGACCAGAAAGTGTCACTCCCGTTCGTCCACTCCCCTCAATACCGTCGCCGATGCCTGGCCCGGCCACGGTCGCTCGGAACTCGTCCACCTCGTCGTCAAAAGCCCCAGGTGCGGCGACTGACAATTCAGTTGGGCACGGCGACCCAGGGGCCGGGTGGAAAAGCGGCTGTGGTTCCAAAGACACGACGAGCTCCCCGCCCGAGAACTGACAAAAACCATCGGCCCCGCAGACAGGCTGCTGGGTAGGGCAGTTTTCGCTCGTAACGCATTGGGGCGGCTTGCACCCAGCGCTCGCCAACACCAACGACATGAGTAAGCCGACACTCGTCAAGACTCTGAGACTCATTGCCCACCCCTCACGACCATGTGCCCACCGCGACTGCGGAACTCATAAAGCTCTCGGGTAGTACCAGAACTGAGGCGATCGCGATCCTCATGCGGTGCGATAGCGCGCAATGGAGACATCACCACGAAGGCGACCACCAAACTGGCATGTCGGAGTAGGCTGCGTCCTATGATTGGTTTGGGGGTTCTTCTTGCACTGGTCGTGCCTCTTGCATCACCCGATGCGCCGCCGGCTTGGCCATCGATTGATGACGAGGTTCCCGCTGTCGGTGGTGGAGAGAGGGACGCGGCCGTCATCATCGGGATCGACGATTACACCTACCTGCCGGCAGTTCCAGGGGCAGCCCAGAACGCGACTGCGTGGCAGCAGTGGCTTCTCCGCGTCCGAAAAACCCCGACCCAACGGGTCGTGACACTGCGGGACAGCGATGCCACCCGAGAGCGAATCCTTCGAGGGCTGAAAAGTGCCCGTGACTCCGTCGCCAAGGGTGGCTCGTTGTGGGTGGTTTTCATTGGCCATGGCGCCCCGGCGCCAGCGCAGGGCGACGGCCTTGTATTGGGCGTCGACACACAACCTGACGCTGACAGTCTGATGGCGCGAGGTATCCTCCAAGGCGACATTGCCGCAGCAGTCGCGGGTGGTGCTCAAGCAGAGACCATCATTGTCTTCGACGCGTGCTTTTCTGGACGCACAAGTGATGGCGGAGCCCCGCTGGTTGAGGGCCTTCAGGCGACCCTGCCGGTTCGCGCCAGGGCAACGTCCAAAGCGACCGTGCTTGCAAGCAGTGACACGTTTGCGGGCCCCCTTCCCGGCGTGAAGCGACCGGCCTTCAGCTACCTCCTGCTGGGTTCGCTTCGGGGTTGGGGCGATGACGACGGGGATGGCGTGGTCACGGTCGAGGATGCGGTGGCCTTCACGACCTCGACGATGCAGGCCGCGCTTCGGAGCGATGCTCGGCTGCCCTCACAACGTGGGATCCCTTCACGGCTGGCACTCAGGGTCAGCGACCGTGCTTTCGACGTCGGCCCCATCGTCACAGGGCGCTGCCCCGCTGCGACCCGATGGAATGGCCGAGCGTGCCTGGCGAGGTGCCCACCCAGCTCCGCTTGGAGCGGGAGCGGGTGTGTCTCTCAGGTCGTGTCATGTCCGGTGGGAATGAGCTGGACGGGCACGTCGTGCACCCCAACGATCGAGTGTCCGCCGAATACGGCCTTCAATGCGGGCGCCTGTGTGGCTTCGGTGATTTCTTGCCCAGAAGGGTCGTCGTGGGACGGCGCCACCTGCCGAGCAACGATGGTTGCGTTGGTCGCCACAGCCCCCCCGTCCGGCCCCAGCGAATCACCGCGGCAGGCCATCGAGCCGTCACCCGATGACACTCCACGACCGCGACCTGAGCCCGACGCCGGCACGGCCCCAGGCCAGGCTTCTCTGAACCCATTCCCGTGGGTGGCAGTCACAGGAGGGGGAGCCGGGCTCCTCGTTGGGATCACTGGCGTCGTTGTGAGTTCGTACTTCCTGTCAGACGCCAGCACTGTTCTTGGCAGTGCGACGACGACACGTGAGGCAAAAGATGCAGCCGTCACGACCCAGTACATTTCAGGCGGTGGGCTCGCTGCTGCCGGCTTACTTGGCGTGGTCGCTGCCACAACCATTGTGTTGGCAGTCATCGACCCCGTCGAGTCGACCCCATCAAGTTCGTCATCTCCGTCGTCGCCTTGAGGTCTTCTTGGAACATCGCCTCCTTGTCCTCGTGATGGCCGCGGCCCAACTTGCCCAAACAGGTTGTCCGGCACCCAGATGCGTTTCCGATGCCACTTGCCCCACGGGTTCCCTTTGCGGCCCGGACGGCTTCTGCCAGACCACCGGAGGACTTCGTCAGGTTGAAGTCGCCGTCGTCGAGGCGTGCGGGCAGGAAGGCGTGGCCCTGGCTGGCGTCAGATCGTTCCGCGTTGTGACTGCGTATGCGTCCACGAGAGCAACGGCAGCATTCGGAGTCAGCGAGCCCATTTTCGTGACAATCGACGGGAGCGAGGCCGTCACAGTCTCCATTGAGGGCTACGCCACAGACGTCACACAGGCAGATCCCAGCCGCCCGCCGATCGCAGTGGGCCAAGCGACCGTCACCGGAGGGCTCGCCAACGGGAGGCTGACCGTTTTGCTCGGAGCAGTGGACAGCTTCGGCAGCCCCAGTGACGAAGCCGGCAACTGCACCGAGATGGACAGCGGCGACCCGCCGGGGCGCCATGCGCACACGGCCTCATTCATCCCCGGTGCCAACAAAGTCTTGATCTTCGGCGGCGCCGTATGGGCTGCCGGGACCGAGGCTATCTTGAAGAGTGCCGAGGTCTTTGACGTTGCCAGCGGCACGTTCACGGCACTGCCAACTCCCGCCCAGGCCCGCGCTTACCACACGGCGACCGTGCTGCCTGACGGTCGCGTCGTGATTGTTGGCGGCTTCTCCCTGCAGAACAGCCAGGTGGCCCCCCTCATCAACGGCCTTATCGTCGACGTCCGCGAAGACCAGCCCTATGTGGGTGACATCATCCTGCGCACCCCCCGCACCCACCACACGGCCACGCTGCTGGCCGATGTGGGCATGATCGCCATCATCGGTGGCTGCACCGGCAGTGCGGCCCAGGGCTGCACGCCCACCAGCGCCGCCGCTGGTTCGCCGAACCTCGTACCGTCGGTGGAGATCCTCAACATCTCCAACCTGGCCCAGTCGGTTCCCGCCCAAGGTGGCCTCGTCATTCCCCGCGCCATGCACCAGGCCGTGGGCTTTCCCAGCGGCAACACCGGCGTTATCGTCGTCTCCGGCGGCTTGAACGACAGCGGCGCCCTGCGCTCCATTGAGTTCCTGCAGGTCGCCAATGGCAATCTGGAAAACGTGTTCGCCGATGCAGACGCCCTGCCCATTGCCGTGGTCCGCCACCAGATGATCGCCTTCAACGACAGCCAGTTCGTCATCACGGGCGGCCAGGCCACGGCGGTCAACGGCATCCTCAGCGACGCCGTGCCCGGCACCAACACCGTCACCATCTGCGACAAGACCGACGGCCGCGCCACCTGCACCGTTGGCGCGCCCATGGTTGGCGCCCGCTTCGGGCACGCTTCGGCGCGGCTCATCGACGGCACGGTCATCGTCATCGGCGGCGCCATCGCCGCCGGTGGCCCGACCTCGGAAGCCCTGCGCTTTGCCCCCGGCGGCGGCGCGCCTGCCTGGGGGCCGACCCAGGGCCTCCTGCCTCTGCCCCGTGAACGGGCGGCCCTGACGCTGCTCGGCGGCAATCTCTTCAACCAGCTTGTCTACACCGGCGGCCACACCACCCAGCAGCCCTACAGAAGCCTGCCCGGCGTTGACGTCTACTTCAGCCCATGAGCCTACTTGGATGGTCGAGGCGGGGATGGAGTGTCACCCACGCCATCCCCGCACACACTGCTTCGCCGGGCACGCCCACCCCTCAACAGCATGGCAGCCCAACACCTGCGCCCGGCCAGAGCACCGAGGGCAACGGAACCAACGACGCCTGCCCCCGTGTGCTGTTCGGCATTCCTCTTCGACCAAGGCGACATCGACGGCGTGCCCGCCGTGTTCCAGGTGAACGACATTCAAGTCACGGAAGGCACGCGGCTTGAACTGACCGCGGACCTGGGCCATCGACAGGCGAAGGATCTGGTCTCGCCGCCACTGGGGACCAGTCCACGGGCAGTTCCTCGCTGATGCGGCGGTCATGGGCGGCCCTCAATCGTGACGTGATTGGCCATGCCGACGACGACCGACCGAACGCCCCGCGTCTCGTCAAACCGGTGCTCCTGGAGGAGCAAGCACAAACGCTTGGTGATGCCGGTGGCGGCCCGGTCAATCAAGGCGACGGCATCGGCGTCCCGGCGAACCACCGCCTCCGCCAGCAACAGATTCAGCTGGGCGAGTTGGGTCTCGAGACCGGCGACAGCCTTGGAGATGGAGCGACGCCGCACTGCCGGCCCGTCGGGACCTGCGAGTGCAGTCGCACGGGAAACGACGTGCGCCAGGACGTCGCCACAGCCGTCTTCGGCGACCAAGGCGGTGACGGCCCGCCGCTCCGTCTCGGTCAGGCCAACGCGCGATGGGTGTGCGGGCAGTGCGGGGCCGTCTGGCCTGACGAGTTGCAGGATTTCCGCGGGGTTCGTTTTCATGACGCGTGGACCTCCGAGTCGCCGGCTCCCCCAAACGATAGGTCACGACCGTCCAAGGCGCCGGCTCTGCCGGTAGTGCTTGCCGATGTCGACCTCGACTCCGTTGCGAATCGAGACGGCGCATCGATGGCCACAGCCGCTGGCGGCGGCTCGGACGAGCGCACCCGAAGAACGTTCGCGCGCCGCAACCTCCGCGAGGGCGCTGCACTCGATCAAGGCAACGTGGGTGGTGGGCGCACGAGCGTCGGCGAATCAGACGTGACGAACTGCAGGACTTCCGCGGCAGTCGTTCTCATGGACACCTCAGGGGACTTCTATCCGATGGCGTGGCGACCCCATCCGGTCGGCTGCCCCCTGGCATGCGGGTGCGGAACCCTGGGGTACCGTCGAAAGGCGTTGCCGCCCAAGGAGTTGCCGTCGCGTGGCGACCCCTCCACCGAAATTCGCGTGGTGCCGGTGGGTGAGGATGTTGCGGCCGCCGCGTGCAGCATGACCGGGCCCGTTGGCTCCTTTGGTCTTGGTTCTTCTCTCTTCCTTCTGATTTGAGAAGAAAGGGGAAGGTGGGTAGCCAAGGCATCCTAGTACGCTGAATTAACGAACATTTTTCTGGCGACCCACCGCGCGAAAGTGCGCCTGTCAGTGCCCTACCACCGGGTCGCCGCCGCTGGGTGGGTAGCCAGCGACGGCGCGCCCCGACGGAGACGACGGACCCGGCGCATCCGACAGTGCGGCACATCAACGGAGACGGCAGCACCAAACGGTGCCGCCGCGCCCACAGGTCAAACGCCGACGTTGTCGTCCGATTTCATGGGCTGCGGCGGCACGACCCTCTCTTCACCGGCCCAACGCCGAACGACGTCATCGTCGTCCACCTCGATTGGGATCCCGCGCCACGCGTTCCTCCGCTTGCCCGTGGACGTCGTCACCCGCAACATCGAACAGTCGTGAGAGCGAAAGACCTCTTCGAGCGCATCTGACAGAGGCTCCGAGATGCTCTTCGGGGCAACATGGCCCGTTGCAGCGCACCACGGTTCGACGAGCCTGACGATCTCATCGAAGCTAACATAGTCCTTGCCGTCCCGGCCCTCGACGACCCGGAACGTTCCGTCCGGGGAGTGGTCAGCGGCCATTCCCTTCAGGCCGCTCTTGGCGAGTCCCTCCGTGACGAACTTTCGAACGACAGTCGCTGAGACAGACTGCAACTTCGAGCGCGCGGCGTTCTTGTAGACGGCGCGCGGCGAGATCTTCACGACGCGGTTCAGGAGGAATTCCAGGAGCGCCGCTGCGGTGCCTTCCATATCCGCGTTCAGTGCCGACGCCACCGTCGGGTCCAACGAGCACAGGCTCTGGAAGACGTTGAACCGCCGGTCGCTGTTTTCGACGGTGACGGGCCTCGAGTCATTCGAGAAGAACAGCATATTGAAACGGTTCGTCGCCGAGAATGCGTCGGTGCCCTTGCCTTCGATGCGGGCCTGCCGCTCAGTGATCAGCGACTTCAGCTTGTTCGCCAACTTGGACTCACCACGTGTGCCCGAGTTCACCTCGTTGCAGATGACGATGAGTTTGCCGCGCAGCATCGACGTGAACTTCGCGTCAAGCATTTCCTGATCGAGGCGTACCAGGTTGTACACGCCATAGGTCAGCTCAATGAGGCGCGCTAACGTGTCCTTCCCTGCACCCTGCACGCCCCAAAAGACCAAGGCGGTCTCGAGCTTCAAGGGCACGCCGTGCAGCAAAAGGGACTGCAGAGGCAACGCAAGCCAATCGAGGATGAACTCCACCGCCGCATCGTCGCCACCGGTCAGGTTGCGAATAAGGCGCAGCACCGACGAGACATCGCCGGGGCGTGGCTTGAGGCTCGTGCGGCGGTAGGTGTTGATGATAATGCCGCGGTCGCGACGGACCAACGGTTCGTCAGAGTCGTAGACGGGGCCAACGCGCATTGGGTGCGGCACCTGCGCGATGAAGTCGTCGACGTTTGCCTTCGAACCGATCAGAAGCTTGCTCTTCAGAAACGAGCTGAAGGCGTCCTTCGAGTAGCCGCCGCTCCCGAGAACTTCGTCGGCATCGATGTTCGGAGACAGGATGAGTCCCTCACCGTCGCGCTGCAGTGAGCAGCCGCTGGAGGACCGAGGGCTGTCTGCCAATTTCTGATCGATTTTCTTGCGGGCCAAAGAATGAACCCCCTCAGGAAACTTGTGAAAGTTCCTGAGAGGGCCCATCTCCGAGTTTAC
>Ga0247834_1007101_pt1 | contig 12133 bp, 10 predicted proteins | sample LaCruzMarch2015__8_FD_187118 | JGI IMG/M metagenome (GOLD analysis project Ga0247834, IMG submission 187118) | Freshwater microbial communities from meromictic Lake La Cruz, Castile-La Mancha, Spain - LaCruzMarch2015_12m | ecosystem: Environmental > Aquatic > Freshwater > Lake | place: Spain... | reverse complement strand
TGATGTTGGTTGCGTTTATGCGGTAGTTGGTGCCAATTACAAAAATAAAAAGGTTCGACGAAATGACTTACACAGAAACCATAAATTATTTACTGGAAAATACCAAATTATCGAGCACAGATATATACCACTATAATGGAAAATCTGGCGAAGAATATTTTGAGAAACTATTTCAGTTTTATTCAGGAAATTTAGATCATAATAAAAAATTTGGCATCAACCCCTCTTATGTTGTTTTTTACGATACAACAGACGCTTATGCTAAAGCTAAAGTATCGAATCAGCATTATATGGTAATTTTTGACAGAAAACTAATAAATAAACTTTCACAATGGTATAATTCATATTTTGACTTTGGAAATATCGAAGGACTAGAAGAATTTAAATTAATAGAAGAAAAAATAGATTTCAAGATTTCAGAACTTTTAGAACAGGCAATTATTCTTTTTACTTTTTACCACGAGTTTGCACATTTAATTCAATTTGCAACCGATGTTGAGGTTGAAAGAGAAGAAAAACTATTTGGTGATTGTAATTTTGAACCATATAAGCATATTGAGGAATATGATGCAGATATATTTTCTGGAATTTGTATATCCACACACATATATCAATTCATTGATAGTCATATGGGTGAAAATATAGATAAAAGCAAACTAAATGATTTTATAGCAATTACAATTAGTGGCATAATGGTCTATATTTTGTCTTTACCTATGTGTAAAGAAAAATTTTATACAAAAGAAAGTTCCCATCCACATAATTCAATAAGAGTTAATTATATTAATATGGCCATAGTACTGAATTTTAAGGATATAATTTCACAGCAAGGAAATAATATTACAATTGACGAAAATTATATTACAGAGAGAAGTTTTATGATACTAAATATTTTACTCAGTCATTTTGGCTTAGATGATATAAAAACCAGGCTGAGCGAAGATATGGGCAATAATTGGAAATCAATTCAAAATTATCAGCAAGAATTGCATAAATGTTTTTTAGAATATGAAACATCCGCAGTAACAAAATGGAATGCAGTATAATTCTGGCACCAACTTTGCCTAGCTGCCAACCGCCCGCTAAGCGCGGCGGTATGGCAGTCACGCCCCCCTTCGCTTCAATGCAAAAAAAATCACACAAAATCTTTATAAAAAGGCTTAATTTTACCCCAAAATTGATAAAATGAAGTTTGTAGATGTAAAAAACGATGTTGCGTTCCGCAAAATATTCGGCAATGAGAACAAAAAAGTCATCTTGATTTCATTTCTTAATGCCGTCCTCGGTTTGGAGGGTCAAAACCGAGTGAAAGAGGTGTCTTTGCTTAACCCATTCCAACTTCCCCGCATCGCAGGGGAAAAATCTTCGATTATTGACGTCAGGGCTACGGACGAGAAAGGGGCAACTTTCATTGTCGAAATGCAGGTTGCAGAGCCATCAGGTTTTGACAAGCGGGTGCTTTACTACACGAGCAAGGATTATGCTGGGCAGATTAACGCTGGCGACGACTACCCGCTTTTACGCCCTGTCTATTTCATTGGTATTTTAGATTTTAACTACTTCATCGGAAAGGACTACCTTTCTTCTCATTCCATTATTGACGAAGCAACGGGAGAGAATGGCTTTAAAGACTTAAAGTTTAGATTTATTGAACTAAAAAAATTCAATAAAAAGGCGTTTGAACTTAAAACCATAATAGATATGTGGACTTTTTTTATCAAAAATGCAGAAGATTTAGATGTGATGCCTGACAATGTAGACGACGAAGGCTTGAAAGAGGCTTACGAAGAAGCAGCACAACACAATTGGACACGAGAGGCGTATGATGCTTACATCTATTCAGGTATCCGTGAGCAAGATGAAAAAGGGAGGGTTGAGTTAGCGGAAAGGAGAAGGATAGAAAGAGTTGTAAAGCAACTTTATCAAAACAGTGTACCCCTCAGCATTATCGCCATATCCGTTGAACTTACGGAACAGGAAGTGGTAGAAATGCTTGAAAATAAACAAGATGAATAAATAATGAGAACTTTGCACTACTGCCTATGCCTCCTAAGCGTCGCACAGGCAGCAGTGCTCACGTTCGCTTCAATGCAAAAACAATCACACAAAACAGCGTCTTATGGAAAAAAAAGACCTTTACAAACTGACTGACGAAGAACTGTTGGTCGAGAAAAAAAAACTGATGAAATCCAAGATTTTGCATGCTGCATCTATTGGGTTTCTTGCAGGAATACTCATATTCGGAGTTGTTTCCTGGAGCCTGTCTTCCAAAAAACATTTTGGATTCCTGATTCCAATGTCGATTCCCGTTGTTTTCATTTACAGACTGCTTAAAACCCCAAATAATAACAAGGATTTAGAAGCTGTTTTGAAAGAACGCAAATTAAACTGAAGGATCAAGGAAAGTAAAGAAATTCATCCGCATTGCAGCCTACCGTCCTCCTCCTCACGCCCCCTTTTACGCAATTGAATACGCCGTATCCCGCTACGGCCTATTTGAAGGGGTTTCTCAACACCCGACAGATCGCGTCTTTTCAGGCCGACCTGGGCATTGAGGTCATCCTCGCGCTGTTTTCCCGGGAGGGACTCACCCGGCTGTTTGCGCACATTGGCGGGCCTGCAAGCGCCATGTCTGACAATGCGCAGCGCATGATCGCTTTGCAAGACCATTACATACAGACCATTGACGCCGTGGTCTTGTTTTTGCAGGGGAAAAACCCGACGGTGTCCCACCTGATTTGCCAGGACGGTTTTCTGCCCGAAGCTGGCCGGTTTGATCAGTTGGACGACCTCGACTGGGCGTTTGGCTCCATGGGCAGCCAGGACAAGGCCAAACACCTGGCGACCTTGTACCTGGAAGACCTTTCGGATTTGATCCAGGAATGCGTAGATCCGCATTTTGGCTTTTCCCGCTACGCCGAACGGCTGGCCCGCTCGGCCAACCAGTTTGATGATTTGTACGAAGCACTAAACCTCCCATACACCTATATAGATGGCCTGCTGGTCGACATCCTTCGTGCGCGCATGGCCGAGCATCAACCGGCGTTGGTGGCCATGACGGCCCCTTTTCCCGGCAACATCTACGCGGCGTTCCGGTGCGCACAGTGGATCAGGCAGCATTGTCCGGGCGTAAAAGTGGCCATGGGCGGCGGTTTCGCCAACACCGAATTGCGGTCGCTGGCGGAGCCGAGGGTGTTCGAGTTTTTCGACTTCATCACGCTCGACGACGGCGAAGCACCCATGGAGCACCTCATAGAGCACGTGGCTGGCAAACGGCCACTGGAACTCCTCAAACGCACATTCGCATTAGTCAACGGGCAAGTGGAATACCTCAACCACAGCCTGAGCCGGGACTACAAACAGGCCGAAACAGGTACGCCCGATTACAGCGATTTGTGGCTGGACCGCTACATTTCGGTACTCGAAATAGTGAACCCGATGCACCGGATGTGGAGCGACGGCCGCTGGAACAAACTCACCATGGCCCACGGTTGCTATTGGGGCAAATGCACCTTTTGCGACATCTCGCTCGACTACATCAAAGTGTACGAACCCCTTACCGCCAGCCTGCTGTGCGACCGCATGGCCGACATGGTGGCCCAAACCGGGCAAAACGGGTTTCACTTCGTCGATGAAGCCGCTCCGCCTGCGCTGATGCGCGCCCTCGCGCTCGAAATCATCCGGCGGAAAATGACCGTGTCGTGGTGGACCAACATCCGGTTCGAAAAAAGTTTCACGCGCGATCTGTGCCTGTTGCTCCGTGCGTCGGGCTGTGTGGCCGTTTCGGGCGGACTGGAGGTGGCGTCTGACCGGTTGCTGGCCTTGATAGACAAGGGTGTCACGGTGGCGCAGGTGGCCCGGGTGACCAACCATTTCACCGAGGCGGGCATCATGGTGCACGCCTACCTCATGTACGGTTTTCCTACCCAAACGGCCCAGGAAACCATCGATTCCTTAGAAATGGTGCGCCAGTTGTTCGAAGCCGGTACGCTGCAGTCGGGCTTCTGGCATCAGTTTGCCATGACTGCGCACAGTCCGGTGGGCCTTCATCCCGAACGGTTTGGCGTGCACAAGGAGCCGACACCGCCGGGTACATTTGCCAACAACGACCTGGTGCATACCGATCCGACGGGCACCGACCACGACGCGTTCAGCTACGGGCTCAAAAAATCGTTGCTCAATTACATGCATGGCATTGGTTTTGATTTTCCGCTTCAAAAGTGGTTTGAACACAAGGTGCCGCGCACTACCGTATCCAAAAACCACATCGCAGCCATTTTGCAACACCCCGAACCGATGGTGGTAAAACCCACGGCAAAAATAGTTTGGCTTGGTCATGCCCCCGTGGTGACGCCGAGCACCAAAATCCGAAAAGGGGAATCCAGGGACATGGCTATCCTCACGTTTCAAAGCATAAAAGAAACCTTTCGCATACAGGTAGACGCCGTGCAGGGGGACTGGTTGGCCGCCATACTGCCTACGCTGTCGGCCAGAAACGCCCATGTACGTACGTTGCAGGATGTGCAAGCCGAATATGCATCAGCCGGATTGGAGGGTTTTGAGCTGTTCTGGTACAGCAAAGAGATGGATTTGTTGCGCGCACAAGGGCTGCTTACGCTGTGAAAACGCTTCTCCTTATCGTGCAATCTTTTGCACTTATCATTGGAAATGGTGCAAAAGGTTAAACATTTTGGCTAAATTTCCTTTTTATGCTTCCACGTACTGTTAAATAATTTGCCTTATGGATAACAACACCGTTACTTCCCCTTCCAGCACCACAAGCTATAACGTAAACGGCGAAAGCAAGTGTCCGTTTACCGGTGGTGCACTCCGCCAAAGCGCCGGTGGCGGCCCACGCAACCGCGACTGGTGGCCCAATCAACTGAAGTTAAACATCCTCCGCCAACACGCTGCACCATCCAATCCGATGGGGGAGTCGTTCAACTACGCTGAGGCATTCAACTCCCTCGACCTGGAGGCCGTCAAAAAAGACCTTTTTGAGCTGATGACCACCTCACAAGACTGGTGGCCGGCAGACTACGGGCACTACGGCCCTTTCTTTATCCGCATGGCCTGGCACAGTGCCGGTACATACCGCATTGCCGACGGTCGCGGAGGTGCAGGTGCAGGCACACAGCGTTTTGCCCCGCTCAACAGCTGGCCCGACAATGCCAATCTCGACAAGGCGCGCCTGCTGCTTTGGCCGGTCAAAAAGAAATACGGCCATAAAATATCGTGGGCCGATTTGATGGTGTTGGCGGGCAATTGCGCCCTGGAGTCTATGGGATTAAAGCCTTTTGGGTTTGGCGGTGGCCGCGAAGACGTTTGGGAGCCGGAAGAGGATGTTTACTGGGGTTCGGAAAAAGAGTGGTTAGGCGACCAGCGGTACACCAATGACCGCGAACTGGAAAATCCGCTCGCTGCCGTGCAAATGGGCCTCATCTATGTGAATCCGGAAGGCCCCAACGGCGTGCCTGATCCGCTCGCTGCTGCCCGCGACATCCGGGAGACTTTCGGCCGCATGGCCATGAACGACGAAGAAACGGTGGCACTCATAGCAGGCGGACATACGTTTGGAAAAACCCACGGTGCGGCCGACCCGAGCAAGTACGTGGGTGCAGAGCCCGCTGGTGCCTCCATTGAGGAGCAAAGCCTTGGCTGGAAAAACACCTTTGGCCGCGGCAACGCCGGAGACACCATCACCAGCGGTTTGGAAGGTGCCTGGACCACCACGCCCACAAAGTGGAGCAACAATTACTTTGAGAACCTGTTCGGCTTTGAATGGGAACTGACCAAAAGTCCGGCAGGTGCCCACCAGTGGCAACCCAAAAACGGCTCCGGTGCCGGTACCGTACCCGATGCACACGACCCCGCCAGGCGCCATGCCCCCATGATGCTCACGACAGACCTCGCCCTGCGGATGGATCCCGTTTACGAACCCATCTCAAGGCGCTTCTTTGAACATCCGGAAGAGCTGGCAGACGCATTCGCCCGCGCCTGGTTCAAACTGACCCACCGCGACATGGGTCCACGTGCCCGATACCTTGGTGCCGACGTACCCGCCGAGGTGCTGATCTGGCAAGACCCGGTACCTGAAGTTACCCATCCGTTGATTGACAGCAGTGACATAGAGGCGTTAAAAGGACAGATTCTGGCTTCAGGCCTCACGGTTGCTCAACTCGTTTCCACCGCCTGGGCTTCCGCTTCCACTTTCCGCGGTTCCGACAAGCGCGGCGGCGCAAACGGTGCCCGCGTTCGTTTGGCACCGCAGAAAGACTGGGAAGTGAACAATCCGGCTCAATTGGCCAACGTACTCTCCACGCTGGAAAGCATCCAAACCGCGTTCAACAACGCGCAGTCTGATGGTAAAATGGTGTCCATCGCCGATTTGATTGTGTTGGGCGGGTGCGCAGCCATTGAACTGGCGGCAAAACGCGCTGGTCATGCAGTGTCGGTACCATTCACACCAGGGCGCACCGATGCCTCACAGAATCAAACCGACGTGGATTCATTCCATGTCCTCGAGCCGGCAGCCGACGGGTTCCGCAACTATTACAAACCAAAACACAAAGCATCGGCCGAGGAAATGTTGATCGACAAGGCGCAACTGTTGACCCTGACAGCGCCCGAGATGACGGTGCTCGTGGGTGGCATGCGTGTGCTGAACACCAATTTTGACCAATCGCTGCACGGCGTATTTACCCAAAATCCGGAAACGCTCACGAACGACTTTTTTGTTCACCTGATCGATTTTGGCACCACATGGCACGCCACTTCGGATGCCCAGGATGTGTTTGAAGGTCGCGACCGCGCAACCGGCGCACTCAAGATGACCGGCACCCGTGTTGACCTTATTTTTGGTTCCAACTCGGAGCTCCGCGCTCTGGCAGAAGTATACGCCTGCGACGATGCAAAAGAGCGGTTCGTGCACGACTTTGTAGCGGCCTGGAACAAGGTGATGAACCTCGACCGTTTTTAGGTTAAACTACTGAATATCAAACGGGTAATTTCGTTCCAGGGAATGAAATTACCCGTTTTTTTTATTGCTGACCTACCTTTTTTTCCAAACCACCTCTTCGGCATCAAATGCCTGGGCGAGGAAGCGGGCGAGCACAAAAAAATAGTCCGACAGCCGGTTCAGGTATTGAAGCGCCAGGGGATCAAGCGCTTGCTCGTGGTGCAAGCCCACGACCAGCCGTTCGGCCCGCCGACAAACCGTGCGGCACACGTGGGCTGCCGACACCGCCGGGTGCCCGCCGGGAAGGATAAAATTGCGGAGTTCAGGCAACTCGGCGTCCATGTGGTCCATGGCGTTTTCCAGCACAAGCACGTCGGCCTCCAACAAGTCCAAAGGCAAAATGGGCTTATCCGGATCGGAGGCCAAATAAGCGCCTAAGCTAAACAGACGGTTTTGGGTATCGAACAGGGTTTGGCGCACATCGGGTTGGTGCAATTGATCGCGCAAGACGCCAATGAAGGCGTTTAATTCGTCTACCGTGCCGTAGGATTCCACGCGCAGGTCGTCTTTGGGTACTCGTCGGCCCCCGAAAAGGGCAGTTTCACCGGCGTCTCCGGTTTTGGTGTAGATGCGAAAAGGCATTGTTTTTTTCGAATGTTTGTAAAAAATGGTTTTCAGACGCGTTGTTTGGTTATTTTTGCGGCGCTTTTGGGGTGAACACCCCTGCATCCATCACAAATTACTGAATCAGCAACCAAATTGATATGGGACGCGCGTTTGAATTCCGCAAAGAACGTAAGCTTAAGCGATGGGCCGGCATGGCCAAAACATTTACCCGCATTGGACGGGAAATCAACCTCGCCGTAAAGTCTGGCGGGCCCAACCCGGAATACAATTCCCGGCTGCGCATGGCCATCCAAAACGCCAAAACGGCGAACATGCCCAAATCCAACGTCGAAAGTGCCATCAAAAAGGCCGAGGGCAAAGATGCGGAAAACTTTCAAGAGGTCATCTACGAAGGTTACGGCCCGCATGGCGTCGCCATCCTCGTAGAGACCGCTACCGACAACCCCACGCGCACCGTAGCCAACTTGCGCATGCACTTCGACCGCTGTGGCGGGGCCTTGGGCAATTCTGGCAGCGTCGGGTTTATGTTTGACCACAAAGGCGTATTTAAGGTCAAGACAGAAGGCCAGGACTGGGAATCGCTCGAACTGGAACTCATTGATGCCGGACTCGAGGACATGAAAATAGAGGAAGACGAGGTCACGCTGTTTACCGATTTTGCCAACTTCGGAGCCATGCAAAAAGCGCTCGAAGACCTTAAAATTGAGCCCGAAAGCGCCCAGCCTGAATGGATTCCAAACCTGGTTAAAAAACTGAGCGACACAGAAGTGGAGCAAATGATCAAACTTCTGGATCGCCTTGAGGACGATGACGACGTCCTGAACGTGTTTCATACCATGGATATGGGAGAGTAAACAAACTACCCTTATCACAAGGCATCAAACTTTTGCGGTTTTACATTTTGCGGTTTTACATTTTGCGGTTAAAATTTTTTAAATTTTAAATTTTAAAATAAAAAATTTTTTAAACTGCAAAACCGCAAAATGTAAAACCGTAAAACCGCAAAAGTTGATAGCATCGCAATAAGGTAAAATCCTACATTTCCATTTCCTCGCCCGTTTCCGGTTTTCTTTCGGGCTGTAGCAGCGCTTCCGGATCCCAAACCCACATGTCCGCTTCAAATTCACGGCGCATCAGGGCCAGGTTCTGCTCGTGGTACGGTTTCAGGCTCTGCTGCATGGGATAGCGGCTCCAAATCGATTCCTCATCCAACGGAATGCCGGTGCTAATGCTTTCGCGCAGGGCATAGATGTACGCCAACGACTCCTGTTGCCGACTCATCCAGCCCTCCAGGTCGAATGTCATGCTGCCATGGCCCGGTACCATGCGCGTGAACCAGTTGCGGTCGTGGATATCATTCATTTTGAGGAGCGATTCCACATAGTCTGTGCTGCTGTGGGTGATGAACGGAAACTCCAGATCGGACAAGTAGTCGCCAGCCACCAACAGCCCCAATTGCCAAATAATGACCATCATGCTGTCGGCCGTGTGGCCGGGCATGAGGTAAATGGACATCTTGGTTTGCCCGATGCGAAACTGTACGCCGTCTTTGTACACCAAAAAGTTGCCTTGTGGATATTCCAGCGGGTAGTGGCGCCGCAGATAGTACCGCTCGTCAAATGCTTTGGCTTCGGCTAAAATCGCCTCTTTTTGTGGATTGTTGGCCATGGCTTCGGTCATGAACGTACGGTTTGGGGAAAACGCGCGGAAACCGAGGATGTGGTCGTAATCGGAGTGGGTAAAGAGCAAATAGAGGGGTTTGTCACCTCTTTTTTCGTAAACCAATTGTTGAATCGCCTTCACTTCCTGGGGTAAAATGCCCGGGTCAATCACCATCACCACATCGTCGGTGTGCACAACAGTGGTGTTCATCTGATACAGCGCACTCTGAAAAACCGTTATGTTTGGGTCTCTAAACAGGATATTGGACATGTTTAATTTGGATTTTTGGCCATCAAGTGCTGTATAGGCCTATTTTTGTGGTGCTTTCGCCTGCGACAAATGTAAGCAAACAAAGCCCCTTAACCAAACAACAGCAAGCAGAAATGGGAAACATAGTCGCCGTGGTTGGTCATCAAGGGCGTTGAAGGGTGGAGTTGGGTATTCGTCCTACGAATATACTCGTAGGACGAATACCAGGTACTAATCCACGCACCCACAATACCGATCTGCTATGGCATTCACCCGAAAATGGGTAAACCCGCCCACTGCCGGCACGCTGAAATCCGCCGGACACACCTGCATCGTCAACTGATGCCCATTGGCCGTTTCGCTGCGCGTGTACAACACTTGCCCGCCCTGCTCGATCAACCACGTAAACGCAAATGGCGGCGTGCCCATGAATTGAAACGCCACATCCACGCACCCATCGTTGCACACCGCCTGATCGCCCGGCACCAGCGTGATGGTCGGCTTGGGCCGCCACGTCACTTTCGGCCCTTTGACAATCGAAAAACAGGGGTTGGCGGTGTTGATGCTGTCAATGGGCAACAGTTTGCCAGCGATGGCGGCGATGTAGTACGTGCTGTCATACGCCGTAACACCCGGCAGAAACGGAAACAGCAGCGTGTCGGAATACCCCAGGATGCTGCCTACAGGGTTGCCAGGGTTGGCGTAAAGGATGAAAAGGAGGGTGTCGTTGGGGCCCAGGGTGTGGTTGCCTGGCAGGGGGAGGCTGATGATTTTGTCGGAGCCACATACCATAATGGAGCTTGTGTCGAGTGTGCCGGCCGAAGTAACGCAGCATTTTTCGATGGTAATGACAAAGGAGACAGGCTCGCCCTCACAGCCCTGGCGAGTGGGCCTGACTGTTATGACCCCCTTAATTGTGCTGTCCACCTGAAGCGCCCGGAAGCGGATGAACGGCAGGTTCCCGGCGGTGTCCAGGCCGATGGCCGGGTTGGAATTCGTCCACGAGTAGGTGGTGCCAGGCGTGCCCGTTATTTGCAGCGACAGCGAATCCGTGGCGCACACAGTGGTGTCGGGCAAGGGAAACACCTCGGCGCGCGGCAGCACCGTGATGTTGAAGGTTTGCACCGCAAAGGGACAAGGCTGTGGCGTGACGGTAAGGGTAGACGTCTGCTGTTGTACGGCTGCCCCCTGGGCGGTAAAGGCTATGGGCCCCGAGCCGGCAGGGTCTTCGAGGCCGATGTTGGAATTGGTCCACAGATACTCCGATGCATTGCCGAGGAAGGAGATGTCAACCGCTTCGCCGTGGCACACGGTGATGTCTGCCGGATCGTCCACGCTGGAGCCTGAGACGGTGATCGTGAAGGTGACGGGTTCGCCGCTGCAGTTGGTGCTTTTGGGGGTGATGGTGATCGTTGCTGTTTCCGTTTGTGGAGCCTTGATGGTTGTAAAAACGATGTTTCCGGTGCCGGATGCGGCTAATCCGATGGCAGGATTGTCGTTTGTCCAGGTATATGCGGTGGTATTGAAACCGGTGAAAGCCACTGATACGGGACTTCCGCCGCAGACGGTGATGTCGTCGGGCGGGTTTACGGTAGGGCCGGGATAAATGGTGATGTTCCACACAACAGGTATACCGTAACAGTATACAGCATGGTGCGCACTGGCGGACATCACACAAGTGACAGGGGCATTGCCGAGGTTCTTGGCAATGAAATCTATGTTGCCATAAATACCGTTTGGGTGATTTATGGGCGGTTGCCCAATGTCGAAACCGGCTTGCACACCCCATGCGTAGTATATGGCGTCGCCCGTAAACTCGTGATAGACCGGATCACCATTGCAAACAACCATGTTGCCAGGATTATTCACGTAGGGCATGGGCTGCACATCAAGTTCAAGGCAAATTGGAGTGGGATCATAGCATGGATTACTCGGTGTGGCGCACAGTTGGGTTGTGCCTGGGGTATTGAAATTGATATACGTATTCGCGCCCATTTGCGAACCGCTGAAAGTCCCGATCGGCGGGTTTAGCGTCCATACCAGATCGGCATCAACGGCGTTGGGGATTTCATAGGGAAAGTTGCTCGGACTGATGCAAAGCGAAGGTGCCGCATCTCCTTCTATGGATGCCAAGGCGGGGCACTGTGCCTGAAGGCCATGGACGGAGGTTATGAAAAGGATGGCAAAGCGTACTCGTGTTTTCATATCGCAACTGTTTGTGTCCCTGGGAGCATTTTGGGGGCGCTTACTTCCAACCCATTTAACCACTGCTGTTGGAATGTACATGCAAAAGTAAAGCAATTGAACTTGTTTTACAACAGGTTATCTTCGATTTGGCGTTTACCGAGCACCTGCAAACCAACTACACCTATATATACAATACGACAGCCCCGGCAAAGTATGGTACTGGGTAATGGCCAAGTACGCCGACGGCACCACTTCCCCTTTGGCTGGCCCGGTATGGATAAATCTGTAAACCATCAAAACCCCGCTATTTTTTACCACCCGCATAACTTCCCCTGCCATGAAAAATCTCCTTATCTTCGTGACTGTGATCACGTTTTCGTACACCGCTGCGGCCCAAAACTGCTATGTGCCCCTCGACGACGCCTCGGGCTACACGCCTACTGCCAGCCA
>Ga0247834_1007100_pt1 | contig 12140 bp, 11 predicted proteins | sample LaCruzMarch2015__8_FD_187118 | JGI IMG/M metagenome (GOLD analysis project Ga0247834, IMG submission 187118) | Freshwater microbial communities from meromictic Lake La Cruz, Castile-La Mancha, Spain - LaCruzMarch2015_12m | ecosystem: Environmental > Aquatic > Freshwater > Lake | place: Spain... | reverse complement strand
TTGGTTGGCCAGAGAGTAGAGGAAGCGGGTGTCATGCTTGCCTCCGAACCACTCGAAACCGTCGTCCTGATTTTGGAAAACTTCAATGTGCTCGAACACAGAGCCGGAGCCAGCGCCACAGATGGTGAGGCCGTTGATCTCATTGCCGGTTCCCAGCACGAAACCACCGTATCGCAGCGAGCAGAAACGCATGACGCCGCTGTTGTCTGCGTCATTGGTGCCACCGTAGATGGCCAGTGCGGAGTTCAGGATGTTCGATCCGTTTTCCGTGGACAAGCCTTCGACGTAATCAGCTCCGAGACCCTGATTCTGACCTTTGTTGGCCAGACGCGCATCGTTGGGGCTGACCACTGAACCTGGGCTGGTGATGCCACCAAAGGTACCTGGAGCAGCGGGGAGCCCGCCACCAGCATCCGTCGCAGAGGTGCCCTGGGAGATGTAGGCGTTGCCACAGACCACCACGCCACCCCATCGGGCAGCCTTGGAGAAACCATTATCACCCACAGGACCTTCTGGGGTGTAGTTGTTTCTGGACAGCGACACGTGGCGCCCCGCGCCGGTGATGGTGTAGTTAGTGCCTTTGGTGTTCTTCCAGATGGACGGAATGGTGCTCACGCCGCCGGGAACCATTGGATCATCAATCGAGGTAAAGATGATCGGGTCATCAGCCGTGCCGTTGGCCACGATCTTCGCGCCACGGGCGATGAGAAGCACACCTGGCTCCGCAGCGTAGCCGGACAAGGTGGTGGTCACGCCGCGGACGATGGTGCCGGGCTCGATGGTGAGCACCGCGCCGTTGGTCACGAAGATGACGCGGGACAAGATGTAAACGTTGTCACGAGTCCAACGTGTGTCGGAAGTGATTCGGTTTTCCGTGGCAGTGCCCACGGTAACGAAGGCCGCCTGAGCAGCAGTGCTGCCGAGCAAGACGGCAGCGAGGGCTAGAAGTGTCTTTTTCATGTTCAAGGGTAGTAAAGGCTAGAGAATTGTTCGCCGTAGTTGTGATCAGGGGACGAAGGTTTCAACCGACTTCCACACGGTTTCAGGTGTTGCGACCACGGGTTGGTAGAAGCGCTTTGGACGGTTCAGCGAGAAGCCGGAAGGATAAACGACAGCGACGGTGCCACCGCGAACGATACGGACCGACTTGGCTGCGGCGATGACGACAGCGCCAGCGTTGGTCGTGTCGCCGGAATCACGCCAACCGATGCCTGGCTTGAAGAAGTAGGAGCTGAGGACGCCGCCAACTTCCAGTTGCACCTTGTCTGCGGATGCAAAGGCTGGTCCTGGGGTAACGGCGCCTTGCAAGCCCGATTCTGCCAGCGTGGTAGCGGTGGTGAAGGGGAAGCTATGAATCGTGGTTGACGCCGCTGGAACGGTGGAACGCTGAGTGCCGCTGCGAACGGTGCCTTGGGTCACGAAGTCAATCGCGACACCGGCCTTGCGGTCGATGATCAGGCCGCGGAGTGCTGGGATGCGTGCATTGGCTTGGTCCGTGGTTGAGCCATCGCTTTTGCGCCAGCCTACGGCGGGGGTTTGGTAGAAGTATTTGGTGCTGACACCGCCGTCTTCGATGGTCACTTCGTCGGCGAGGACTGCTGTGGTGTCGCCTTCCAGCGCGGTGCCGCTGGCACCGAACAGGGTGGCCAGCGTCCAGTCAGGGATAATCAACGCATCAATCGTGCTCGCCACGATGCCGGTCGGCAGCGCAGGCGCGACAGTAACGGTAGTGGCCGTGTTACCAGTGATTTTGAAAACGAGGCCATCATTGGCACCGCCGATGAGCTGCACCGAGTGCGGTGTAGCGGCGGCGGCGAGGGCGGCAGGTGTTAGGGCTGCGCCTGTCAATGTCAGTGTCGAGCCTGCGGCCGAGGTAACCGTGAAACGACCCACAGGCTTGCGGGTGAAGGGCAGACCAAGATAGGTGGTTTGAGCGGCTGGCAGAGTGACCTGCAAAAGGCCCTCGGTCTGGCTGATCGGCAGTTGGGCTTGGGCTGGATTGATGGCCAGGCCCAAAGCCAGCAGTGCGAGAGAGCAAAGCGGGATGCGGTTCAATTTCATGGTTCGGATCGTGTTTTTCGTGGGGATGAAGGAAGCTTTCCAACGGCTCTGGTCGCGGCCATTGGCATCGGTGCCCGTTACCTGATCGTCATGCGGCAGCCAAAGGGTGCAGTGTTACAATGTCGCCATTGAAGCTCTTGTGCAGTGGTTCAACCGGGCTGCGACCTGCGTGAAGAAACTGTCACATGGCGCGGGTTGCTGGTGTGCCGCCTACCGGCCAAGGGACCATTTGACCTCCTTTTCACTTATGAATTCACTCGCTCTCCGCTTCCTCACGCTCGCTGCGTCCGTCGTTCTGGCTTCGTGCTCTTCTGTTCCTGCGCCAGTTACGCCGTATGCGAACATGACGCTCTCTCGAATCGACAAGGCTGCCTCGCCGGGTGCCAAGACTTATGCGTTGGTCAATGATTGGAATAACGACGGCTGGGTGCTGAAGAAGGGGGCGATGATCAGCTTCAATATTGACGGCACGGGGCTCTTCGAGGGCACCATTTACAACAACGTGGATGCACCCAAAAATAACGAGGTGCGCCTGCACGCCATCGCCTATGGCAAGGATAGCAACAAGCTCTTCTCCTTCCCAGGAGCAGATGCTGGCTACGCCATGCATGTGAGCCAGCGTCACCATGAGCGCGTGCACACAGCGCCTTTCGGTTTTGATGCCCGCCAGTTCGACTCGATTCATAATGTGACGCTGGCTGCTCGCCGCGTGTGTCCGCTGGGGATTCCTTCGGCCTCCAAGTAGTTGAGTCTGACAAACATTGATAACGCCGAGATCTGGCGGGCTTTCGAGCCCGCCTTTTTTGTGCGCAGAGGCCCGCTGCAAGGATGAATATGGCGAGAACGTCACGATGCAGGGTTTGGCAGATCGCATGGACCAGAGCATCAGAGCACACTGTCTCATGCGCTCTCCACTTGTCCTGCTCCTCACGCTCTGCTCCGCTGGCACACTCGCGGCATTGGTGGCTGTTAATCGCGTTCCTGACGCGTCTGAAGCTGCGGTTGTTGCTCCCGTTGTTGTGGTGCCTGAGGAAGCGAAGGTCGAATTGCCTCCTGTGGTCGTGAAGCAGGAATTGCCAGCCTTCGCTGAGTGGCCGGAGTTTCGCATGGTGAATTTGTTCAAGCGCCCCGTAGGTCCTCTGGGTTTGGAATACACCGATGAGGCCAAGGCGCTTGACGGCAAGCAGGTGCGCATCCTCGGTTTTCAGGCTTCCACGGATTGGCAGGAGAAGGCTTCCCTTTTGCTTTCACCCTACCCGATCATCCTGCACGACAAGGAGTATGGTCAAGCTGACGAGATTCCACCTGGCTCGGTGTATGTGAAGATGCCCGCCAATGAGGAAGCACGTTTCACGCCCGGCTTGCTGATGCTAGCTGGGACTTTGCGCCTCGGTCGTTTTGAGGAACATGATGGTCGCCACAGCGCCGCGCGCCTTGAGCTTGATCCTCGTTCTAAGGACTGGCAGCCCAGCCCTTCACTCCTTTCTCATCGCACCCGCCAGGAGCGGGAGTTCCTGCAATCCCTGGTCAAACACCAGAAACGCTGTGGCTGCACTCGCTGTTCGTGATGAGTCAACGCTCTCTACCTGAGAACCAACCCCAATAGCACAAACGATACCGACCCATGAAGCCCAAGTCCACCATCCTGGCGTTTACCGCCCTAGCAAGCCTGATGGCCGGCGCAGCCCACGCGGCGCCTGTCATCTCCCGGCTCACTCCGCCAAGCGCGTTTTTCTCATTCTCAGACCCGACGCCACCTTATGTCGCGCGTTTCCTTCCTGGTCAACGCTTTGACTTTGATGCCACGGTGCAGCCTGATGACGGCAAGACAATCACCAAGGTTGAATTCAAGGTCAACGGAGTTTCTGTTGGTCTAAGTTCGCCAGCTCGCGGTGCGAATGCAACGACGGTCCCTGCGCTGTTGGCAAACTCCGTTTGTGTCGCTAAGCGCGCTGTTAGCTTCTCTCGCCCCGGTGTTTACACTTTTACCGCCACGGCCACTCAGAGTGACAATGCAACGGTAACCGCGACGGGCAATTTTGAGATCGTGAACATCAGCGCTCGTTTGCCTGGTCAGACCGGTTCGCTGGTGAAGGCGAAGAACATCATCTTCTGCATCGGTGACGGCATGGGCATCGCCCACCGCACCGCTGCTCGTTTGATGCTGAAAGGCGCACAGCAGGGCAAATCGCTGGGCCAACTGGCCATGGACAAGATGCCGAACGTTGCGCTCGTTACTACACACTCGCTGAACTCGATCGTCACCGATTCCTCCCCCGGTGCCGCTTGCTACAGCACGGGTAACAAGAGCAACAATAACCAGCACGGCGTCTTCCCGGACGACACGACCGATAACTTTGACAATCCTCGTCAAGAGAACATCGGTGAGTTCTTCTACCGCACTCAGGGCAAGACGCTCGGTATCGTGACCACCTCAGACGTGTTTGACGCCACCCCGGCTTCCTTCGCCACGCACACCCAGAGCCGTAGTGCTGGCACCGGCATCTGCGACCAATACTTCGACGAGCGCAACAGCACCGGCCTCCGTGTGCTGATGGGCGGTGGCCGCAAGTGGTTCCTGCCAAGCTCGACCACAGGATCTGCACGCGGAAACAGCACGGACTATGTGGGTTCGGACGTGCAGGGTGCCTGGAATGTTGCTGGCGGTATCCTTGATGCCACTCGCGATCTGCTTGCAGACTTCCAGAGCGCAACCAAGGGTAACTTCTACTATGCGCCTGACAAGACTGGCCTCGACAACATTCCTGCGGGCACTGAGCGCCTGCTCGGTCTGTTCGCCATGTCGAACATGAACGTGGCCAAGGACAAGATCGACAAGCGTCGACGCAACTCCACCATCGTCGACGACTATGGCTTCCCTGATCAACCCATGCTGGACGAGATGACCGACAAAGCTCTGCAAGTGCTCAGCACCAACAAAAAGGGCTTCGTGCTGATGGTTGAAGCGGCTTCCATCGACAAGCAGGCTCACAACATGGACTCGGAACGCTGGATGCTCGACACCATCGAGTTCGACCACGCCATCGAGAAGTGCCGCCAGTTCGCGTTGAAGAATCCTGACACGCTGGTGATCGTCACTGCTGACCACGAGTGTGCAGGCGTGAACATCATCGGTGCGTCGAAGACAACCAATGCTGACTTGACTGTTCGTTCCACTTCGGCTTTGGGCACGGCAGCTGGTGGCCCTCGTGAAATCGTTGGTTTGTATGAGGATGCTAAGTTCCCGCAATACACGATCCTTACGGATGGCTACCCCCAGTCAACCGATCCAGATTACAAGATGCTGATCGGCTATGCCGCAAATGCGGACCGCAATGAAGACTGGCTGACCAATGCCAAGCCTCTGATCGACACGCAGCAGCCCACGGCCATCCAGACAGTCCTCACGACGAATGGATATCCTGCTGCTCCAACAAACCGCGATGCGGAAGGCGGCTTTGTGATCACCGGCCAGATTCCAGGTTCCAGCGCTGCTCACACCGCGAGCGACATTCCGCTGAGCGCAATGGGCCGTGGTGCTAGCCTCTTCGGGGGTGTGATGGACAACACCGACGTGTTCTTCCAGGCCATGCGCGCAGCCATCACGGGTGCGCAAAAATAAGTTTGTTTGTTCGGTTTCGGGTTACCCCGCTTGGTCACAGGATCAGGCGGGGTTTTTTGTGTCTTTGTGGATGTCAATGTGACCATAGCGTCTCTTGCTTTAGAACGGCTATGATTGGATTAGCGGGCCTGTGAAGACTTATCTCAGTAGCCTTGCAATGATCTTCGCAGCTCATGTCGCCATGGCTGCGACGACGGTCCAAATGACACCTGTCGCCGACGCCACTCTCTACGAGAATGGGGCGGGTCTCTACGCTAACAGCCAAGGAGCAGGCGTGTTCGCTGGGTTGAATGGTGGGGGCGCGATTCGGCGTGCGCTGGTTCGCTTTGATCTGTCCTCGCTGCCGGCCGATGCCACCGTTACCAATGTCAGCCTAAAGCTGGTTGTGACACGCAGTTTGAGCGGTTTCTCGGATCTGTCGTTTCATCGTATTACCGCGGCGTGGCAGGAAGGACCATCCAATGCTGGTGGCTCGAGAGATGGAACGGGCGTCGGTTCCCAGGCGGGTGATCCAACGTGGATGCACTCGGCCTATTCAGGCAGCTTGTGGGCTACACCTGGTGGTGATTTTGTGGCACCTGCGAGTGATGTGATGACCTTCATCAGTGGGTTGGGGACCTATACCCAGGAGCTTTCAGGCTTGATCACAGACGTGCAGGCATGGCTTGATGGCACTGCCAACTATGGCTGGATCATCCGTGGCAATGAGGCGGAAAATGGCTCCGCCAAACGGTTAGGCTCTAGCGAGGACAGCGTGCTCGACCGCCCAGTGCTGACAATCACGTATGAAAGCTCAGGGGTCGTTCCTGAGCCGCAGCGCATGGTGCTGCTTATGCTTGGAGTAGCCGCTATCGCCTGGCGTCGCTGCCGTCGTTGATTGACGAGGTCGGAGTCACTTGGCCGAGGCCGCCAGTGCATCGGTGTCGAGGATGACCAGTTTTTCATCAAAGAGCCGCTGGTTCTTGGTCCACCACGCTTTGGCGGCGGCTTGATTGGCGAATGACCGATGGAGTGTGAGGGCAAGCACCTCGTGGGCCTGTTCTCGCACAGGGGCCTTGGCATGATCTAGGGCCTCCATGAGCAGGTGCACGTTGGCTTTCGAGGGGGAGGCCTCCACCAAGGCCAAGCCAGCCTGCGCAAGGTCAGCGTGGGGCGAACGCGAGGCCGCCTCGATGATCTGGGCTTGGATCTCCTCAGATTGGCGGAGACCGGCTTGTAAGCCGATCTGTCGGACATTCAGGTCTGTGTCCTGCATGGCTGTGAGTGCGAGGCCCTGAACAGCAGGGTCATTGAGATTCATGGCCGTTTCCAGAGCCTGCATTCGCACGTCGACCGAGCTGTCGCTGAGTGCCCGGGTGAGCGTGGGGGTAATGGCGCTGGAAGAGTAGCCCTCAATCCAAGCCAAGGCCTGAGCGCGTAGATCGGGGTTGGAGTGCTTTTGCAGCTCATCGACCACATCCAACAACCGCCGCGACTCTAGGCTGGCAGCCTCTGCCATGAGTTGTTGCATCTGCTGGGCACCCACGGCGGTTTTGATTCGTGCAATCAAGGCGCGGGCCTTCTCATCCTCGGTAGCGCTGTCTGGGGCAAAGGTAACAGGCGCAGCAGGGGCCGAGGGGGTGGCGTATTTGCCGCGCTTAAACTCGACAAGCGAGCGGCGCGCGACCGTGAACTCTTTGGGCTCTGGCCGAGTTTCCGCCTTGCTCTCTTGGGTGGGAACCGTAGGAGTCGGAGATTCACCACAGCCTGGCAGCAGCAGCGCGATGGCAATCAAGGGATGGTGAGATTTCATGATGGGATTAAGATGGGGGTTGGTTAGCAAAACGGCCCAGACTGCGCAAGGCAGGCTGGGCCGGAAGCATGGAGTGCTATCAATCTGAAGCAATCATCAAAAGATCTGGGTGTAGCCTGGCAGAAGGGTCTTCACCAATTTGACGCCATAAGCGAGAGTTCCCGGGGAGGTGCCCGTGAGCGCGAGGCCAGTGGAGGTGGCCTTCAGGGTATTGGCCTGGTCAAACACGGAGCTGCCGTTGTAGATGATACTGTCTACGCCCTTGTCGCCCACAATAGCGGTGTTGGTCTTGTTCGGTGCGCCAATGTCAAGGTTCTGAATCGCGGCATCGCCGAGGATCGTGATCGTCTTGGGCACGGTGATTGTAATGGCCGGGTTCAGCACCACTGGAGCGGCTTTGCCGGTCTCAACGTAGGTGGCGTGTTTGGTGCTGAAGTAGTCGTTCAGATTGAACGCATCCACGGCAGCAGCGTCTTCGAAATCGGCAGTGAATTCGGATGTTTCGCCCTTGGCATTATACCAAAGCACCGAGCCCGGGGCTTTCAGTTTCAGCGTGCGATAGCCGGTGGTGCTTTCTTGGGCACCGACTTGGAAAGTCTTGGTCTTCAGATCATAGTCAACCACGATACGTTCGCCTGTAGTGAGGTTGATAATCTCATAGGCGTTGCTGAATTCCGAATCATAGCTGCCACTGTTCACGGAATAAGTCAGCTTGGCATTGCCCACAGCTGGATCAACAAGGGGTTGCTCTGAGGAGTTCGTCACGGTGACCTTGATGGTGCGCTTGAAAATAGCGATGTTGTCGGCGAAAACCGAGCTACTGAGGCTGGCAAGAGCGAGGATGGCGAGGGTGAGTTTCATGGGGAATTCGTGATGTAGGACGTCGCCAGAATGCGATGCTGAGGACGTTAGCGGATGATGCGGTGCGGAGCTTTTATCGCAAACTTTGTCCGGTTAAGAAACCGTCACAGTGGGTTATGGCTTACCGCTTGGAGGAAGGAGGATCGGGTTGCGCACAGGGTCGTAGGCCTCAACGGGTTCGATGACAGGTTCTGCACGCATCGCAAACACATCGGGATAGGCCTGTTTCATGCCCGCAAGCTTCTCGGCGAGGCCTGGTTGGGCGGTCATTTCGGGATACTTCTGAACCAGCACGCGATAGTAAACGGCTGCGGCTCGAGGCTTGCCTAGCTTCTCATAATATTCGGCCAAGGACTGTAGCTCGCGGCGCTGAGCATCAATGATTTCATAAAGCATGGCGGCAGCCTGGGCGGCCTTGTCGCTGCCAGGGTAGCGGGCCAGGAACCAGAGCAAGTAGGTCTCGGCACGGTCACGTGCCTGGGGCGCTTGGCCCTTCATTTTCTGCCATGCCTTCCAGTCGATGTAGGCGATCTGATAACAGGCGTCATCAGCCAGTTCATGCTTGGGGAACTTTTCGGCAAATGTCTCGTGCTGCTCACGAGCTTTGTCAGGCTCTCCTTCCTTTTCCAGGGCTACACCAAGCAGGTATTGGGCATCGGCCACGCCTTCATGATAAGGCGCATTCTGGATGATGATGCGGAGCATCTCGGACACTTGCTCTTTGCGTGGCAGGTCCTTGGGCTTCAGGGCGTCTGGCGTGCGCAGCAGATGGTCATACTTGGCCAGACACTTGCGAGCCATTTTATATTGCATGGCCAGCGCCTTCTCAAAAAACGGCGGGAAGTGGTCGATGAGCAGTTGGCTGCTATCGAATGCGGACTCGGGCTCTTGGTTCTCGTCAAAGAGCCGGGCAATTTCCCACTGTGCCTGACCCGCTAGCGGACTGCGCGGGTAATTTTTGACGAGCAGGTCATACTTCTCGACCGCGTCACCCACAGCGCCACGAAGAGCGTGGCGCTGGGCTTTGGCGAAGAGATCGCTGGCGCGTTTCTCTTGCTGCTGTTTAAGGCGCTCGGTGCTGTCGAGCGCGTGGCAAGGGGAGCACCAACTTGTGATCAGTGACAAAAAACCAAAGAGCAGGAGCCAGCGCAGCAACCTCATGTCGCTCAAGCCCCAGGTGTGGCGGGTGGCAGAAGGCCTGCATCACCGGCAGGCATCATTGCCTGACCTGGCTTGTAAATCGTGACGAGTTCTTCTTTCGACTTCTTGCCGTAGGTCACGGTGCCGAGGGTGGCATGAATGGTCATGCGCTCCGTCGGATTCGGCACTTCAATTTCAGCACCTGGATACAGGTTTTCGATCAAGCCAGAGTTTGGTCCCTGTGAGTCGACATGGGGCACGCCCGCTTCATCAGCGATCGTGTAGTCGAAGCTCAGGACCTCGCGGCCGATGTTGCGGAACTTGACCGCATACTCAAGGTTCTCTTCGTCGATCACTTTGCTGGTCACGTAGACTGCAACGGGATGATTGTTGAAGACGACGCGGCGTGTTCGGTAAGTCTCGCAAGAGGTCAGCAAAGACGAGGTGGCGAAGAGCGCCGCTAGGAGGCAAAGACGTGTCAGCATGGTTGGGGGAAGGTGGCTGAAGGGAGGTGTGTTCCAGGATTAATACTGGAGGCGCAGGCCCAGGGTGTAGAGATTGAAGTCGGCACCTTGGATGTCGCCGCCGCCGAGGTCATACAGGTTCACATACTTGTATTCACCGAAGAGGCTCAGCTCGTCGCTGAGGGGGACTTCCAGACCGGCGAAGACCTGATAGCCGAAGGAGGTCTTGCCGCCGTCTTCTTCCTTGATGCGACGACCGTCAATGCGCGCTTCGACACGCTCGTTGCGAGTCAGCGACACACCCACGCCAGCGCCGATGTAAGGCTTGATCTTCGCCAGGAAGTCGTCGGAGGGGGTATTCTGATCTTCAAAGTCGAAGGCCATGACCGCGTTTCCGAAAGCGTTGAAAGCTTGGAAATCGCTGCGGTAGGTATTGCGGCTGCCTTTGCTACCGCTGAGTTCGCTGGTCAGGTAGGACAGTTCCAACTCCAAAGCTGGGCGTAGCACCGTTGGCGTGGTGAACATATAGCCAAACTTCAGGCCTGCCGTCCAACCCGTATCGCCCTTCACGCCCATGCGTGAGATGCGCTCGCTGGTATCGATGCTGCCGGTGTCGGAGATGCCAGTGTGGGCGGAGATGTAGGCACCGTGTAGGCGAGAGGTTTTGGCTGTGCTGACGGTGTCGAAGTAAACTTCGGCAGCCTGCGTGAGCGAAGCGCCTGCGAGGCACAGAAGAGTGGTGAGAAGACGGGAGTTCATGGTGTGGAGTGAAAGGGGGTAAGATGAAAAGTGTTAGTAACGGTAGCGGTAGCCAAGAGCCCAGCCACTGGTGGTGAGGTCCTCGACCTCCTCCAGCTCGCCGTAATGGAACTCGCGATACTCGGCATAGATCGAGTATTTGTCCTTCCAGGTGTATTCGATACCGCCGAACCACTGCCAGGCATTGACGAAGTCATCGACCGCAAAGGGGAAGCCGGTGGAGGTTGTCAGGGGATTGGCACCTGTGAGCTGGTCCTTGGACTGGGTGATTGTGTTGCGGAACCACAGCTGGCCACCACCGATGCCGCCGCCGACATAGGGGCGAAGGCCTGAGATAAATTTGCCCAGGCGTGCGCGGTAGCGATAAAGATCGAGCGAGACGGAACCGTTGAGCATGAAGAACACGGAGTTCATGTCGGTCTTATAGCCTGCAAGGCCGTTGTTAGCGATTAATGGCACCGCCAAGCCGGTCACTGGATCAATGGTGGTGGCGTCCAAGGTTTCAGGGGAAGCCTGACCGCTGAGTTCGTTGTTCGCGAAACTGGCTTCAAACTCCAAGTTCATCATGAGCGGGTAGCGCTTGCTCTTCCAGCTTTTGCCGACCTCAATGCCGTAGGTCGAGCCGCCATCGAAGTCATTCAACGAGAAGGGGACGCCGCCAATGGTGGCATCGCCGGTAAGGGTCTTGTTCGTGCCGCCAAAGAAACCCACATACGGGCCATACTTCTTTTTGGTGGCATCGTCACCCTTTAGGGAGGCGAGAGATTTTAGCTCGATCTCGCCTGCGAAGGCCGAAGCTGAGACGAGGGCACAAAGGGTGATGGCAAGGCCACGCACGCAGGGGCGAGAGAGGGGTGGGAAAAGCACGGCTACAGGGCGGGAAAAAGGTTGGGAGTCTCTAGCAACTAAGGATGTCGAGGGCTGGCAACAAGAGGGCGTGTGTGAACATTCTGTAACATACAGCATGTCTTCGGCTGTCCAAGGCGGAACCCTCTGCCCAAAAAAGCGCGCCCCGTCACCAGGGCGCGCTTCGCAATTAAGCTCAGTTCAGGATCAAGGAGCTTCGACGACTGCTGGATCGTAACCTAGCTTGTCGAGTTCGTCCTTCACCAGGAAGAGCGCATAGTCAAGGGTGCCACGCACCAGACCGCTGCCGATGGCTGGGTCAGCTGTCAGCACCTTGGTGGTCATCACTGTGTCCAGAGTAGCCGTCTGGGCACCAGCGCCGCTGTAGAAGGTCTGCTTCAGCGGAGTGAAGTCGGTAGCATCGCCATCTTGGTCTCCGAAATCAGCATCCAAGACCTGACGGACCGTGCCGGCCAAGGTTGTAGCAACTGAGGGGAGGGTAACGCTGACCGTGCCGGTCTTCACCGTGAGGGGCTTCGCAGCACCGATCAGGTAGGAGACACTGGACGTGGTGCCGGTTTCCATGATGCCATCA
>Ga0247834_1007092_pt1 | contig 12147 bp, 5 predicted proteins | sample LaCruzMarch2015__8_FD_187118 | JGI IMG/M metagenome (GOLD analysis project Ga0247834, IMG submission 187118) | Freshwater microbial communities from meromictic Lake La Cruz, Castile-La Mancha, Spain - LaCruzMarch2015_12m | ecosystem: Environmental > Aquatic > Freshwater > Lake | place: Spain... | reverse complement strand
TAACAAGGCGGCCCTCAAACGGCTCAGCGAAATTTTCCTAAATCACCAGATTCAAAAAACATACCTTGCAGTGGTGCATGGAGTAATTGCCGTGCACAGCGGAGAAATAAACCTTCCCATTGCCAAAAAATCAACTGATAAAAAGTCATGGTGGGGAAAAATTGATCCCCAAGGGCAGCAGGCTTTTACTCAATATACTGTACTGCAACGGTCAGCAACCGCAACACTGGTAAAATTGACACCCATTACCGGGCGCACTCACCAATTACGCATTCATATGCAAGCCATTGGGCACCCTATTGTGGGTGATGATATATATGGCATTAAGAATGAGAAGCAATCCCTATGTTTGCATTGCGCAGAAATGGAAGTACCATTATATGCCAAGCGTGAAAAAATTGTGGTAAAGGCACCATTGCCGGAAAACTTTATTAAAGTAATGGAGACGATGGAAATAGAAAAAATAAACCCACATATTGAAACTTAGCACAGATCATTGACATTCTTATTGCTTGAAACTATTATCGGCCCCGACGAACAAAGAATTAAATATCATGCGAGTGCATGTCGCTAACGAAACTTCAATGCGCTTTAGGATGCATCGCCTTTGTATGAACAAATTCATCTTAATTTTTCTCTCTAAGCTAATCGGTTTTTCTTCTTTAATTTTTTACTGTTTAATATTTTCAAACATTAATGCTAGTACAATAATCACTTTTAACGACCAAGACATTAATTCAGTAGTAACTGCATTCACTCTTCTTCAGCAAAGACAAACAGATAATCCTATCGCACAAAAAATTGTAGCTAATACAGGCCCATCTTTAAAAAATAGAGCCTTGGCAGTTCATCAATTCAACGAAAGCTTAAGAAAACGACAAGAAGAAGAGGACGCAATAAAAGAGGGGCTTTCTCCTCTAAAGGCAACGGAAACATTGAGTGCTAAAATGCTAGTTAGGCAAAAAGCACAATCATTAAGGCACGAAAACGAAAGAATTGCAGCAGAAGAAGAAAACATAAAATTGCAAAAGCAAATAGCTGCATTAGCAGCAAAGTCTGCTTTATTCAGCCCTGAACAAAAAAAATCAAAAAATGCAGAAGAACGAGCAGCAGTTCTTGCACAGCAAAATGCAAAGCTGTTGGAAAAAGAAGCAGAACGTATAGAAGCGCTTAGCATTATACGAAGTCAAATGGAAAGAGCGATTGGCAAAGAAAATATTTCTTTAAGCGCTAACCACAACGGACTTACCCCAGTAAAAAATGCTTTTAGTGCACTAACTGACGAGATAGGTACATTGAAAAATGCACTAAAATTAGCTCAAGAACAACTATCATCTAGATCCACACAAAATAAACTTCAAGCACAAATGGAACAAGCTGCTGAAGAAGAGCTAGCAAATGCTCTGGCTGAGATACGTAGACTTAAAAGAGCACTACGCAAAGCCATGACTATTCAGCAAATAATTGAAGCACAGCACAAACAAGAGCTTGAAGATCAGCATAAGATTTTAGCATTAGAAATGCAAAGGGCACTTAATCAGAAGCAAGAAATAATTCAAACGCTCCAGCACAAATTGCAGCTAGTTGAGTATTGCCGTAACGAAGAGCTTAAGTTAGTTGAGTTAATGAACAAAGCTAATATACAATCTGCCTGTGATCCCGAACAATCATTTGAAAAATCTGATCTCAAAGAGCTTTGTAAAATAGAAATTGGTTTCGATATTTTCAGTCGCAATTGTGAAAAGGCATCTAAGGATTTTTTACAAGAGTTTCAAAGTCTGGAGGAAGAGTTGAAATCCTTATGTTCTTCTGGGGTTCAACAAACAGAACCATATTAATGGAATTCAAAACTTCTGGAATCAGGCAAAACGTCACTTAAGAAAATATAATCGTACGCAAAAAAACTTCAATATCCTCTTGAAAGGATGTAAATGGCGCTTTAGCATGGGACAATCTGAAGAGCTTCTCAATAATCTCGAATTGCTTCTCAAACAATATTAATGAAGTGTTCAGCCACTTTAAAATGAAAACAATTCCTTTGCTTACACTACACCGAAGTAGAGCTGCCGTTGCACGCCAAGAATAAGAAGGTTGAAACTTACGTGCGTATATTTGAGATATTTGTTATATTATTTTAACTTTTTATATATATTTTAATGATTTTTGTCATAATTTTTGCTCATAAAAGTGATCAACTATTGACATTTTCTGTATTTTTAACTATATCTGGCCTCAATAAAGAAGGAAAAATGTCCATGAGAAGATTTTTATTAGCAATAATTGCGCTAAGTGCACTTTGTGTAAATGCAGAAGAGTCTGGGAAGTCAGCAGCTGAGACAAAAGAGGCAGCAGAAGCAGTTCAGTCAACTGAGACAGCAACTGCAAGTCCGGTTGAATTTTATGTGGGTGTTTCAGTGGGCCATGACCACATGACGGCGAAGAGGACTGAAAAAGTAGTAACAACCGTAGGAACACAATTATCTTTTTCTAATAATAAAATCCAAAAAACCAATGGCGTAAATGGTAAGGTAATAGCTGGTTTTTTGTGGAGAGTTCCCAATACTCAATTCGTGTTGAGCCCTGAGGTGTACATTGGCCATGGCAGTGGGCAAATAACCTTGCAAGAATCTGGGCACGATCTTATAACAGTATCAGATAGAAGTTACCAAAGCACATTTAAGCAGAGTTTGGCTCTGGGGATTGTGCTACGCGCAGGTTTTTATTTAACGGGTGATAATAATTTCCTTTATGGTTTAATTGGAATAGATAGAAGTAAATTTGAAAATAAATTTACGTTATCATCTACTGACTTATTAGTCCCTATACCTACTTTTTTTGAGAAACGTAGTAAATTTTTAAAAAGCACTATCTTCGGCATAGGGTTCGAAAGAAAATTCAATTCATTTAAAGTGGGTATAGATAGCCGTTATATGCCCTATTCTGAATGGAACAATTACTCAAAAACTGTCGCAACATCAAATGACAAAATCACTGTGCGGTTCAGACCAAAAATATTTTCAACTTCTTTAACTTTTGCTTACATTTTTTAATTTATTTGAATATTTATAGGATGATGATGAAAAATATAGCTACTCAATTGATTACTCAAAAATTTTGTAAGTTTTTTTATTTACTCGCTTGCTTGGCAATATTTTCAAACATTAATGCTAGTACAACAATCACTTTTAACGACCAAGATGTTAGCTCAGTAGTAACGGCATTCACTCTTCTTCAACAAAGACAAACAGATGATCCTATCGCACAAGAAATTGTAGCTAAATCAGCTCAAACATTAAAAGGTAAAGTCGCGGCTCTTCATCAATTCAACGAACGCTTAAGAAAACGACAAGAAGAAAACCAAAAACTTTCTGCTCAAGGTCTGTCTCCTGTAAGGGCAGGGGAGGATTATGCTAGTAAATTGTTAGCAAGAAAAGCTGCGGAAGCAGAAGCTGCCGCCGTAGAAATGCAACGTAAACTTCAAGCAGATATGGATGAAGAGCGAGAACAACAAAGACGAGAGATAGAAAGAAAAGAAAAATTACTACAAGAACAAGAAGATGCACTAGCAAAAATTAAAGATCAAGTACAAGTCTTAACCGCTACATTATCTCCACTTAAAAAAGAATTAGCTCAAGAACGTGCTAGGGAACGCGCAACGCCTGTTAAAAAACAATTAGGTGAAGTTACCGCAAGAGAAGCAGCCCTAGCAGCAGAACTTAAGCGCCTAAAAAGTCAAATGGGTGGTGATGTTCTAGAGACCATTTTGGAAGAACGCCCTGATTCATCTGACGATGGTTTTGCAAGTGGTGGAGTAGCGGGTGGCGGAGTTAATCTAGACGAAGAAGACCCACTAAAACTAGAGCTTGCTAGTTATTACGGGAAAATTAAAGGCATTAATAAACGACTAGCGAAATTAGCAGAAGTGCTTAGTGACTGCGAGCGTGTGCAAGCATTATACGATCAGTCACTAGAATTCGTAACTACTACATCAGAAAGCATAGAAGAAAAATTCGGAAAAAAGACTGTTACCAGAGTCATTACCAGCAGGTTTATTCCTGATAGTGAAGTTGCTCAGGTTCTTATGCGAATGAGTGAAGCTTGCGGCATAGCCAATAAATACAAAACAACAGCATTTGAAGGTAAGGTTTATGAAGTAAGAGCAGAAAAAGATGGAGTCGTGGAAATTGCTAACGGCACTAAAAAGGCAGTAAAGGCCGGTGAGCTTTATGAAAAATTTGCTTACGGAACCAAAGAAAAAATGGAAAAAGCCACTCCAGAAGAAAGAGTAACTATATTTAATGACGCTTTTTTAAATATATACACTGAAATACCTAATAACGAAAAAATGAAAATCGGAACAATTGATCATTTGCAATTATCACTTGATTTAACACTAAACCTTGAAGCCTCAATTCTTTCAACTAAAAAATTGGGAGTATATGCAGATTCTGATTTTCTTAGTATTGATCAAACCATCACAAATGCTATCAGTAATCTTCGAGCCAAGATAGAAGAGCGAGATAAAGCGGTGTTTAATGAATATATGTCCATACTTGCTCAGGAACGAACGTTGCTTGAGTCTGTAACGGACTTCTCTGCCATGCCACTGACTGTGCAATTACTAAGAGACTATAGAGTTCTTTTTATGTTAAAAAGACCTAAAAAAGCAGACGAAGTAGACAATGAACTAACCACTCCTTTTGCTTCATTTGTTCGAGTCTTAGAAGAGATACAGTACCTTACCGAAAATCAAAAAAAAGCACTTTTTGCTTCTTTGTACTATGCAATTTTTAATTATGAGGAGGTCTCTAGCCACTATCTAAGAGACACTCTACTTTCAAACACGCCAATACAAGCAATTGATATACATCCGCTGATTAAGCAAGTAAAAGAAGCTTTAAAAACAAATTCTGCTGCCGAACCATTTAAGCCCATTGCTATGACTCAAAATGATCTTCGAGCTTTTTCGACAAAAGTTCATAGACTTATTGTAGGTGACACATACAGGGAATCCGTCACTAATAGATTTGCAAGCGCACTAAATAGTCTTGGACAAAAATTCAATGGTATTAGTCAAGAAGGAATTCTTGAGTATTTAAAAACGGAAGATTTATCTGAAGCACAGAATACAAAAGCAAGGCGTATTCTTGCTGAGTACGAATTTATTTCCAGAGAAACACTCAATCAGCAATTCGAAGCTAAAAAAATATTACTAATTACGCATAAAACTGAGCATAAAAAATCTACCTTAGAAAAAGAAGAAAAAGAAGCAGAAGCAGTTTCTGTAACTATAGCATTAGAAGAAGCAACATTAGCAAAAACAAATGCACAAAGGGAAAAAAAAGAAAAACAAGACGCAGTAGATGAATTTGCCGCAACTATACCAGAGCATGCAGATGGATATGTACTTACCCAAGATGATAAAGTACAACTTGTAGTATTAGACCAAAAACTTGAGGAACTTGAAGAATTAAACAAAAGACACATTACACATAATAAACACTTTACTGAATTAGACAAAAAAAGGAAAAAACTTGTCGAACAAATTGAATGCTTAACAAAACAGATTAAAATACTTGAAGATAATATTGCAGTTCTAGAACCAGAGATTGAGAACTTAGCTGCTGAACTAAAAAAAGTTAGATTTGTCCCTGTGCTTGATCAATATGCAGATGATATGGAAAAAATTGCATCTCGCGGGTATGAACTTTTTGAATTCAGCAAAGAGCTAGATAGCTGCTTTGAATTGCTAACGGCACTGCAAGCAAGTACTATAAAACTAGTCCGTGCGAGAGCTGAAGAAGACACAGCCATTACTTCCGCAAGAGCTATAGCGAGCAGTGCAGCAGATAAGTTAGGACACGAAGCAAGAAGCAAAATAGAAGCTGTCCTACTGAAAGCTAGACCAGATGCACATCCTCAGTCAGCAGCTGCAAGACTAAAAAAACTTAAAACTATGGCAAAGGCTGCCACTAAAGAAAAAAGAGAAGCTGATGCACTTGCAGCGGCAGCAGCGGTTAAACTTCCGAAACCTATTGCTCGGCCATCAGCTTTTGCTGCACCTGTAGCATCTTCCTCAGTTGTGGATGCTTTTAGAAATATAGTTAATGTGGCGAAAGCAAAATTAGCAACATTAACGGCAATTTCTGCTGATGATCGCGAAGAAATTCAAAGCTTAATAGATAGTGTGAATGCAGAAATAGAAAGCGGAAAAACTACATTTACTGGAATGAAAACAAAAAAACTTGAAAAAAATGCACATTTGGTGGCAGTTGTGCTTCCACCTCCTCCTCAGACGGCCGAAGTTGTAGTTGCTGAACTTCCGAAACCTCCTGCTCGACCAGCTGTTCCAACAGCATCAATGAGTGATATTCAGGCATTTCAAATGATTGTTAATGCGTCGATGGAAAAGTTAGCGACATTGACGGCTATCTCGGAAGATGAGCGTCAAGAAATTCAAAACTTAATAGGTGCTATAAACGCTGATATAGATGCTGGAAAAACCACAATGCTTACAGGTGTGAAAATAAGCAATTTAAAGAAAAAATTAGCAAAACTATAGAATGCTGAATTTATTCACTGGATCCTGACGCCCTAAAGGCTCAGGATAACACTGTGAAAGCTCCCCCCGTGAGTAAAATCAGCGGGGAGATATATCCTTTACCACGCGCTAGTATAACTTAAGAATTCACCCTGTTGACACTCTACAAAGAAGTTAAAGACCTAAATCTTTTTTTATTCTTTTTATTGTCCTTTCTTTCATTGCAAGCGCTGCCATATGTTGAAGTTCTGGGGGATTTATTTTTACAATAGCAGCTTCTATTTCCGCTATATCTTCGCTGTTTGTTTTAAAAGGATCTACCGTAAGATCACGGGTAGCTAAGTTTGCTTTTATGGCATTGATTTCGTCAAGTAACCTAGTTTTCAGCTGATCAGGAGTTTCACCAGAAGTTTTAATTGGAGTGACTGGTTTTTTAACAGCACCTCCGCCTGCTCCTACAGCGACACTTACAGCAGCACTTGGAGATGCTGTTGGAACAAGTCCTTTGGGAGCAGCTGCAGACATTCCCAACGCTTTTCTAATTTTTTTAAGTCCGTTCGCCTTCATTGCAAAAGAAGATGGTGTGCCGTCACCTTTCATATTTTTAACAAATTCTTCATGTTCTTCTATCGTTTCTAAGTAAGTTTTAAATGGTTCGTTAGCAATATCTGGATGAATCACTAGCGCAGCTTTTATTTCTAAAACTTCCTGAAGAAAATCTTCCTTCGGTGTTAATGGAGCAGCAACTGCTGCTGCCACAGCTACTGCTACCGGTGCCTTTACTGCAGCTGCTCTGCCAGCATTTTTTGTAGCCAGTGCTGCCTTATCACTTTTCATTTTTGGAAAACTCTTTGGATCTGCAAAAGATAGTGCGTTAAAACGCTCTGTCTCTACTACTTTTTTTGCTTCTCGTAAGACTTCTATTTCTGCAAGAATCTCATGTCGAGATTTGGTTGCTATAATTCCTGCAACATCAAGTCCTTCTGCTACATACCTCATGCAGTTTGCTAATGTACCTTGATCTTTAGCTACATCTCTTTCTGGAATTTCGGCAATCTCTATAATATCGTCTACAACTGCGGTGGTTTTTCCGGTTAATTTGTCTGTAAGAAATGGCATTGTTTGATTGAGGGCTTCTTCCGCAGATTCTTTTGCTAAGTCACCATTCATAAACTTCAAGAGTAAATTAACAAATGCTTTTATTCTCTTGGGGTCTTCTGTATACCGATAGTTAGAATTCGTTGGCAGTAAGAATGATTTTTTTACGATTGATAGAAGTGCTTCTATCTGAGGCACTGTGGTTTTATTTTTGTTCGTTGTAACCTCATAATACATAAGCTCAAGAGCTGAAAAGTCAGTAATAATATTTTTTAAATACACAAAAAATGCTTGTTTTTCACGAAGCGTTAAGAACGCTAATTCATTTTCAAATAAAGCGTAAATATTTTTTTTATCTGGTGGAAGCATAGAACTGTAAGGTTTTGTTGTTAAAAAATCTAATACTGTGGAATTTTGCAAAACTATTAACAAGAAAACAGGATGATTTATTAGTAAATGCAATAGACTTGGTATTTTTTTGTATTGCCCCTTATCTACGATTGGAACTGAACCTAAAGGACTTGTATCGCCTGAAGCGAGTTTGTTATTATGCCTTCTTATATCATCTTCGCTAATTGTTGCGAGGTGCCAATCTACTTTTAATTTTTTTATTTTATCTTCAACGTCTAGCTTGGTAGCATGAAAATTTACTACGGCGGCATCATATATTTTTTGTTCTTCTTCTGCGATCAGTTCTTTTACTTTTTTTTCATCTTCAACCAGCGCATTTTCATATACGTTGAAAGAAAGAGGATTGACTATTCCTGTTTGTTTCATTGATTTTATACACTGACAAAAATCTTCAATGCATTTAAGGAATAAATCATGGGAAGATAAATTTTGTGCCTGTGCCCAAGCAAGCATGAAGTTTTCAAAAAAGTCACTAATAAGCTCCGGAATTTCGGTGTTCCACTTGGCTTTTTTTATACTATTTCGTATGTTCGTTTTTAAGCTTTCAATTGTCTTTCCAGGGCTTGCATAAGCTGCTGCTAACTCGCTTAATTTATCCACATTTAAAAGTATGGTATTCAAGGTGTTAGCGTCCTGTGTGACCTGGCATAGCAATTCAATTGCAATATATGCTTTGTTGAACACTTCCTTGAAACCATTTGCGGTATCTTTTATTTCTTGGTTTTTGCTGGCTCCATCTAAAAGCAAATAGTACGCATCCATTAAGGAGGTTATTGCAGGCGGCTCATCTGCAGGCTTTACAGGTCTTGGGGTTAATACCAGTTTATATTTTACAGACCTACCACCATTTCCAGAGCCGATTTTCATAAAAAATTGTGCTTTTCTAAAACCTTCCTCAGCGTCGTGCTGATTGTCGTAAGAAAACATAATAGTGTCAGCTTTATTTGGTCGACCGTCAGTATATTCAATAGGAAGTGCGAAGGCGTAATACCCCTGGACTTTGGTAATTCCAGCTAAATCAAAAACAAGGTTTCCTTCATTTGCTTCGTGTACTAAATAAACAAGATCATTGTTTCGGAGTGCACATTCCCTAACTGCATCATCAGCATGCATACTCTTCACGTGATCTAATTCTGCTTCTGAAGCAAAAGGAATATTAATAAATCTGCGAACTCCGTCGGTATTTTTTGTGTAGGGGATTCTTAATACCCATGTACCTGCTTCAATAACTCGTGCTAAGTCATTGAAAACTACAAGTCCTTGCTGATGTTCTTCTTGAACACTTAGCAGTCTAGAATTTCGAGTTACTAAATCACCGGCCGTTGCTTGGGCCATGATCTGTCCTTCAAATTCTTTAGTTACTGCATGAACTCTTTGTACAGCGGTGTCTCGTTCTTTAATTACGGCATGAACTCTTTGTTCTACTTCAGCAAGTTTAGCAGATGATGCACCGCTTACTGCGAATTTGGAATTGTACCAGGCTGTGTATTCAGTTTTAGGATTATTAGTTCTATAACCAGCTCCGTTTGTTGGCAATCCACTTGGAAAGCGTTGTTTCAAGAATTCCTCTCCTTCAGGAAAAGAACTAAGAAATTGCATGATTTCAGTATTTTTTGGTGATATTTCATTTGTTGATCTAAGATCACATTGAGGAAATTCCTCAGGAGGCTTAGCTGCATGAATCATTGCTATATTTAGCGCAAATAAAAAAACCACTAATGTTCTTTTTAAAAAAACCATATCAGCTTGTCTTTCAATGAAAACATATATGGTTTATCATGAAGTTATTGTATTAATTTTTCTTTAAGAACTAGATTTTTATGAAAAGTATTTTTTTTGTTTTAGCTATTTCAGCAGCTTTTGCAGCAACTGAGACCTCTAAAAAAGACCACAATTTTTATATAGGAGCCTCCCTTAGTCAATGTGCATTGACAGGAAAGCGAAATGATCTTGGGACAAATACTACACCTTTGAATAAAACTTTAGTTGACAACAAAACAGTTCGAAGCAACGGTATTTATGCAGGAATAATAGCGGGCTATTTATTTAGAATTGAGAATTTTGGAATTGGACCGGAATTCTTCTATAATTACGGCAGAATAGAAAATAAAATTGATAGTACCCATCTCGATCCGGCAGGACCACATGATACTAAATTTCAAGCAAGCTATAAAATTACTAATCAAAAGGGTCTGTATTTACGACTAGGTTATTTTTTAGATAGTTATTTTTTATATACATTGCTCGGAATACATTCCCAAACAGGGTATTTTGAAGCAAAGGGAACCAAGTCTGACTTAGGACTTGCACCACAAGTAATAGATGGTGCGTATAAGTCAAAAGCTAAAAGTCTCTCCTCTTTTAGTTTTGGGTTAGGTGTGCAAAAAGCCATTGCAGAAAATTACGCAGTTGGTATTGAATGTAAGTTTGCAACTTTTCCCATAAAATATTTCGCATTTAATTTAAGTGACAACGAAAGAACAAAGCTAACCAGCAACTTTAGATACCAACTACGATCAGTAGCCTTAAAGGTTATGTACGTATTTTAAGGGGTGTTGGGGACAGTCGATACCTTGCGGGTATGACAAAAACTGATACTAATCATTATGGATACCCGTTTTCACGAGTATGATAAAACAGAAATTATTCACTGGATCCCGACGTCATAAAAGGGCTCTGGATGACGGTGAATCGCTCACCCCCGCCCCGTCATTATGAGGAGCGCAGCGACGTAATGATCCAGTGTGTAGTTTCAGAATTTTATAGGAAAAGTGTGGATTGCCGCGCTGCGCTCGTAAAGACAACACAAACCGTCATGGCGAAGAATGTCACGACTGTGGCGATCCATACTTAATGGAAACCCAGACATTACTCATCTAGACCCCCGAACTTCGGCGCATATGCGCCTTGTCAGGGGTGACAAACTTTACCTTACGTCGTCCCTGCGAAAGACCGTAAGGTCTGGATGCGGGGATCTATTTTATTGAATCCGGTATTAATTAATCGTCTTCTTTGCCGCTTAAGCGGTTATCATCCAACAGCATTGTCGCTTGTTCTTTGACTTTGGGATTAGTGCTTTTTTGGGCGCGTTTAGCACGGCTAACAGCCAGGCGTGCATCGCCCATGCGCATTGCCGCCTCAGCCTGGGCAAGGTCCGCTTGACCTGCTTGATTTAGCTTGCGGTGGGCTCCAACCTTAAGCAGCCAGGCCATGACGTTATCGGGGTCATCTTGGGTGATGCGGTTTAATTGATCAAGGGCTTCTTGGGCATTGTCAGATGAGCTTGTAAACAAAGCCTGGGCACAGAGCAGGCGAATTGATAGAGCATCGGGTGCTAGGCTAACCGCTTTTTTCAAATCTCGCACGGCATTAGCGCTATTACCCGACTCAAAGGCAAACTGACCGCGCATTTCGTAAAGATATGGATTATTGGGACTTTGTTCAATAAGATCGTTTAATTTGGTAAGGGCCTGGTCATATTGGCCTTTGCGTGCGCAAATAATAACCTTAGCAATCTTTGCGGCGGGGATATCTTTGCGATAGTAGAACCGCTCAACCTCTGATGGCTTGCTCAAATTTGCCATAAAAATAGCTTGAACCATTTGGAATTCTTGTTCCCATTCAGGCGGAATTGCGCCATGGTCAGGAGTTTTTTCGCGGTAGGCTTTAATGGCGTTGATACGGTCTTGGTCACTAGGGTGCGTCTGCAGATAGGGAATTTCACCGAAGGTATTCATTTTTTTAAATAGTTCGAAGGTTTCAATAAAGCCTTCGGTGCTAAGATCTGCTTCTTGCATCATGCGAAAGCCTGCAGCATCAGCTTCTTTCTCGTGAGTTCTGGAAAAGCTAGCGAATGTACCCATGGCAGCACCCTGCCCTAACATTGCACCGCCTATAAGGGCTTCCATGCCCCCGCCTGCCAATGCTGCTGCACCACCTAATAAGGTACCTATGACAGAAGCGGCTGTAGCGCCTTTCATTTCATGGTTCATGCGGTGTATGTGCCCACCGGTAATATGTCCCAACTCGTGGGCAAGCACGGCAGCTAGCTGCTTCACATTTTTAAATTTGATAATAAGCCCTGTGTGAATGAAGAT
>Ga0247834_1007088_pt1 | contig 12153 bp, 9 predicted proteins | sample LaCruzMarch2015__8_FD_187118 | JGI IMG/M metagenome (GOLD analysis project Ga0247834, IMG submission 187118) | Freshwater microbial communities from meromictic Lake La Cruz, Castile-La Mancha, Spain - LaCruzMarch2015_12m | ecosystem: Environmental > Aquatic > Freshwater > Lake | place: Spain... | reverse complement strand
GCCGGACGCCGCTGGACCCACTATTATGTCCGCGCCCACCTCCCGCCAGGTGATCCGCGCGGCACCTGGCTTAGCACGCGCCCCCGCTACCACGCCAAAGCCCCCCGCAACGTCTCCCCCTGAAACCTCAACCTCACACTCCTTATGCCCAAAGACAAAGAAGAAGCCGGAGCAGGCGAATCCCTCGGCCGCAGTGCCGGTGAAAAAGTCGGCGGCACCGCCGGAAAAGCCGTCGGCAAAGCAGCTGGCTCAGCCGCAGGCAGCGCCATCGGCTCTGCTGTCGGCAGCGCCATCCCCGTCGTCGGCACTGCCGTAGGAGCCGCAGTCGGCAAACAGGTGGGCGGCCAAGTCGGCGGCCAGATCGGCGATCAAGTAGGCTCCCAAATCGGCGGTGAAATCGGTGGAGCCGTCGGCGGTGCTGCGGATCAAGGCATGCAAGGAATCACCGGCGGCGCTGGTGGTGGTGGCGGCGCCGAAGGCATGGGAGCCTCCAGCATGCTCAAAGGCGTTACCAGCCTCGCAGGTGGCGGTGGTGGTGATGGCGGCGGCGCAGATGGTTTGCTCAAAGGCGTTACCAGCCTCGCAGGCGGCGGTGGTGGAGGTGGCGACATGCTCAAAGGCGTCACCGGCCTCGTAAGCGGTGGTGGTGGCGAAGGTGAAGGCGAAGAAAAGGCCGGTATCGGCGAGGGCATCGGCGGTCAGGTCGGCGGTGCTGTCGGCAAAGGCGTAGGCACCGCCGGTGGTAAGGCCATCGGAGCCGCCATCGGCAGCGCCGTCCCCATCGTCGGCACCGCCATCGGCCAGCAAGTCGGTGGCATGGTCGGCGGTCAGGTCGGCCAGCAAGTCGGCTCCCAAATCGGTGGTCAGGTCGGCAAAGGCGTGGATAAAGGCATCGAAACCGTCCGCATGTCCCTCGAAAAAGAAGGTTACAAAATCGGCGGCGGCATGGGTATCGGCATGGGGATGGGCAAAGGTATGAAGATGTGAAATTCGTAGCCCGGCCCTCCAGTGCCGGGGGACCGAGTCTTCTCACGCCATTCCCACAAGCTACGTTATTCGATCAGACCCGCCTGCCGCAGCCGCTCCGTCACAAAGCTCTGCTCCACTTCCGGCAACGGTGGCTCAATACGCCGCGTGGCATACGGCTCCTGCCAGTAATAGCCCATTTCGTAGCAACGGTTCAGCAGCGGCTGCAAATTCAGCGGCGCGTCCGGGTCCGTCTCCCGCAGCGGCACGGCAAAGGCGGGGATCGCCTCGATCAGGCTCCAATGATACACCTCATGGCAGGCGGGCCGCGCAGCACGGAAAACGCAGATCGTATAAAGAGTGGCCGCCGCCGGATCACACTCCTCCGCCTGCGCTGCCACCGTGGGCGTGCCTTTGCGCAGCAGGTCTATCTCCACGATGTTCACGCGCGCCTGCTCGTAGCTGGCGCGCTTTCTCAGATACTTTTCGCGGCCCGCGCCGCTCTTGTTCGCCGGGCTGAGCACCTCGATCACCGTGACCAGCCTGCCATGCACCGTCGTGATCTCCACCCAGCGCTCCGTCTCCGGCTCCCGCCGCACGAGGCGCGGCTCTGCCAGCGTCACGGCGGCGGCGTTGTCATCCTCCGGCTTCCATGACGGCGGAATGCCCAGCTTCCTTGAATCAATCACCGCCACATCCGCACGCGCCTGCCGCAGCGGCTCGTCCTCCTCGTCCACGGCGAGAAATTCTTCGTCCTGGCGCGCAGTCCCTGTGGCAGGCCTCCACGGGCAAGTTCATCGCCGATGTAGCCGATCAGGCGTGTGTGGACATCGCTCCATCTGTGTTCCAGAAACGGATTCATGCCGGGAAATGGATTGTGGTAGGAGATCATTCTAGCGGCGAGTTTAATGCACCGCATCCGCGCTGCCAAGTCCCGCAAATGGGCGAAATGCCGGGCAGCATGCCACGTTTGAGTTGGTGCATGAAATACATCGCCTTTCTCATCGTCCTCGTCTCCACCACCACCTTCGCCCAGGCTCCCAAGGCTGCTGAAAAGAAGCAGCGGACGCCCAACCCCTCACTGGTGAAGATTGAGGACGTACCCGGCCTACCGCGCGTCCTTCTCATCGGCGACTCCATCTCCATTGGCTACACCCTTGATGTGCGCGAGCTGCTCAAGGGCAAAGCCAACGTCCACCGCATCCCCACCAACGGCGGCCCGACGACCAACGGCCTCAAAAACATCCAGGCATGGCTCGGCACCTCGAAGTGGGACGTGATCCACTTCAACTGGGGTCTTCATGATTTGAAATACATCACGAACGATCCCTCCAAACGCGCCGATCCCAAAGATCCCGCCGCGCATCATCAGGTGGCACTAGCCGATTATGAAAAGAACCTCGCCGAGCTAGTCAAAACCATGCAGGCCACCGGTGCCAAACTCATCTGGTGCAACACCACCCACGTCCCCGTCGGCAGCGCTGGCCGCGTCGAGGGCGACGAGGTAAAATTCAACGAAGCCGCCGCACGCATCATGACCGCCGCCAGCGTGCCCACCAACGACCTCCGCGCCCACGCACTCGCCAAACCGGAGGCGCAACTACCTGCCAATGTACATTACTCCGCCGAAGGCAGCCGCTACCTCGCAGAAAAAGTCGCCGCTGTCATTTCAGAGCATCTGTAGGTTCTTCCAGGGTATCACGCGACACCCTTATTGGAAGCTCACTCATGCCGCAGTGCCTCCACCGGATTCATCCGCGCCGCGCGCCGCGCCGGGTAGATGCCGAAGGCGATGCCTGTGAGGACCGAGATCAAAAAGGCCAATGCCGGCGACCACACCTTCACCACCGTCGTCACCCCCGCAAAATGCTCTACCGCCACGGGGATGGAGATGCCGAGCACCACGCCCAGCACCCCGCCCGCGCCGGAGAGCAGCACCGTCTCCACCAGGAACTGCACGACGATGTCCGCCTGCCGCGCCCCCATCGCCCGCCGGATGCCGATCTCCCGTGTGCGCTCCGTCACGCTCGCGAGCATGATGTTCATGATGCCGATGCCGCCGACAAGCAGCGAAATGGCCGCGATGCTGCCTAGCACGATGCTAAAGATGCGCTTCGTCCGCTCCGCCTGCCGCAGTAGCTCCACCGGCACGATGATCCGCCAGTCTTCCTTCTTGTGGTTCTGCGCTAGTAGATGGCGGATCGCCGCCGCCCGGCTCTCCACCTGTGTCACATCATCTACCCGCACTATCGCCTCGTGAAACTCCACTTTCTCAGCCTCGAAGCTGCCGCTGCGCATCCTGAAAAACGTCTCCCCATACTGGTCCATCAGTGTCGAGAAAGGCATGAGCAATTGCGAGTCCGAGTTGCCGCCGCCCTCCCCGCCCGCGCGCTGCCCCTCATCCTCCATGATGCCCAGGATGTCGTAGTAGTAGCCTTTCACCCGCACGGACTTCCCCGTGGGTGTGGAGAGGGGAAAGAGCTTCGTCGCCGCGCTCTGGTTCAACACGCACACAGGCAGCTTCTCCTTCAGCTCCAATTCCGTGAAAAAACGGCCCTGCACCATGCGGCGGTTACGCATTTCAGGATAAACTGGCAGCACCCCCATGATCTGACCGTCCACGCTCCGGTCATCCCGCCAGATGTTTTCGCTGAGGATGCGGCTGGGGACCACCACCTGAATGCCTGGCACCGTCTGGCGTATCTGCTCTACATCCCGCGTCGTCAGCCCATATTCCAGCACGATGCTGCGCGTCTCGGTAGAGGAGCCTTGCCCATCTGGCGGCTTCACACTTTCTAGGATGATGTTTTGGCTGCCCAATCGGCGTATCTGCTCCTGTGCCTCATGGCTAGCCCCTTCACCGATCGCCAGCATCGCCACCACTGAGGCCACACCAAAGATCACCCCAAGCGCCGTGAGAAAAGAGCGCAGCTTGTTCAGCCAGATGCTCTTCATCCCCAGCGAAACCGTCCGCCACAAATGCTGCGGAGAAGCGACCAAACGAAGAATGGGATGACGCGCGAGGAAGGACATTTGAAACGGGGGCACAAGACACGCTACCAGCGGGGCACTTCCTTCATGGCGAGAATGTCACATGGGAAACCTTGCCTGGCACACACACTCCAGGAGGTTCAAGAATGAAAAAGATGTGTCTCACGGCAGTAGCCTGGGCGCTGCTGCCGATCTCAGTACCAGCAGCGCTATCTGAGGATGCCACCAGCCGCGAAGTGGCACGGACCTATGCGGACATCGTCTTCGCAGCCTACTCAGACTCCCTGCGTGGGGCGCAGTCGCTGGAAGTCACCGTCACCGCCTTTCTCAAAGCACCGTCCCAAGAGGGGCTGGACGCCTGCCGTGCTGCGTGGACGCGCGCCCGGCAGCCTTACCTGACGACAGAGTGCTTCCGCTACTACGGCGGGCCGATTGATGATGCGAGCGGGCCGGAGGGGTTGCTGAATTCCTGGCCTGTGGATGAGTCCTGGCTGGAGTCCGGCGCGGCAGAGCGCCCCGGCCTCATCGAAAATACCGCCCAGTTCCCCCGCATAACCCCCGAACTGATGCGCGGTCTCAACCAACAGGATGGCGAAAAAAACGTCTGCGCAGGCTGGCACGGCATCGAGTTCCTCCTGTGGGGGCAAGATCACGACCCAGAAGGCCCCGGCCAACGCCCCTTCACAGACTTTCACGATGCGGCCTTGGCCCCGCGCCGCTGTGCCGCCCTCCAGGCCATGTGCGCTCTCCTGGTGCAGAACCTCCAAACCTTGGCCGACGCCTGGGAACCGCGCGACGGTGCCACGAACTACCGCACTGAGTTCCTCGACACGAAGGGCGCGGAGTGTGTGCGCCGCATCCTCACCGGAATGATCTTCCTCACCGGTCAGGAAATGGCTGGAGAACGCATGAACGTAGCGCTGGAGACACGCAGCCAGGAGGAGGAACCTTCCTGCTTCAGTGATACCACTACCCAGGACCTGCGCTGGAACCTGGAGGGCATCCGCTCCCTTTGGCAAGGCACTTACCGCTGCGCCTATGTTGCCGAGGCGGATGTCTCCGGTCACGGTCTAAAAGAGGTAGCCGCAGCGACCGACCCCGCGCTAAGTGCCAGCATCAATCAGGCACTCGACCGCGCCACAATGATGGCAAAGGGCATCCCGCCCCCTTTTGACCGCGCCATCCTTGGCTCTGACGACTCCCCAGGCAGACGCGCTGTCATTGAGTCCATGGAGTCCCTGGAATTCCTCTCCTCACAGCTCAAGACACTGGCAGACAAACTGGCGCTGGAGATCACCAACCAGTCCGCCTCCCCGGACGGATGAGGCTCATCGTCTTTGCCGGGCTATTGTCCACCTCCTGCGGTCTCCTCACCGCTGCAGACACCTCCGCACTCAGTGGCGGTGCTACAACCATCTTTGACACGGGCCGCAACGCCTTCTCCCATCCGCTGGCAAATATCACACCCCTCACCCGCCGCCAGCACGTCACCGGGAACTCGTTCTTCAATGAGAACTGGGTGGCTGCCCCAGCCAGCACTGGTGCCCGCGATGGCCTGGGACCGATGTTTAACGCCCGATCCTGCTCCGCCTGCCATCCGCTCGACGGGCGCGGCAGTCCAGACGGCGTCGCGCTGCTAGTGCGCATCAGCATCATGCATGATGGCAAAGCCGCGCCACATCCCATTTATGGCGATCAAATCCAGCCCCTCGCCCTCCCCGGCGCGCAGGCTGAGGCCAGCATCCGGCTGCGCTGGGCAGATGCGGCGTCCACCTATCCCGATCACACCACCGTCATGCTGCGTAGGCCGGTCCTGGAACTCGACTCCTGGCGGGATGGCAAGCCGGAGCCACTCATGCTCAGTCCCCGCGTTGGCAATGCCGTCTTCGGCCTCGGGTTGCTGGAGGCCGTGCCAGAGGCCACCGTCCGCGCCCTAGCCGACCCAGATGACCGCGATGGCGACGGCATCAGTGGCAGGCCGAATGAAATCCGTGGCGCAGACGGTCAAATCCAACTGGGCCGCTTTGGCTGGAAGGCCAACCAACCCACACTGCGCCAGCAGGCGGCGGATGCCTTCGCAGGGGATATCGGCATCACCTCCCCAGCACACCTGGAGGAAAACCACTCATCGGCGCAAACATCCAGGCTAGCCGACTTTCCCAGTGGAGGGACACCGGAGCTTGAAGAACTCCTGCTCCAACGCGTCACCACCTATCTTCAAACCCTGGCCCCGCCTGCACGACGGAACGTGAAGGCAGAGGACGTGCAGCGCGGCCAGCAGCTTTTTCACAAAGCGCGCTGTAATGCCTGCCATCTGCACGAGCTGCGCACTGGGGACAGCCACCCCGTACAGGAACTGCGCGGCCAAATCATCCACCCCTACACCGACCTGCTGCTGCATGATATGGGCGCAGGACTAGCAGACAACCGCCCCGACCACACCGCCAGCGGCACCGAGTGGCGCACGCCGCCACTCTGGGGCTTGGGCCTGCAAAAAACAGTGAACGGTCACACCTCCCTGCTGCACGATGGGCGCGCCCGGAACTCCGAGGAGGCCATCCTCTGGCATGACGGCGAGGCAGATGCCTCCCGCCAGACATTCCGCAAAATGAGTGCTACAGAACGTGCGGACCTGCTAACCTTCCTCGATTCCTTGTGACGTTGGCTCCGGCTTCACATACCCAGCTTTGCCAACTCTGCCTTCATCGCCCGCAAATCCCAGCGCACCACACTGCCGAGTGCGGTGTGAATCAGAAGGTGGGAACCATCGCCATCGAAGACGAGGTGCGCCTCGCCCAACCAACCGACGTGAGCGGGGAGGATGAGACGGAAGACTTCTGTAAAGCTGTCCGCGTGAAGCAGACGGACGTCACTATCGCCAATAGTGGCGAGGTATTTGCTATCAGGACTCACCGCCATGCAGGTGAGGCGGAGCTTTGCAGGCAGCGCATTTTCTTCACTCCAGTCCCGCGTGCGGAAGACGCGGTTGCCGCCAGAGGTCTGCATAATGAGGCGCTGACCATCGGGGGTGATGAGGGTCTGCATGACGGTATCCGCCTTGCAAAGCGTACGCTGGAGTTTGCCCTCGGTGGCAGACCAGATGCGTGCGCCTGGTTTTTGATAGCTGGTGGTGACGAGCCAGGTACCGTCAGGGCTAATGGCAGTGGCGAGGTTGCCGGGATGCTTTAGGCGCAGCATCTTCTGTGTGGCAGGCCAGGCAATGATGAACTCACCAAGTCCATTGTGACTGAGTACGAACTGGCTGCCATCCGCATTGAGATCGCGCAGCAAGTTGCCGTGGCCGAACATGGGTTTCGTAGCGCCCTGGAGTTGCAGGAAGCCCTGCGCATCGCGTTGAAAATCATGACCGGTGAGTGCGTGGCTCCAGCCGCAGATCCAGAGCCGCTTCGCTTGGCGGGCAAACTTGGCGCTCAGCCATTGCGCGGGGGGTTTTGGGAAAACTGTTACGAGCCTGCCAGTGCGGAAGTCCCACAGCCGCGCGCTTTCTTCATCCACCACGATGGCGAGTTCGCCATCAGCACTGACATCGGCAGTTCCCAGGTTCTCCGTATGCGGCTCCTCCTGCGGCGGTGTCAGCAGCTCCAGGCAGGGAGATTTCTGAATGGCAAAGACATCTGCACCACCATCCTCCGTGCTGGCATGGAGGCGCGCGCCATCGGCGGACCACCACAGCGCGGTATGCGGGTAGTGCTCTACCTCACGCCGCACGATCTCCTCACCCCGCGCAGCATGCCAGAGGCGCACATAGACATCACGCGCAGTGCTGCACAGATACTGGCTACGCGGGCGGAAGCTGACATGCACAGGCACGCCCTGATGTCCGCTGAGGCGGTGCTTCATACGCCCCTGATCATCCCAGATGTAAATGAAGCGGTTCTCACAGCCGGTGGCGATGAGATCACCGCTCCAGTCCACACTAGTCAGGGCCACCGGATGCTCGCAGGTCGTCAACACTCGACCTTCGCTAACGGAAATGATTTTCAAAACCCCGCTCTGCGGTGCGACTATGGCGAGCCGCGTGCCACGATCATCCAGCTTCATCAACGAGCCTGCCTTGTGACCGGAATGACGAGCGATTTCTTTTCCCGTGACTTGCTCAATCACAATCACCTCATCGCCATCAAAACGAGCACGGCGACTACCATCAGCACTGAGCGTGGGATCAGGTGCCTTAGCCGCAAGTTTGCCTGGAGCAATGCGCTGCAGCGGAACAATATCTTCCAGAGCCAGGCAGGCGATGACTTCGTTGCGAATCTCACTGGAAGGGGCGATTTCCCAGGCTTTCCGAAGCGCCAGCAGAGCATCATTACGACTGCCGGCGAGACGCAACTGCCGTAGAGAGCGCGCCTCCGAAAGCAGTGACGAACGATGCTCCATCCGCGCCTGCTGCCAAGCAAAGGCCAATGATCCCCCCACTATGGCCACCAACAGTAGAGCGATCACGACAACCATCGCCGCGATGCCCGGATGCCCCCGCACCCAGCGCCAAGTTTTGCCCCAAGGGCTGAGCGGACGCGCCAAAATGGGCCTGTCCTCCAGAAAGCGGCACAAATCTTCTGCCAAAGCGCTAGCGGAAGTGTAGCGGCCTTCGGGCTGCTTGTGCAGGCACTTCAGGCAGATCGTTTCCAGATCACGCGGCACACTGGGATTGAGTCGGCGCGGCGAAAGCGGTTCGCTTTCCCGTAGCTGCACCAGGATGGCATCCAGCGTCGGCCCCTGAAACGGCGGGCAACCGGTGAGCAGATGATAAAGCAGCGCACCGAGGCCATAGACATCCGTACGCACATCCGCATGACCGCTGAGCGCCTGCTCCGGCGCTGCATAGCCCGGCGAACCGAGCATCTGCCCCGTGCGCGTGAGTTCCGCCGCCTTGTGATTGGTGGTGCCGCTGCTCGCCATGCGCGCAATCCCAAAGTCGGTGATGCGCGGCACACCAGCTTCATCCAGCAGGATGTTAGAGGGCTTCAGATCACGATGCAGCACGCCGTGCTCATGCGCATGTTGAATAGCCTCTGCCACCTCCTTCACGCAACGGGCAGCCTCCTTTGCCGCCATGGGATGCTCCCGCACGACCCGCTCCAGGTTCTGCCCTGGGATGTGCTCCATGCTGAACCAGGGCACGCCATCCTCCTCCCCCACCTCATAAATGCCGACGATGCCAGGATGCTTTAGCCGCGCCGCCGCCTGCGCCTCCCGATGAAACCTCTCACGCTCCTCACCACCCACAAACTGTGCCCGCAGCAGCACCTTCACGGCCACGATGCGGTTCAGTCCCCGTTGCTTCGCCCGATAAACCACCCCCATGCCACCACGCCCGATCTCCTCATACAACTCGCAGCCGGAAAGTGCCTTCCACGCGGTCTCCTCCTCAGGATCCTCAGAATTGAACGTCAGTTTTACCAGACAGCGGGGGCAATGCCCGGCTGGTGAGCCAGCGGGCATGACCGTATGACAAGACGCGCAGTGAGAAGCAACAAACATGAAAGTTTACACCTTAAAAGTCCCCGCTGATTACAAGGACGCCGAGAATGCCGCATCCCACCCCTCAAACATAGCCTGAACAGCGGAACTGCGCTCTTTTCTACTCGGCTGCGATGTGTCATGACTGAGGCGTGGCCGACTACTTTACTTTTGACCAGCTTCATGACTTTCCTTTGCTCGCTCCTCCAGCGCGGCTGGCGGTGATCGGTGATCCCATCGGGCACTCGAAGTCGCCGCAGATGCACAATCCGGCGCTGCGGGAATGCGGCATCAGTGCGCAGTATGTGCGGGTGCAGGTGCCTGTGGGAAGGGTACGGGAGGCGTTCGTTCTCTTTGTGAAGCAGGGGTTCCAGGGCGTAAATGTGACGATCCCCCACAAGTTTGAGGCGCTAGATGCCGTGGATGTCCTGGACCCTTTGGCGCGGCAACTCGGAGCCGTGAACACACTGGCGATCCGCGCTGGCCGTATGCACGGCTACAATACGGACGGGCCGGGCTTCCTGCGCAGTGTGCAGGAGGCTTTCGGCGCAGCGGTTAAAGATTTACGTGTGATGATCCTCGGAGCAGGCGGCGGTGCGGGGCGGGCAGTGGCAGTGCAGAGTGTGCTCGCGGGGTGTCGTGATCTGGTGCTGGCAAATCGAACGGTAGGGAAACTTGAGGCGCTAATGGAGGAACTGAAAGCCACCACGACCGGGCAGGCGCGGCTGCGGACGTGCTCGCTGGATAATCCGGACTTGGCGCAGTTTTTGCCAGAGGTGGATTTGATCGTGAATGCGACATCGGTCGGTATGAAGGCGGAGGATGCGCAGCTTTTGCCAGCGGGTCTGGAGCAGCGGCACCTGGTCTATGACATGGTTTACCACGCGGCCGGAAAGACGACGCTGATCGCTGCTGCAGATGCCGTAGGCGCACCCTATGCGGACGGGATGTGCCTGCTCCTGCACCAGGGGGCAATCTCGTTTGAGCACTGGTTTGACCGCCCTGCCCCGCTGGAGGTAATGCGGAAGGGATTGCTGGAGGCCGCATGACGGACGCTGTTGGCATGTAGTAGGAATTCATGGCAGATGCCCCGAAGCCACGCCCTTGTGCGGCGTATTGCACTTTAAACTTTCCAACCGCTAAACGTGAACGCAGAACTGACAGACACGAACTTCCAACTGCCCCCATGCCCCTGATCACCCTTTCCAACATCACCAAGTCCTACCGCGAGCCGGGCAGCAGCAATGTCGTGCCAGTGCTGCGGGACATCACACTGAGCATTGAGGCCGGAGAGTCCGTGGCCGTAGTCGGCCCCTCCGGCTGTGGCAAGAGCACGCTGCTGAACATCCTCGGCACCCTGGACACGCCGGACAGTGGCGAGTTCATGTTTGATGGCGAGTCCGTGGCCGGATGCAGCCCAGCGCGGCTGGCGGACCTGCGCAGCACCAAGATCGGCTTCATCTTCCAGCTCCACCACCTTATGCCGCAATGCACCGTGCTAGAAAATGTACTGCTGCCCACCCTGGCGCTAAAGACCCGCGACAGCAGTGCAAAACAGCGCGCGGAGGAACTGCTGGCGGCGGTGGGCTTGCAGGACCGCCTGACCTGGAAGCCCGCCCAGCTTTCTGGCGGCGAGCGCCAGCGCGTGGCCGTGGTGCGGGCGCTCATCAACCAGCCGAAAATCATCCTAGCGGATGAACCCACCGGCGCGCTGGATGAAAAAAACGCGGAAGCGCTGACCACGCTCCTGCTGGACCTGCAACAACGCATGGACGTCAGCCTGGTCATGGTCACGCATCATCCCGCGCAGGCCGCGCGCATGGGCCGTGTGCTGAAAATCCACGACGGGAGGCTGGCATGACCCTGGGTTCCTTCATCCTCCAGTCCGCCCGCCACTACTGGCGCGGGCATCTCGGCCTGCTGTTCGGCGCGTTTCTCGCCTCGGCGATCCTCAGCGGCTCGCTACTGGTCGGGGACTCCGTACGCGCCAGCCTGCGGCGGGTGGCGGAGCTGCGGCTGGGGAAGGTGCAGTCGGGCGTGCTCGGCGGCGACCGCTGGTTCACGGACAAGCTCGCGCGCCAGGCGAGTGCGGTGCCGTTCATCCTGGCCACCGGCTCAGCCAGTGCGGCCAATGGCAAGGTGCGCGTGAACGGTGCGCAGGTGCTGGGCGTGGACGCGGCCTTTTGGAAACTCAGTTCGAGTGGCAAGGCGGTGACGCTAGCCACGATGGAGGTCGCTTTGAATGAACCGCTGGCGCGCAAACTCGGCGCGAAAGTTGGCGACACGGTGCTCGTGCGTCTGGAGCGGCCCAGCGCCATCTCCCGGGATGCACCGCTGTCCGGCAGCACGAATGAGGATGTGTCCCTGCGCCGCACGGTGGGTGCGATTGTGAGCGCGGAGGACTTCGGCGCGTTTCAACTCATCGCCTCCCAGGTCACGCCGGACTCGGTGTTTGTGGGGCTAGAGGACTTGCAGACGCAGATCGAGATGGACGGGCGGGTGAATGCTTTGATGTGTGACTGGACGCGCAAATCCATTGATGAGACATCGCTGACACTGGCTTTGGAGAAGCACAAGACGCTTGAGGACTTCGGGCTGAAGCTGGTGCGTGTGGCGGGTGCGCAAAAGGAGTGGGAGGTCAGCACCAGCCGCGTCTTCATGGACCGCAGCATCGCCACCAAGCTGCGCGCGGAGCAGAAGGACAGCTACGGCGTG
>Ga0247834_1007084_pt1 | contig 12161 bp, 5 predicted proteins | sample LaCruzMarch2015__8_FD_187118 | JGI IMG/M metagenome (GOLD analysis project Ga0247834, IMG submission 187118) | Freshwater microbial communities from meromictic Lake La Cruz, Castile-La Mancha, Spain - LaCruzMarch2015_12m | ecosystem: Environmental > Aquatic > Freshwater > Lake | place: Spain... | reverse complement strand
CTGTTGGCGTTAGGCGGCGTAGACCCGAAAAAGGTGCCAATGCTCAGTGGGCGCTTTCCCTGCTGGCGCAGCAGTGGGTTGACCAGGCGGATCTGCCGCAGTGTTTCGGTGAACTGATCTTTAAGCAGTTCATTTCGTGGATAGATCGCCAAGGCGCGCACCCAATGGGACTCATCCTGTTCTAGCGTCCTGGCCAAGTGGGTAAGAGTCGGCAGGTAAAAGGCCAGAGTCTTGCCACTTCCCGTGCCAGCACAGACCACGGTGCCTGAAGCCTTATCCCCTCCGGTCAGAGAGGCGATTCGATCAAAGGCCCGGGTTTGGAACCCCGCTAGGTTTCTGCCATTGACCAGTTGGGCCGCTATCTTCCGTTGCAGTGGAGTGAGTGGCATCTGGTTCAGTTGCGGCGTCCAGTCCCCTGCCGCTATATCGCGGCGAGGATACTCCCGTGGGCGCTGCACCAGGCGGAAATCGGAGACTAAATTGGGTGCCGTTCTCCAAGCACCGGAGGTGTTCAGATGCTTGGGAAACAACTGCTTCAATCTCGCTAGCAAGCGAACTGTTTCCCCCATGCGGGTGCGGTAACGCGTTTCACCCGCAACTGTCCAGCAGAAGATCAGTCCTAGTTGAACCATCTTGTCTAAAACCGAAATGCCATCAGGGAAAAGACCCCACGCGTCTTGAGTCCCAAGAAAATCTTCTGCTCGATCAATTAACTCCTGCTCGGTGAAAAAACCATCGACTATTCCCCAAGTGAGCAATGACGCTTCAGACCTTTCAATGGTGCCCAAAAAGTCTGCCAGAAATCGATTGCTCATCGCCCCCCCATACTTACGCGAAACGCTTTCAGTAGATCCTTCTCACGGAGCCAATCGAGAACCTTATCGTTTAGTTCTCCCAGAGAGACACCACCGGAATTCGCAACTTGCTCCATAAACTTCTTTACCTCTGGCGGAATATCTCCGTAGTCCAGTTTCTTAATCAGGCCTTGGATTTCACTGCTCTTTGCTTCGACACGCGTCAGAATTTCATCGTCCTCGGGAAGTTTCTTTGCCAAGGATTGTAGTTCGTCGTTGAGCGTCTTGATCCGGCGAACTTCTTCGCCAAAGCGATCCACTTGAAAAAACGGCAACCAGTCGTCCAACTTTGGAGCGCGGTTTTGTAGATAGGTCTTCCAGATTCCGTCTAAAGACTTTTCGAGGGTATTTGCAACCCCCTTCATCGCCGCATCTGCCCTTGCCCAACCACTCTGCTGCATTACTTTTTCGGGCTTGTTTATGAGTTTCTCTCGGAGTTTTGGCAAATCTTCCAACAACTTATCCACTCCGTTCGGAACTATCGATCGCCCAGAGGGAATGAGTTCGCCTGTGTTCAATCGCCGCAATACCCCGACTAGGCGTTCCAAACAGGTAAGGTGATTTGGCAGATCCCGAAGCAGAGGTTGCCAACTGCGAATGAGTTCCTGGTTCGCTCCAAGCGACTGGACTTGGGCCAGTTTCTCGCACAAGACCGCACTTTGTTCAAGGAGTGTCATTTGATTTCCTCCACTTCTTGCCAGAGTTTCTCTATCTCCTCCAATTGCATCGCGCAGCGCTGGCCTTCGTCCACCACACTAGGCGGAGCGGTGGCTAATTTTTCGACGACCATTTCAGTTGTCTCCTGAATAAATGTTGCGTAATTCTTTAAAATTCGGCGCGTGGATTCTTCGACACGAGGATCGACTTGCGCCAAAGACGAAAGGACCACTCCGAAATTTTTTTCGTCCGTTGCTTTTCGGGCGGAATCCAGCGTCTCCTTGAGGCGTAACTCGGGCAACTTATTAAGGGAATCACGAATTCCGTCATAAGTAATTCCTGCACAGCGGAATGAATGCGCCTGATGGGCGGTGAGCGCCGTTTTCTTCATTTCATCGACGAGCACTCGGACATCGAAATCTTGGCCGAGCCATTCATTGATTTCGCTACGCCATTGACCGAGCGATTCACTTCGCTGCTCCACGGCATTTTTCAACAGGTTCTTCAAGTCTTTGATATGCTGTTTTATAAGTTGATGATCTTTAAAAATTTCGGGGTCCAATTTAGCAGGCATTAGCCACGAACTGCGCAACTCTTTAATAGCTCCAAGCAATTCCGTGGAGTCTATTGCCTGCACAGTAACGCCAGCGCCCTGGCGGGCTGCCACCAAGCGCAGGAGCAACTCTCTTGCCTCGACGCGAAAGCGTCGAGCCCCCATTCGCAGTCTGGACCAATAATCATCCGTGTCAGGCACCGTCCCATCATCGGAATGCGCGCTGGCAAAGATCGCGGCAATATTGTCCACATCCGTATTAGAGGACGCCCCCTCCAAACCCAGTAGGCGAGCGCCGATGAGCAATGCTTGAGCGAGAGGGCGGATGCCCTCGCGTGGAAGTGAGTGTGCCTGTCGTCGCAACCAGGCCTCGGCCTGCCTGACCATATGGTCGACCAGATTGGCGTATACCGCGCTATCAAAATCTCCTCCATCATAGTTCCAAGTGCGGTTGCCACCATGGAAGCGGATAACCGCCGCAATTGCGCTGAAGAATTGATCCGCGCGCGATTCATCTCTTAACTCCTCATCGGTGATCGTGACCGCCAAAGTATTCGCTGGAGAGGGATTTCCGATGCCTACTTTGGGTAACCAGATTCGGGTGTGATCAAGAGAAAATGATTCAATAAGAAGTGACTCCCAGTCTATCCATTGCGCTATGGCATCACGCAAATGCTGACGGACCTTGTTTGCATCTGTTTGGGAAAGCACCCCATTCTCTCGCCAGTTTTGCAGCTTTTGCGCCCAAGGATCACGATTCTCTTCTTTCTGTTGATTAGGTTCGCTTGCCTTTGGCGGTTCTATCTTCACCGATCGAGAGCGCTTACCCGGCAATTCTGACCACTTAATCGGCGATAGTTTGAAAGCGCCATAGACTGCTGCGGGCAAACACGCGGCTTCACCTGAGGTTTGCGGGTCATCACCCCAATGGAACATAAGTGCTGCCAAGCGATCCAATTGCCCTGCGTCTGAGCGTTGGGTGAGTTCTCGCGAAACGGGAAGGGCCAATTTGTTCCGCGAAAACTGCTGAAAATTTCCCGGCGGAAAACTCCCTGCGTCAAAAAGGATACGGTTATTTAAAAGTGTTTCGCGTAAAACAAGGTTGAGCAACTCTCGCGGATTGAATACGAAGGTATTGCCTTCACGCAGATGGCGACGTGCCAACTGACGAATGACGCCCTCATTGAACGGAAAAAGTGGATAGTTTCCGCGCGAGGAAAAACCGAACTCCTTCAGCGCTGCGGCGCTTTCAGAATCGAGGTCATCCTGCCGCTGTTCGTAGAAATTAGGCAGCCAATTCTGGAGATCAATCGCGCCCTTCGCTCGTTTTTTGAACTCTTTTTGAAGCTTCGCTTTACCCCAACGCGCAGCGTTTAAATATCCGCCAACAAAATTGCTAAACGTGACGATGGCTTCATCTTCATTAGCAAATGGTCTTTCTTCTATGCGCCATTCATATTGGGCGCGGGTCAAGACGGTTTCACGGTTGGCGAGATAGCCTTCGGTAACAGCCAACGCGGTGCGCATAACGCAGAGATGTTGTTTCCCATCGCGAATGCCCTCGCGAATCATAGCATCAAGCAGACTTCCCTGGATGCCGGCGAGCGCAGCGAAATCTTCTACGAGTAAAACGAGTTCCATGCCGTCTTCGAGCAACTGCGCGCGCATTTTCACGAAGAGGTCAGTAAGGGAGTTGCCCCCGAAGTCTAACAACTCACCGAGAGCTGGATCGATCACCTCATTGAGCACATCTACTGCGACCTTTCGAGCCTGCCCATCACGCAAGGCAAGATTCATTAAATAAGCCTTTGTAGGTTGCGCGAGGGTGTTACGGTCGAGTCTTTCGTCGAGATTCAGGTCCTCTTCAGTAAAGTGATAGTCGGTCCCCTTGGCAATATGCGCGCCTTGCATGTATCTCTCTGCAATCCTGGCAATTACACCTTTGAATGTCCCTTCGTTTGCCATGAAATGCGCCGGAATCGCAGGATCCTGCAAGAGGGCAGGCAAGCCTCTTGGATCGCAATGTGCCAAACGCTCCTGACCTCGCTTCAGTTCCTCGGGAGGCACCTGCCCTTGCTGCATTCTAGCACGCGCTTGACGATGAGTTCTTTCAAGTGCGACCAGTAGTTTTTCGCGCAGTCCATAAGTAGCTGCAAGTAGATCTGGCGGCATGCGCGCAGAAGTGACTTCCTTGCGGAGCGGTGCATACCGTTCCTCAGGCAGTTTTTCCAATATCAACTCCAGAACACGACGGAGGCTTGCGCTTTTTGGTATACGAACAATGTGACGCCTCACACCATCATTGAGATTTTGAAGATGTGCATCCAACCATCTGATCATGTGCGACTTGCCGACTCCAGAATTTCCAACTATCGGAACTAGCAATGTGCCCGAGGCGAGGTTTCTCTCCAATAACGCATTGAGTAAATCGGTTTCGTTTTTTTCCTCGGGTCCTGTTTGCAATCGCAAGTGACTTCTGAGGAGTTGCATGGGTTGATGCACTGCAAGGAACACAGCCACATCTGCGGTTTCCGCTTCAGTAATCAGACATTCGTCGCAATGTTCTGGACTTGGCCAGAAATCCTTAAGAGAAAGTTCCATTAGAGTTGCTTGGTAGCTTGCTGGGACGGGTTGTAACTAAAATGCGAAAATTCATCAATTACTTCGCGTTTGCGTCCTGTTAGTCGCGCACGCGCAGTAGCATCTGAACGCTTTTCCACTTGCAAGGTTCCGTCGGTTGTGAGTCGTAGCAGCGCACGACTGAGGCTAGTGGAAACTTGTCCATTTGGCGGAGAAACCCAACCATCTGGACTCTCATGCTCGCGTAGTTTTGCCTCAACCAATTGCCTATAGATCCCCTGATCCAGAACAGGGACGGTCTCGGCGACTGCGGCGAGGAATTCATCCGCAGCGAGGTTGGTCCGTTTCCCAAATACGATGGGAAGAGAGTGACGCAGCACATCCGTGGGATCGATGATCAAAGGACTTCCCTGGGTATTGCCAACTCTTCCGAAACCAAGAAAAGGAGCCCACTTGCGGAGACCATTCCACCGCGTATCGTTCTGCCCAAAAATACCATCATTCCCCGGCATTTGTATTTTCATGATCGCCTGAACGACTGGCCATGAACTATGTTCCGCTTCGAAAATATCCTGCGCAAGCAACCATGCTGTGGCACGTGTAAAGTCAGCACTGCGTGATTCTTCCGACTCCCAAAAGCGCTCGTTATTTTCGCGAGCGAGGACCCTCCGACTCGCCCATACGGAAAGCAAATCTTCGCACCGCTCCACCTTAGGAACGAGATGACTTATGAAAATCTTGGGATTCTTGACATCCCCAGAACTCTCGAAAAGACCCAACTCGACCCATGTATTGAGCGTTCCCCGCGCATGCTTTGGTTCACACACCCCCACCGGCGCACACAAGTCCAGCAACCGATCGCGATCCATAGATTTTTCGGCTAAAAGCAAACGGTAAATGGCGACAAGCACACCGCGTTTCCCGTCATTCTCGAGGTTAAGTAGACTCATAGTTGCAGAAGATTTTCCAGCAAATCCCAGCGCATCGCGTGGGGTGGCGAAACATCGCCAATCTTGCGTCCGGGATGGACAGCATCTGGTGTTCCAACTGGAACAAAAATAAGATGTAACGGACGATCAAGTATGAGTAGATGCTCAGGAATCGGTAGCAGTGTAGTCGCTGGTTCCACTACACTTATGCGCGGTAAAGGCCATCCGCCGGAACCGTGCGGATCGATTTCATCAATTCCACGAACTAGCACAAATCGCTCTGGCGCATTTAGATGAAGATTTTTCATCGGATTGGATTCGGAACGCCATGCGGTTGGAACGGCAATTTCGCGAACACCGAGTCGCACGAACCGTGCCATTGCACGCAATACTTCACGCTGCCAGTCGCGGGAGGCATTGTAGGTAACGATCAAAAGAGGGAGTCCACGAGACGGGATTATCTGACGCAATGCCTCGTTAAGACCCGCGCAAAGGCGAGTCGGAGGGCGCACTGGTATACCCTCGCCTCCATGGCTGACTTCGATACCTGCTTCGGGAACGCGATAAACATCACACAGGATACGGTTCAGGTCGCCACGACCCTCAAGCACTTCACGCATGCGAGCCCAATTCAGATTTGCAGCGGAGAGCGTTTCAAGGCGACTGCCCGCGACAACGGTCGCCCAATACTCCGGCGTCGTCAGATCTGCGGTGGCGTGCAATCGCACAGGGCAAAGTGACCAATGCTCTTCCATTTTTTCTGCTAAACGCTTTTCAAATAGTGCATCGGTCTCACCTTCCTCACGAGTTACTGTCGGCGGGCGGCGACTTTCGATCGTCAGGGCGCCCGCGCGTGCCAGGAGGAGAAGCGTTTTCATGTTCCACCCCATATTTGCGTCGCCATCCCAAATCATCCCACGTCGCAGGGCTCGAAGATTCGCTAACATTGTCTCACCATCCCAGGTGCTGCTGTGGCATATTGCATTCCAGCGTTCAAGTCCTAGCTCTTCAGTAATGATTGCTGGACCGCTCAAGCCTTCCGCAACCTCGCGATCTTTCTGAGTCCACAACAATATGGACACGGATGCTCGCCCATCGCGACCACCCCGTCCGACCTCCTGATAAAAACGATCAACTGTTTCCGGCACACAGGCATGAATCACGAGGCGCACATCTCCCTTGTCCATGCCCAGTCCAAAGGCCGAAGTGGCCACCATCACATCGAGTTGATTCTTGCGCCAAAGATCAATGGTGCTCTCTCGGTCCGAACCACTCGACCCACCATGGATGCAACCGACTCGAAGCCATTGCTCCTTCTGTAGACGCTGGTGCCAACTCTTTGCTTCGGCGCGTTCGGTCACATAAAGAATAGCCGGGCGTGGTCCCCATCGTAAAACTTCGAGCACGCTAGTAACTTGATCCGGTAAACATCGCCGCTCTGCTTGCAGTTGATGCCATTGACGCACCGAACCGCCAATCTCCGCTGGGCTTTGGCACTCTGCGATGAAGTAATCAGGTTCCGGTCGGAGATGCACAGAGGCCAGCGTTTCAATCTGATCTGACGGGCCAAAAAAAGTATGAAGCGTGCGATTCGATTCCTCGGTAAGCGTGGCTGTCATCAATACAGTGCGGAAGGCGCGGTCCAAAGGACTGACTCGGCGCAACTGCTGCCAGAGGCCGCTCATTGCCTGAAAATGCGGGCGAAATCCGTTACCCCACTGAGCTACGAGGTGCGCTTCATCAACAATGAAAGCACGCAGTTGGCCAACTTGAGCGACATCGTATAAAGCTCCTGCAAGTGCGCCAATGATGCTTTCTGGAGCGGCGTAGATGATGCGCTGCTGGCCAGACCGGATGCGTTGACGGATGGCATTTCGCTCATCGGGGTTCAGTTCGCTCCGCCAGGCGTCGATAGGAACCCCCGGGAAAGTTTCTCTCGCCTTGAATGCCTGATCATAGGCCAGAGCGATTGTTGGCACCACAACCACAGAGACACCACTTGCAAAACCAAGTGACGCAGCAGCAAGACCAACGAGACTTTTGCCCGCGCCCGTAGGTAACGCTACTATCGATACCGAACCGGGCGGGGATAGAGTTACTCCTCGCACAGCATCCGCTTGGGCAGGCGACAAATAGTGCTCGAGCTTGAAGCACTCGCGAACCGCCGGATCGACTGGAACAATCTGTTGGTGTCGCCGCATTTCCCCCTCTTCTGCAGCTCGAAACGGGGGCCAGTGCGTTTTCTGATCGAGCCAGGCAGGTTCCCACTCCTGTGCTTCGATTGTGCAGAATCCTGGCCGGGTTGCATTTGTGACAATGCAACCGTGGGCCTTCCACATATTTCTGTCCGGCCAAGGGGGCACGCATGGAACCTGCAATTGGGGATGGCCATGGAACTTGGCTGCTTCGCATCTAACGACAAAACGAATTAAGCTCGCCAGATCGGAAAACCCAACAGGCGAAGACCCGTCCTTCAATGCACGCAACGCGAGTCGCAAGCGCTCACACGGTCCATCCGAAAATGAAGTTTCGGGCATGGCCGAATCGGGCCACTTCCTGAGTATTTCGCTGATTTTTTGGAAGCTCATTCGGAGACCACCAACTTGAGTGGAAAGCCAGCAAGAAAAATTGCTCCAACCGAATCAAGCCGGATTTCATGATTATGAATGCTTTTCAAAAGCGCTTCACGCACCAACTTCTCCCTAGTCCAATCCTCCTGCGCAAGAGTCTTCTCGCGCGGCGAGTTTGAGAGAGCATCGATTCGGCTTTGAAATTGTTCCTGCACGACGGAGGTTTCGACTTTTAGGCGATTGGCTAATGTATGGGTTAAGTGCGCGAGATCGACTTGATTCTTCACAACATCTACGGCGGTCGCACGAGTTGACCGACAGCGATGCGACCAGTTAGAGAGATCGAAATGCTGTTGAACTAATGGCCAGCGATCCTGGTTGATATTCGTGTCGGCGGGGCTTTTCTCATATGGGCGGAAAAGTTCGGTAAGTGTTTTTTTGTCCGGTTCCTCCATATCTTCGTTAAGCCATAGGGTTCGAACGATCGGTGGAAAAACTGCGTCCGCACGCCGTCGCAAGGCAGATTCACTCAAATCGGGATTCTCTTTCGCAAGTAACGAGATCGCTTCCAAACCGGCCTCAATAACGAAATCAAAGCGCAAGAATAGTCGAACCTCTGAGGGATTAACTTGTGGAGAAACACGCCAGAAGGCAAAGCAAGTGCCTCGGTCATCCCACCGCAAATAGCGATGGATACAGTCGATCACCGGATTCCCAATACGCCCCAATCCCACCTTGCGGGACCGAGAGGTCTCACGGAAAAAACTCAATGCCCAAGTCAATGGTTGCTTAAAAAGGTGGTGCTGGGCACCGAGTTCCACGGACTGCATAAACCATACTTTGAAATCACGCACCGACATTAAAGTGGAGCGAGGTTTACCAGGTCGGATAAAGTGATATCTGGTTACTTTATCCATACGCTCTTGTTCACCTACGCGTATAAAATTTAGGCACCCAGTTAACCATGACTCCGTGGATGTCTGCAATTTAGCGGAGTCCTCTTCAAGTGCTTCGATACTTGCTGTTAGTTCACCCGATTCATCGCCAGTCACCACATCTATGGAGTCAAGTTCATCCTGAGCGCGAATTGCTTTCAGTTCTTTTTGCAATACTCCCTGATCACCACTTAGACGCACAATGCTATCTCTAAGGGCATTAACTCCTTCTGTTAGTAGTGAGCTATGCAAATTACGCATTTCATCTTCCACAACATATTGCAAAGCAGCTATCGATCTTGAGAATACCTTATAGGCATCTGATAAACACTCAATCCACGCCCCCTGATATGGACAATCCTCGGGAACCGGTGCCAGGGAGACCACGGGATGCCCCACTCCAAAGCGATCTAACCGACCCATGCGCTGTTCTAAGGAATTTGGCGACAGTGGAAAGTCAGCGTGAATCATGCAGGCTTTCCCTCCTTGCAAATTGAGTCCCTCTTCAGCCAGAAAGTCACAAACTAAAACTGCCGGGGCTGTTACATTCCGAAATTGATGCCAATTTTCATCATTCAGCGAGTGGCGAAAAACCGAACTCTTACGATTACTCTGGAGAAACGAGAAAAGTTTATCAGCAAAGGAAGGGCTTGATGCAAAAATCACAACGCGGAACCCTTTTGCCAATTGTTCATTTGCGATCTCGCTGATGCATTGAATGCGTTCCTGATTAGGAAGTCGAACACACCTTGCTGCTTGGAGTATTTCTTTTAGAATTGCATACTCCTCTGGAAATTGTGGAATACTCTTCAGAATTGCAACTCTCTCTGGCGACGCAAGTCGTCCGAAAGATTGGACGGAAGGTTGCCCGGGGCACATTCGCTCCGCAATACACCATGCGAGGGCATTTAAATCGCATAGAGCCGCGTCCATTAGCACGATGAAAATACGGTTAAAAGCTAAGACTTCATTGGAATCCTTGCTATCCCAGATCGAAGCAGCAGCAGAAGCGCGCCATTTTTCTAACCCCTGCTCGACAAGGCGGACTACCGAGTCATTATACGATACTTGAATAAGGCCCTGCCTCCCCGGGAGTAACCCTTCGACTTCTGGCGAACGACGATTGCGCAATAAGCGCCTATGCAAGCGGTAGGTCTCGCTTAAATGCGTCCGCACCGCCCGAATCGAAGCACGCCGTTCAGGTGCGTCCTCTGGAACGGAAAACGCCAGCAACGGACGAACATGATTGAGAAGACCTAACAACCTATAATCCCGAGGAAACATAGCAACCAATTGATCTACCATTCCTTCAAGAAAGAAACTCTGCTGCCCTTCAGTGAAGGCGTAAAAAAGATCGGCCAATTCTTGGCGCTTGGCGACTTTCTCGCGAAAAGCTTCCTTATCTTCCAAACTGTATACTGCAGGGTCTAGTAGATGTAACAGAGCAAGAAAACCTTCCTCATTGCGTCGAACCGGAGTCGCTGATAACAAAAGCAAACGCGGCGAAGTTTTAGGCGCTGTAATCTTACGTAGAAGTTCAAAACGGGTGCGCAGAGCAGAGTAAAAAGACTGCTCCCACCCTCGCACAGCTTGATGCGCCTCATCAATTACCACCATCTCAGCAGCAAGTTGCTCTCGCGGTGTATCCGTTAATTTTTCCAATGCAATGATTTTTACATTGTGATGGAACTTTTCTCCCAAGTTGCATCGATCGGATAACTCAGTTTCCCATTGCCCGGTCAATGTCTCCGGAGCAATCACTAGAACGCGATGCGTATGCAAGTGATCGAGAATATATTGACGAATGATAACTCCTGCCTCGATGGTTTTTCCTAAACCAACCTCATCTGCAAGCAGATAGCGCTGGATTGGATCCTGCAATACACGGCGAACAACTTCTACTTGGTGCCGTTCTAGAGCAATTGGCGCGGATAGAAGTCCGGTCATCCCGACTGATGCTGCGCGTTGGCGCGCAAAAGACGAGAGCAAGGCATTCCGAGAGAAGTGGAAAAATGGTGTCTCACTAACACGAGCAGCGAGGTGCTCGCACGGGTCTTGAATAGGACGATTCCAGCGCGTATATACTTCGGCTTCATTTAACTGCACCCTTTTTTTATTGGGCAAAGCAATATGGCAAATACTATCAATATGGTCATCAATGCGACCTGCTCGCCAATTGCCACTCTTTTGATCAAGAAAATAAACACGGGTTTGGAGGTCCAATTGCACTCTAGAGAGCAACTTTGATTCTACAGTAAAAGCAGGACGTTCTGCGGATGTTGGTGAGTCAAAAAACTCAATCACTGATTGACCGCCCTTTTCATTTAGGATTTTTCCAATACCTAAATCAGCAAGCTCTTTTGATTGAACAAATTGACCTATCATTTAAAAAACTTCCTTTGCATTTACGCCTTTTTTAACAACAGCAAACGCCGAATGGTTGTGGATGCTCTCGTGGTTCACGGTCTTCACCTCGAACCACTCGATGCGGGGGTCGGTTTTAAGTTGGGCCGCCGCGTTACGGACGACATCTTCCACGAAAACCGGATTGTCGTAGGCCTGCATGGTGACATGGCGCTCATCGGTGCGTTTTAGGAGTGGATAGATCGGGGCGGAGGCCGATTTTTCTGCAATATCCACGAGTTCCTCGATCCACAGGAAGTCCCAAGCACCATCCTCTTTCTTGCGGGTGCGGACAGTGATGGTGACATATCCGCGTTGATTATGGGCTCCGTAGTCGCTGATTTCCTTGGAACAGGGGCAGAGGGTTCCAACTGGAACACGCACCTTTAGTAGGAAGTCGTCGCTCGTGCCATTGGATTCCCCGATGAAAGTGCAAAGATAGTCCATGGGTGCGGAGAGACCGGAGACTGGGGCCTTGCGCTGGATGAAGTAAGGAAACTCGACCTCGATGTGTGCGGACTTGGCATCGAGGCGTTTTTTGAGGTCGTGAAGAATTGCAGGGACCGTGCGCATGGTGAACTCGCCCTGGTGCTCAGCGAGGACCTGCAAGAAGCGCGACATGTGGGTGCCTTTAAAGTGGTGGGGAAGACTCACAGAGAGGGATACCTTAGCGGCGCATT
>Ga0247834_1007083_pt1 | contig 12165 bp, 6 predicted proteins | sample LaCruzMarch2015__8_FD_187118 | JGI IMG/M metagenome (GOLD analysis project Ga0247834, IMG submission 187118) | Freshwater microbial communities from meromictic Lake La Cruz, Castile-La Mancha, Spain - LaCruzMarch2015_12m | ecosystem: Environmental > Aquatic > Freshwater > Lake | place: Spain... | reverse complement strand
AGTCGCCAACAACGCTGCACCATACTGCCCAGCAGTAGCATTGATTCCGCTTAATACAGAGCTGTTCAGCGTAGTTTGCGTACCAATCTTCATGAACGTTGTGTACTGCAAAGAGGCATCAGGTTCACCTGCACCACCAGGAGCACCAAGTATGTTATATACCCCACCACCCGTGCGCGTAAAAGCGAACCGGTGACCAGCAGTGGTTCCATCATCAGCCGATGTTGCTGTTGAAGAGCCACCTTCAAGAACAATGCCTGTCATTGCATCAGCGAAGATTGAATTAAATACCTTACCACCGGAATTTTCTTTGTAATTAATTCCTTTTCCCTTACCCGCTGCACCCGTTCCAATTCCTGTGAAGTTGAACAGGGTGTGAACAGTGTAAGGGCGGCTGGTTGTAGGAGACTCACCACCGTCCCACTCACCTAGGCAATCACCGATGTTGCCTGTGGGACGAGCGGTACCAGACGTGTTGTTCTGGATTTGGAACCCGAATTGAATACGCCCGCGATATCCTTGATCAATATCAATGCCGTCGTCACCACCAAATAGACCCGCAACGTATTTCATGTCTACAGTGCCACCGAAGTGCTCGATATCGTCGTCGGCGTTGTTCACCACTTCGATGAATTCAAACAAGGTACCACGGCCCACTGCACCAGTAGTAAGACCATTGATCTCGTTATTCGGCGAGAGAATAAAGCCACCATAACGGATGGAGACGAAGCGGAGTGTTCCGCTGTTATCGTCGTCGTCTGATCCACCATAGATCGATCCGCTATAATTCACAGCGCTGCCGAGGAGGGCCCCGTCGATCGTCTGGAAACCCTCAATAAAGTTAGCACCTACACCAGAAGTAAGAGGTGAGGCCGAGGGGTTAGTAAAGGCACCGGCAAGGGTGGCAGTCGCCGTTGCATTTACACGTGATGAACCTGCATTAGTAGGGGGCTCTGCAACCGTAACGGTCGGCGCGCTTTCGTAACTGCCGCCGGGATTCGTGATAACATATTGCACTACACCTTTGCCGATAGGCGCAGTAGCAGTGGGCGCTGTAATACGATCAGTACCACTTGGCAGCCCTGCGAAAACTACACCATTAATAGCAACTGATGTGTAATTCGCACCTTGCTCGGTCATCGTTACACTGGCGATTTCAAATTTGCCAGTGTAGTCCGTAACAACTGCGGTAGCAGTTGCCTGAACGCCAGATGAGGGGGCGGCAATTAATACAGTAGGGGCAGTAGTGTAACCTGAACCGTGATAAACAACATTTATGCTGGTCACAACACCAGACGTCAAAACTGCAGTAGCAGTTGCTGGATCAGTTCCAGATACTGTGACAGCAGGTGCAGTTGTGCCATAACCCGATCCACCGTTAGAGACTGTGAAGCTTGTAACACGTCCAGTTACAGGACGCATTGTGTACGTTCCAGTCGCAGCAGTCGTAGGAGTTGATCCTGCTCCTGCCGTGAAGGATACAGAACCACTGCTCTCGATATTAAACAAACCTCTCTGAGTGAAGCTAACACGATTTACGCGACCAACACCGTCCAGAACGGCTGACGCAGTTGCACCAGTTGGAGCAAATGTGACAGAGGGGGCTGACTCATAACCAGATCCAACATTGCCCACGGCGATTGCGATATTGCCGGATGCACCAGGGTTACCGAAAGCGACGGGGGTCTTACCAAGGATGATTACTCCACCGCAAGTAGAGTCGTAGTCGAATCGCTTGTTTCCAGTGTAATCCCTCTTGGTATAGCTGTTATTGGCTGAGGTCACTGTATCATACGGGGCGTAAGAAGCATTGCTCGTCACCCCGTTATCCTTGTTAGGAATAGTGATCGCACCGCCGGGGACGAAGGGGTCGTCGATGTTGGTAAAGATGATGGGTGACTCTGCCGTGCCGTTCGCCACGATTTTGGCTCCGCGACAGATAATCAGCGTTCCCACGTCGGCTGGATCGGTTACCGAAGTACCACCGGTGGTCTTCTGCTCCATACGAACGATGGTTCCGGGCTCAATCGTCAATACCGCAGGGGCCTCCACGAAAGTCAGTCGGTCACAGATGTAGACGGTGTCGGCAGTCCAACGTTGACTATTTTTAATGAGAGTGACCTTGCCACCAATCGCCTCGTTACCGGGGATTAAGTGGACATTCTGGAACTTAGGTGCGGCATTAGCGCTGAAAGCGCCAAGAATCGCTACCATGCAGCTGAGGATTAGTTTGTTTTTCATGATTATATTTTTCCTGTATGTGATGTTTCTGTTTTGTGGTTTAGACATTCTTACGCAAACGACGCAGTGCTACCAACGCAGTAGCACCTAAAAGCAGTAACGAAGCAGAAGAAGGCTCCGGGACAAGTGCACCAGTGATTGCGCCAGAGGCAAGGCTGTCACTAGGCGAGCCAGTTTGAGATCCAAGTAAAAGGACACCGCCGTTCGTCGAAATTTCGACTTCAGGGGAATTCAGAGGACCATCCGAAGCGTCGCCCGTTCCAAAATTGGCAGCTGCCTTAAAAAGAATCAGGGTCTCATTAAACCAACTATTGGCTGTGGCCCCAACGCGGTTGTTTGCAAGCAAGTACAGGTTTTGACCTGCAAACTGTGTAGCCGTATCGGGAGTCACACCTTGGTTGCCCTGCTCATCTGTGTACCCAATCGCAGTCCCTACCGAAACGAGGGTCGTTAGACCGTCAGCAGTAAGGCCTGAAATTCTGCCATCCGTGATACTGAAGGAGGAGGCGACTGGCCTGAACAGGCTAAAAAGAGCCTCCTTATCATTTGCGAGGAGACTGTTAACCTGCGAAGAGGATAGCAGAGAACCCCCGTTGGTCCCGAAATTGCCAAGCCAGAGAGTTCCGGATGAATTGGCTCCAAAGAGCGCATATTCTTGGAAAAGGCTAAGGGTCATGTCGGCCGCACGGCCAACTTGAAGGTTCACGCTTAGGGTAGCTACCGCGACCCAGGTTAGTATTTGTTTATTCATTTGTATTTTTCCTTAAGGTTGATGGGTGAGTGTTGTTGTTTACTGATTTTGGGTTTAGACAGTTTTCCTGCGGGCTACGGCCACATAGCCAAGTCCAAGCAGGAGAAGTGAGATCGAAGATGGCTCAGGAATTAGGCTGATGCCACCAGCGGCGACATTGCCAAGTCCAGGGACGGCGACAAAATTACTTAAGCCGGATCCCAGACCTGTTTCTGTTGAGAATCCAGAAGCATCCCCGCCGAATTCCGCAGGGTCTCTCGGGAGAGCTGCCCGCAGAGCAGGGTTGCTATTGCTATAGGTAAAGACACCAAACTCCGTTGTGATGCCGGTTGCCGCACCCAAACCAGTTTGAGCAAGAGCTGCCTGCACATTCGCAACTGTATCGTTTATGTAAATCGCATAGGCGAATTGCCTAGGCGATACATCGGTTGATGTAGATGCAGTGGCACTGATATCATACGAGGCGTCGTCGCTGTTGACAAATGAAGTCTCGAACGATTTAAACCAAGTCGAGCCATTCCGAAGGTTGCTAAGGATATTCGCTTGGGTGATTCCGGCAGCGACACTATCGCTAGAGAAGCTACCAAAGGCGAAGTACGACCCGCTGGCCAGACTTTGGCCCAGCGAGCTATCGATAAACACGTTGCTGAGCTGATCAAATCCAATCTGAACCACAGCGGCTTTTGCTTGCGGCACCAGAAGTAGAGCAAGGAGAGCCCCCACTATTTTGCTCATCATTGATTTTTTCATTTTATGTCCCTTTGCTTCTGAATTTCTATTTTGTGAATTAATTTACTGGGCTAAATATTGAGGGCGAAAGGTCAAGTCGTGCACATCGCCCGCACGCTTCACGAGCACTGCACCACCCGCAGGAATTGTGATCGTTTCATCAACACTCGTTGCAGAACGATTGAGGGATGGCTTAAATCCAGCATAAGCCACGGCACCAGGGGATGTTGCCCCTGTTCCGCTACGTGCGAAGTAGTTGACAAATCTGCCGGATTGCAAAACCCGGATTTCGTCAGAACTGGATGCCGTGGAGCCTTTGGTCAATGTGGAGGCAAGGTCGCTCAGGCCAAGGGTGGTAGAAACCGGATATGGGTTAGCAAGGATCGTGGCGCCATTTACCAGAGTAACTCGGGCGCGTGTACCACGATATTCGCCTGAAAGGCCGATTGTCTTCGATGATACAGGGGTCAAAAGAACTCCAGTTCCCAGTGAAACGCGAACGTGTTGACGATCGGAGCCAGTACGAGCGGTGGTGAGCTTCCAACCCGTTCCGGCACGGCAGAAGTATTTCACCCACTGGCCTGCGCTGTTGATAACTGAAACAACATCCGAGCTTCCAGAAGTTGACCCAGATGAGAGACCTGACTTCGTTACCAGATTAGCCAAATCAGCATTACCGAAGAGCGACCCCAAGGTGTGATCCTTGCGTAGTACAAAGCGTGTTCCCTTGTCGATCACGGGCAGTCCGCCAGCAACAGTGACCGTGCTGCCAGAAAACGCAGTAACTTGTTTGACCAGCCCGGTGAAAGCACCGCTTGTGAATTCGATGATCCAGTGATTGTCCGACGTGGGCTCTGCCTCGGTCCCACCTGCGAGAACAAAGCCATCAAAAACATTAGTGCCATATGCGGTGAGGGTAGTGGCACCTGCTCCAACTGCTTCATCGATTTCCCCTTTGAGCACAGCCGGGCGTGCCAAGGAGCATCCAATAAAGATAGGATTGCCAGCTAGCACGGCAGTAGGCTGGTTAAGGTAAACTGCCGCGAGATCGCCAGTAAGTTCGCTGGTGTTCGGGGCGGCCTGCACGAATGATGCAAGCGTAGTAACGAGTAGGGTTGCAATAGCGTATGTTTTTTTCATTTGTTTAACTCCATTATGGTTTAGGTTTCGACTGAAATTTTCTAACTTCATATTTCCAATACTTGCTCCAGTTTCTTTTTTTTCAACCGGTTTATTGTTACAATTGTGTGACAAGATAGCCGAGGCTGTTTGTGATTTATATTGATGGACAATGCTTTAAGTAAGATGGTATAATTTTCGACGCAAAAGTGCCATATTCAAAATCAGGAAAACGGTGTTTGATGTGATTTGCAAAATGCTTCGATTTTCTCTGTGTGACAATTCGATGCCAAATAAGTTGCCTATTGAAAATCGCGCTACCTAGAAGCAGTTTGTCCCTGTGTCAAAGATCCAAGCGAACAAGCTTTCACTTTCTCTCTCCTCTGGGATTTGGCTGGGGGACAGAAAAGCACAAGGATTTACTGCCTCTTTCTTTTCCTGCTCTTCTTCTTCTACCTGCTTCGATAGACTTTCTGTTTTGCCCTTCCTTTCTTCTATCCTTTCTCCATCTCGTAAAGTTGTAAGGCTAGCTGCTGTTCTATTGCTATCCGCCTTCGCCCTATCCCAAGCTCCATCCAATAGCCTTGGGGCCACGGTAGCAATTTATGGTATCAGCCAGACGCAGGACGCTGATGGGATCGTCTTGGCTAACGGGGTGCTCGTGCAAGTGGGCACTTTCGTTACTGTTACGGGGTCGGGCGACCAAGCCGTAACCGAAGCGCAGGGTGACGATACGATTAGAGGATATTTTACAACCGACGTGGCTACGACTCGGTCCAACTTGTTGGCTAACTTCTCGGTTTTTGGGTCCTTTTCATTCAATAGCACCACTTTTTTCGGTGATGGAGAAACGATCGAGCTGAATTACGACACGACTCCCGGTGCCCAAGCCACCTTTGGTGGCCAAGACGTTTATCTAATGATCTTTAACAACGCTACGGCGGGTCAGGCCACCCAGGTCGGTCTCTTTCGCGGGACCACTGAACAGCCAAAGTTCTTTACGGCCGACAACAGCCAATTTACAGACATCGAGTTCTCTAGAGGATTCATAAGTCCTTTTTTTGGCACCTCTTCAGCATCTCCTAGCCCTGACGGTTCATTTCAGCTGGGACAAATGAATGGTGGCCTTGGCATCACCAGCGCATTAACCGCCGTGGCTACCCGGAATAACGCTTTTGGCTACCAGATCTCTGCCAACACTGCTCCGACCAGTTACTCCGCCACTGACTTGCCGGCCGGGCTGAACTTCAACGCCGCTACTGGGGTGATTTCCGGAACGCCAACGGCGAACGTTGGCGAATACAATTCCACCATCCGAGCGTTCGGTGACAACGATACTGTCCTAGCAACGTTGAAGATAACTGTGGTAGAGCCCAGCCCGGATGCTCCCACTATCTCCTCCAGTACTGTTTCACAGACTGCCACGGCAGGCGTGGCATACGCCGGTTACACGATCGTGGCCAATAAATCCCCCACCTCCTACGAAGCCATCGGCTTGCCTACGGGTTTAACTGCCAACACTAGCACGGGAGTTATCAGCGGTACGCCAACGGCGACGGGCCCATTCACAGTTACGATTTTTGCCAGCAATGCCTTTGGCACCGGATCAAAGCAATTCACCCTGACGGTGGCGGCTCCTATTTTGACTTTCGTCGATAAAACTTTTAATGCGCTAGAGGCTGGAAATACGGCGGCGCCTACCCCAACGGTCGGCTTCCAGCCCGTAAAATATACTATTGCCACTGGCGACCTTCCGACAGGGCTCAACTTAACTGAAGATACCGGAGTGATTTCTGGCACACCTACGATCCCCGGGGCCGTCACCTTGGTGATACGAGGGGGAAATGCCGCAGGGGTGATTGCGGTAGGTTCGATCAACCTCAAGGTTAACACGGGTTTAGCTACGATCAACAGCCCAGCAACCCTATCTGCGACGGCAGGAAATTCGCTCGAATCAGGTCCTGGCAACTACCTAATCACCACCATCACTTCTCAAAGCGTCACACCGCCATCTAAATATAAGGTTGTTAGTGGAAGTTTACCGAGGGGCCTGACGCTGGAAGAGACCAAAGGAACCATCTCGGGAATCCCTTTGGAGTACGGCGTCTTTGCTGTGGGATTGACGGCCAACAATGGACAGGCGACAGGGGGCGGTGACGGCCCGACCTTCAACCTAACAATTACCGTCGATTTAGTGGCTCCTGCGATTAACTCCTCCCTACTCGGCCATGCAGGAACCCACTTGCCATACAACTACATTTTATCGGCTGATAATTTAGCCTCATCTTTTTCGGTAGAAAAGGCGCCCTCTTGGATTTCCTCCATCACAGCCGAAGAGGATGGTAATGGATTAAAAATAATGCGTATTGCTGGACGACCCACAACTGAAGGTAGGCATGAGGTGACAGTTTCAGCCATCAATACCAGCAGACTGGGTGCTCAGCAGGTGGACACAAAGACTTTAGTAATCAATGTCTATGGATCACGCCCTACCGCAAGTAGCGTAGGGGTTACTCCACCCGGAACGGGTCGGGTGGGGGTGCCATTCTCCGCTTATTTGACGGGTGCTGCCCGTAATGTGAACGATCCCGTTTATTTCAATGCCACAGGGTTACCAAAGGGGTTGGCTTTTGGTAGTGCCGCAGCACGTCAGCAGGGCCTTATTACTGGAACACCTACTCAAGCTGGCACGTTCACCATCAAGGTTTACATCCAAAATGCAAAAGGTTACACAACCACCACGACCAGATTCACCATCCTGCCATGAACTCAAAATTAATCTCTGTTGTGCTATTTTTCACAACTGTCATTCCCCTCCAAATCATAGCTGAAGTTCAGTCTTATTCCCTGGAAGCGGGACAAAATGCAGTGGGAGTAACGCTGATCAAGCCTGCATGGCTGTCAGGGACGATCGGGGCAGTCGATACGGCGGGCATGCGTGTGCAGGATTTCGCCATACCCACCGCAGCGGCCTCTGCCCCAATCCTTTGGGACACGGTCCCAGCGTATTTGGAAATCTCGAGCTCGCCCGCCAATGTTGCCCTTGTAGGAGAGCGCTACGACGTGGTCGTCACCGCAAACCCCTCGACCAATCAAGGTTGGATTTGCCTTCGAAATGCCCCTTGGAATACCCGACAAGATCTACCCGCGGGGCTGGCAGGTGCATCCTACACAATTCGCCCTCACTGGACATTATCGAATCTCTTTGGCAACGGAGAGCGATCTTTTTTACGTACTGCCCGTAGCTCCGCATCGGCAGATGAAGTTTTACTGCCCGCTCGAAATACGGAAACGTTGCAAAGCTTTTTCCTTTGTAGCGATCCTACTACCAAGGGGTGGAGATTGGGGAAAGACCGCAAGGGACCTGAGCAGTCGCAAAGTATTCTTGCCCCAGGAATGGGTCTTCTCATCCATGCCAAAGGTCCGCTGGTTTTCTCTCTTTACGGCGAGGCTAGAAAGCATGCCCTTCGCCGGCCTCTGCAGGCAGGTCAAAACTTGATCTCTTTAGGTCAACCCCAAGCCTTGCGTTTGGGCGATTTGATTGCAAACACATCCACACCCTTGCGGGCGGGATCGGTGCCTGCATTGGCGGATGGTGTCTCCTTTTTAAGCGGGGTGAGACATGAGAGATTCTATCCATCACTTATCTCTGGAAAGGTTCAGTGGTTATGTACTACGTCCACTTATCCTGCTGATGTCGGTGAACTGGATATCTTGGGGCCGAATCGGGCGTTCTGGATTCAAAAGCGGCAGGCGGATCCAAACTTTACTCTGCCATTTACTCGCTAAATAACCTGCAGCTCTGTCTAGAAGCTGTAGTTCACTGTCATGGAAAGGTCAAAGCCTTTAGTATAACTAAGGTATGTATACTCTTGGCCGGCATAGGTCATGGTCTGCCTAAAGATTGGATTCAGGAGATTTTTTCCGCGGAAAGTTAGGCTCCACTGATCGGCAAAGGATTGAGTAAGATTGAAGTCGAGGCTAGGCGCGGGCTGCTCATAAAGGTCGGGGAGTCGCAGGCCTGCGGCGTAAAGAAGTGGGCCGGTGACGTTATAAAAAAGACCCGCATAGAAGCCGCGCTCTTGGTCATCATAGCTGAGACCGGAGTTGATGATATAGGTCGGTTGACCCTGCATGGGGCGAGTTGTTTCCCCAATGCCGACGGATGCATTGTTGCTGATCTGCTCGGCGGTGAGGGCAACTTCGGACTGAATGTAGGTAAAGTTGAAATTGATCGCGAAGTTTTTCAGGTATGCGTGACACTGATCCAGACGTTTGCGTGCCTCAAACTCTGCCCCCCAGAGGGTGCCATTGGGATTGTTGATATACCGGAAAAATTGGCTTTTGCTAGACCCCAACTGAGCGATTGTCTGTTCAATGGGTTTTTGGATATCCTTATAAAAAAGGCTAAATGCCAGCACCTCCCCAGCACGGGGAAAATATTCGGCTCGGAAGTCGTAGTTATTAATCGAAGACAGAGTGAGGTCGGGGTTACCGATAAAGATTTGGGAATCGGAGAAATCCTGTGTGACCACAGGCCCCATCTCCTTAAAAGAAGGACGAGCGAGAGTCTGAGACCAAGCAAAACGCAGGTTGACCTCAGGGATCAGCTGGAATGTAGCGGCGGCAGCAGGAAGAAGATCGAGCTGCTGAATATCCGAGTTTGGGTTCGAAAAAATCTCGTTTTTGCCCCCCTTGACCTGAAGGTTGGTATTTTCGAAACGCGCCCCCCCTGTGAGGTTCAGCTGGGGAAAAAGTTTCAGTTCGGCCATGGCATAGGAGGCGATGACCTGTTGCTCTGCATTATAGAAGTTGGCCGTGCCAGAGACGTTGTTGAGTGACCAAGACAGGGGTTGATCGTTGCCTGCATAGGGTGGCGCACCCGCGGGATTCACAAGACCAGAGCGATCTTGATTGAGAAAGACGTCCCCCCAAGTAAGCCCGTCCGTGGGTTCCCCAGGTCCACCGAAAGTTTTGTAACGGTCAGGCCCTGCATTTCCGTAAACATATTGAAACTCAGATTGGTCATAAGCGCGGCTTGAATTATCGATATAGAAACCGGTTTTGAACTTACTGGGATTTCCCTTGTCTGCTGCTTCATCAAAGAAGGGTATCGAGAAGTTTATAATACCGTTGTAGGAGTTTTCCGTTAGATCGCGGGAGTATCTCTGCAAGGGCGAGGTCCTAGCCGAAGGGGCGGGATCATCCGTCAAGAGCTGGGAGTATTTCCCGGTGGCAGTGTTATACCGGCTTTGAAAGAGGCGCTGGTCGGGCTCATCGAGGTTCGCGCGACCGACACTGCCAACATAATCGATCTTTAAATTTCGCAGATTCTTGACCAGATTTTCTCCCGTTAACTGAAAATATGCGAGACGCCGCTCAGAATATTGCATACTGGTATACTGCAGAACGTCGTTAGGGGTATTCACTTGCCCTTCGTACGAGGTGGTCTGCTGGATGTCAGTTGTATCGGTGGCTTGTTCGTTGAAGAGGAAGTTTACAGAAATTTTTTGGTCTTTCTCTGGTTGATAACCGAGGCCCACAAGAGTTCCCCAGAGAACATCCTCCGAACCCTTGTCATCCGATAGCGTAAGATTATCTGCAAGCGAAACAGTTCCCCCACTCGCTCGGGTGCTGTAATTGGCGCGGGTAGCCTGGGGGTAGTAGCTGTACTTATGTCGGTAACTAAAGGCCCCGAAGGCTCCGAAGGTTTGGTCGGGCCCAAATTCGACCGAGTCTCCTCCCTGAAGATTAAAACTGTAGTTAGGACCAGGCGCCTTCCGGGTGGCACTGGCAACGGGATTCATCTGTTGCATGGCATTGTTGATGTTTTCCGCAATCTCTAGGTCTTCTTGATCGTTAATATTCAAGTCGGCAGGAGTTGACGCAGCAGCAGAAGATAGGACTGGGTCGTTCAAAACACTTTCCGGAATTTCGCGGCCGTTAGCTTGGAATCCAAATGGACCGGTGCCACCACCAGCGTAGGTAGGGTAATCGGAGTTGAAGGTCGCCTGACTATTATATTCGATCCCGACGGAGACTCCCAGCGAAGGTTTTTCAGGGAACTGCTTTGTTCGAATGTCGACACTACCTCCAGTAAAGTCCCCCGCTTGATCGGGGGTGAATGTTTTCGAGGTGTTGATACTCTGCAGAACAGATCCAGGAAAAAGGTCCACGTTAACGGCTCTTTTATCAGGATCAGAGGTAGGCAACCTTCCCCCGTTCAGGAGGGTATTGACGTACCGGTCGCTAAGGCCTCGAATCACCACATACTTTCCGTCCACCACAGAAGTGCCGACCATAGACTTGAGGGCCTGCCCAGCGGTGGCTGCTCCCAACCTGGAAATCAGGTCAGCGCCAATCGTATCCATCACTGCGGTCGCTTCTTGGCGCTCCGCCAAAAGCCCGACTTCCGAAGTCTTCTCCAGTTCACCCGGAACCACAAGTTCCTCCATCTCCTCCACTTCAGCAATCGTTTCAACCCGAACATCATTGAACGTTCCGGAGGAAATGGTGATCCCAGGAACCAGCTTGGGAAGATATCCACCACTTCGAACGCTAAGAGAGTACGCCCCGGGGGGAACCCCGCTGATGGTGAAGTTTCCCTGGTCATCCGTCATGGCTCCGAACGGCGTGTCTAGGAGGCCAACGGAGGAACGTGCAATGGGTTGACCGAAGTCGGAATCAACTACCTGACCGCGAATGCCCCCAAATCCTTGCCCCCAAGACAGAGAATTGATCCCGACTGCTAAAAAAAAGCCAAGGCATAGGGAACGCCGAATTACGGTTCTGATGAGCACCCCTCTTTTCTGAATTCATTCCGGCAGAACCAAAGGTCAACCTCGCTTTCAATACTATATCTTGTGAACTCGAATCCAATAAGTTGTAGTGACAGTTCAATGACTCTTCACAAGTTGTTAATTTTACGAGCAACAACTGGTTGAACCAATCCGGGCGGTTACCAGCATTCGGCAATGGTAAGGGGTGTGTATTTTAATCTTCTGACAGTTGGGCTTTTTCTATTTGGATGCGAAAACTTTTATGCTCAGGAAAAGCCACCCCTCGGCACAAAAGCTTGGGGAACAGACACGGCTGTTCAGGATGCGATGGGGCCGAATCCCTATTCCCTACCCCCAGCGTATGGAAGTGATCCATCCAAGGAGCTGACGGATGCCCCGCTCCCAGGACAAAAGAGTGTCGATGGAACCGCCCCAGCGAGCGCAGATTCGCAGGAATTGTCCCCTTTTTATGTCCGAACAGGAGTCGGGTTAAGTTTTATAACAACTGTGGATTATCCTGATTTTGGCATAAACAGCGATGTGCCC
>Ga0247834_1007079_pt1 | contig 12171 bp, 24 predicted proteins | sample LaCruzMarch2015__8_FD_187118 | JGI IMG/M metagenome (GOLD analysis project Ga0247834, IMG submission 187118) | Freshwater microbial communities from meromictic Lake La Cruz, Castile-La Mancha, Spain - LaCruzMarch2015_12m | ecosystem: Environmental > Aquatic > Freshwater > Lake | place: Spain... | reverse complement strand
TCGGAATTGGAGATCGAGGTATTCGATGATCCTACCGCTCCCGCTCGTGTCGCTGACTACGTGTTTGCACCACGTCACTTGCACCAATCCTTGGTTGCACTGGATGATGCCTTGCCTGACAACACATGGTTGGCGGGTGAGCGTGGCACTGGCAAGACCGAGTTCGTTACGCAGTTGGCATCACGTCTTGGTCGCAGATTGTTTCGTGTGAACTTTGACGAGGCGATTGAACGTGCTGACTTCATCGGTGCTAACAGTATCGAGAATGGCAGTGTCGTTTGGAAAGCGGGTGTCATCACTCAAGCGATCCAGTACGTAGGGGCTATCGTTTTGATTGACGAGGTTGGCTTTGCCCGCCCGCAGTCAATTGCGATTCTGCATTCACTGTGTGAGCGTAGCCCGCATCGTTCGATCGTGATCAGCGAGACAGGTCAGCGTATCGCAGTTGCTAGTCACGTTGCATTTTTCTGTGCCGATAACAGTAACGGTCATGGTGATTCATCGGGTAACTTTGCGGGTGTGCGTGATCAGAACACTGCGTTCATTGATCGCTTTGGTTACACGCTCCGCTTTGAGTACTTGCCTGAAGATCAGGAGGTCGCATTGGTATCGAGCCGTACTGGCTTGAGCGTTGATGCATCTTCGGTGCTGATTCGCTTTGCCAATGTGGCACGTGAGAAAGCACGTGCGGGTGTGCTGACACAACCACCTAGCCTACGTCAGTTGTTTGCTTGGGCTAGAGCAGTAAGCAAGGGTGTGCCAGTCGGTATCGCCTTTGAGAATTCGATCATCAACAAATTCCCCTCTGATTGCGAGGCTGAGTTGCGTGGGGTGTTCTCTGCGGTGATCGATGTTGCTAATTTCAAATCTTATTTAGGAGGTAATTAATGCTTGCAATCAATGCTAAACGTGGTGTCGAATCCACACTGGAGCGGGTGTTCAAGAATGCGGGTGGTCAGTTTGACACCCTTGAATTCTTGTGGTCGGGTAGCACTGCGGGTATCGTCTTCGAACGCATCGGTGCTACTGTCAAGGCTAAGATCCTGTTCCCCTCGATCAACGAGGCATCCGAGATCAGTCGTGCCAAGTTCAATAACCTAATCGGCTATGCCTTGCATGAATTGGGTCATGCATGGTTTACCGACAACGAGCCTTGGGATGATGCTCGTAGAGATCATGGCGGGTTCGTTGCCAATCTGATAAACGGTCTTGAAGATCCCCGCATTGAACTCAAGGTTATCGAATCAGGCTACGCACCAAACAGTCGTGCCTTATTTGAAGACCTTATCAATTCAGTGCTTGATAAGAATGGTCACGTTGATGCTGACGATATTAAGAACGTACCATTCCTACTGGCTATCGAGGGTAGACGTTTAAACGGCTATCACATCGATGTGCCAAACATTATCGATGATGCACCTTGGGCTAGTGATTTGCACTGGGCATTGGGTGAGGCAAGGGTAGCCACCAACACTCAGCGTATTGCTGAGATTGCAATCGAGTTGTACAAGCGTTTGCAACAGGAGCGTGACAAGCCTACGGAGGGTGACAAGCCTACCGATAAGCCTGAGCCTCCCAAGGGTGATGACGAGGGTCAGGGTGACAAGCCTACCGATGACGGTGAGGGCGGTGATCAGGGCAGTGATGAGGGTGGCGATAAGCCATCCGACAAGCCATCCGATAAGCCATCCGATAAGCCTACCGACAAGCCGTCCAATGGTCGTGGCAAGGGTGACTTCGAGGGTGGTCGTGATCCTGAGCCATCCGACTTCATCGAGGGTGAGTTCGGTGATACCGATGTAGAGAGCGGTGGCAATGTGCCAAACATTGGCAAACCAAAATTTGTAACATTCAACTGGAGGTAATATGTCCTTTAACAAAGCAGAGTGCGAAAGCAAATTTTCTTATCTGTTCAATACCCAACACAGTGGGCTTGGCGGTGTACGTGCAAACATCATCCGCTTACTCCGCTCGGTTGACTTGGTTGGTTGGTCAACGCATGAGGAGAACGGTCGCTTGGATCGCAGAGCGTTTACACGCTTTGCCACTGGTAGTACATCGATCTTCAGCAGACGGCAACACGTTGAGGCTACCAAGTCTGCGGTGTCTCTGTTGATCGATTGCTCAGGCTCGATGAATGCGGGTGGCGGTGAGCGTATCAAGATTGCTCAGGAGATCGCCATCCAGTTGGGTAAGATCCTCGACAAGGCTGACGTGTCATTCAGTGTGACTGGCTTTCAAGGTTCATCTGATGTCGATGGCTTTAGAAGTCGTGATGACTACTCAGCAATCGTGACTGAGTACACCACGTTCATTCCATTCAAGACGTGGAAAGAATCATTGGCAAAGGCATCTGCCAAGATGGGTGCGATTGATCTGTGTGCAAAGCGTGGCACACCCGACTACGCATCACTGACGTTAGCACTGGACGATCTATCACGACAGGAAGAGCAACGCAAGATCCTGTTCTTGCTGACCGATGCTGACGAGTACAACGTTGACCGCATGAAGAAAGTTCAGACTCTCGCTGACAAGTTGAGCATCAAGGTTGTTGCAATCGGTATCGGTAATACCAAGGTTGCAAAATGCTTTGACGTGGCAGAGAATGTTACTAACATCAGTGGTCTTGCATCCGCATCCTTCGGCAAGTTGCTCAAGGAGTTACGCTAACACAGGGGGGGTCACCCCCTGTTTTTAATTGGAGAAAAAAATGCTTAATGATTCGAACCAGTTCTCTTCCCTTATCAATGCAATAGGGGAGAACTGTGACAATAAAGACGTTGACATGGTCATCGTTGCACTTGCAGTCTCGATTGCAAACGTTGGGATATCTCAGGAGATTCCCTACGAAAAGTTTTTAGAAAAAGTTTTAAGGGTTATCACTTCCATTTATGTCATTGATGAAATCGGCATAGATGATGATATCAATATTCACTAATCGTTTAAACAGGGGGCTTACATGAATAACATTTGTATGTTTTTGGATCAAGAGTTACACCCATTCAAAGTTGCACAAAATATCCATTCGTTTGGCTACAAGTATTCGTATTGGATTCTTCGACACAAAGGTGCGACACGCTATCAAGCGTTACGTGCCATTTTTTTTGCAGTTTAAATAAGGGGGCTTAGATATGACAATCATTCGTGTATCAATACTTGTCCAAGTTGACACAGAGAAAAGTGCTGATGACATCCGTAAAGAATTGCTTGATGCGGTGTCTCATGAAGTAAAAAACAATCCCGATCAATTTACAGTTTTAGAATTATATGAAGACGATGAAGAAGATTGGGAAGAAATCCAATTGCATGAGGGTTGTGTTGATTGGGATGTTGATCCAGTTCATCCATCATTCGATCCAGTATTAAAAAACGAAAGGTAATCAAATGAAATATTTTATTGATCGCCTGTTTGACGTTGCGTTGTACATCATTTTGGTTTTGTTTGTTGCTAATTTAATTGTTGGGGCATCATGACGGTCAATCGCAAACCACCAGTAGCAAAAGTTGTACGCAGAGAACACCAACGTGAGGGGTACAAGAAGTCTTCACGTTGGATGTTGTTTAAACAAATACTTGAACGTGTAAAGGAAGAAAATGCCAACACTAAATGAAATAAAGAAACGGTATCACCCTGACATTGTTAATCATATGTTAGATGTTTTGCACGATACTCCTGTCAGTGAGTTAATCGATGAGATTTTGCACTACACACCAATTGAAAGGTTGGATGTGTGGGCAAAAAATATTCAAGAGGAAAATTCTTATTCGGATGAGGTGAATCATGGTCGCAATGAATAATGACAAAGCATGGATAGCATCTGAGTTGCGGTCGCAGATTGCTTATTACACCGAACTCACCGTAAACGAGCATATGAGTGGCAAGCCTGATAAAGAGGCAGACAGGGTTTGGAAAAAAGTTGAGAAGTTAATTAATAAACTGGGAGGTTTAAATGATCAGTCCTGATCGTTGGTTGCAAAGCAGTGCGGAAGATTCAATGGATTATGAAGTTCGTTGGGAAGAAGAGAACGAAATGATTCTTAAAGAAATTCGCCAGTTCGGTGTCAATCCTTCGGATTGCGATTTGCATGACAAGGTTTATCCGTTGCAAAAAGAATTGATGCAAGCACTTGCAAAAAATGACGATGCAACAGTCTTATCAATCATGCGTTCCATCTTTGATGTTGAAGTGGCGAGCATGACTGATCGTTCAATTGAAAATTATTAAGAGGGTTTATGGACACACAAAATCAAGTAAGACTAAACAGAGTGGTGCTAGACGTAATGTCGATTCAGCACTTAGTAGAAACGGATAAGATCGATGATGATGATGCTTTGCGTAAATTTAGCAAGGCTTTTGATACATTGGTAGACATCAGGGATCAATGCCCTGACGATGACATCCAAGGTTATGTTGAAGCCGTATGGGAACACATAGCCAAGTTGTCTTTGGATTCATAATAAATGCCCCCTTTGACTTCGGTCATCGGGGGCTTTTTTTTTGTCCTTAAATTTTGTTGGTCGTTTAAACGGTCAGTTACTCCACGCCAGATGTTAAGGCGTTCTGGCGTCCTGCTGATGTTTAAACTTAGAATGCATCTTGTTCAAAGTACGTACCTGTGACCTTGTCGTAACCCAAAGACGTTTCCCCTTGAGTACCCACCCACCGATAGCGACACTTCCACACCGCAATCTCAACATCCTCTTTGGTGCGATGCACTGTGATACCGCAGTCTGCCTTCGCCCACCATGCCATCGATCCACTGATCGCCATGCCATCAGGACGTGGTAGATCCATCCCTGAGCGTGTGATCTTACTCGGATGAGCCACGAACCACACATGAACCCCATAAGCCTTAGCGAACGCTTGTATGCGGGTCAACATCCCCGATATAAACTCTGTCTCTGCTTGACCGCCTTTGTTGTCAATGTAATTGTATGGGTCGATGACCAACCCCCGAATACCCATTCGCACTACCGCAACCTTTGCCCGCTCCAAAATTGATTCAATCGTGGCGGGTTCAACCCCTTCGGAATCCAAGAAGAGGAAATGCTCCTCTACCCATTTAAACGCTTCATCCTTCTCGTCTTGAGTCATTCTCTGCGTGCCATCAAAGAACCGCTTTTCTTTGTAGATTTCCATCAGGCGGGAGATATGGATCTCAGGCTGATTCTCAAACGAGCAGACCGCAAACTTCCAGTCGTTAGCCTTGCCCAAATTGACCATCATTTGATCCACGAAGTTGGACTTACCGCATGATGGGTATCCAGTAACAATCGTCAGTTGACCTTGAGCCACCGTATAAATTTGATCCACGTTGGAGTACCCAGTAGACAAACCCTTCCCCGTGCCTTTGCCCCATAAGTCGTTTAAACGGTCAGCAAACTTGCTGGCGGAAGACAAGCCCGCAACAGGGTATGGCTCTGCATCTTCAATAATCTTTATGACCAGTTCCTTCCCCTGATCAAGGAATGCCTCGTTCAAATCTTTGTACGTAAATTTGGCGATTCGGCATTTGTCCTTCCCGATCCTTCGTGCCAACTCCTCAGCCAAAGCCTGACCCGCAGTGTCGGTGTCGGTCGCTATGATGACGTGAGGTACTTTCTCAAGCACGTCAAACGCATTCCACACAAAAGAAAACTTCTTATCCTCCGATGCATCTATCCTACCGTCCGATACCTTCATAGGTGCGCCACTTGGCACAGAAAGCACGTTACCCAAGCCACACTCAAACAAAGTCAGGGCATCAATCTCACCCTCAACGATGATGACTGGCTTAGTCGTATCGATATGGTCTATGCCGAAAAAGTCGTTTGCACCACCCACGTCTTGCGTAAAGTCTTTCGCCTCGATGCTCCGATATTTGGCAGACACGTAGACCCCATTACGGAAATATGGAAAGCCGATTGCATCTGTCTTCTTATTTAAACGCTGAAAGTATTTCTCTGCGGAGAATAACTGCATATTCTCCGCAGTTTTTGCGGAGATTCCCCTCGACTTTAAAAAATCATAATGTTGTGTTTGTAATTTTGTTGCCTCTAAAGTTCTAATGGGATGCACATTGCTCTCCGAATGTCTGTACGATTTTGTTTTAAATGGAACTGCCCCGCTAATTCCGCAGTGTTGACAGTGATAGACCCACGCATCTTCCTTGCGGTCAATGTTTAGTTCTTTTAAATGGGATTTTTTTCTGTCCTTGGAACAGTTAGGACAAAGAGTACGCAGATGATTATCCACGTGCAATGACGACACAAACTCCGCTACTACATTCATATTTAAGCCCCTCTAGATTTTACTTTTTTGGTTTGTTTATTTTAACAGTGTGATCGCTATTCCGTGTGAAAGATCGATTTGATTTTGGTGATTTCAATTTTAAATTTTTACTGGAGTTCGTGCCTCCTTTTGAAAGCGGAACTACGTGGTCAATGTCCTTCCCTTTTCTATCTACTCCACGCTTGTCCATGTCATACCTAGCCCTCGCCCTTGCGTTTCGAGACGGTTGCTCATCCCTCGATTTTTGTTGTTCGTACTCTTTTTTGTAAGGACGTGGTTTGTTTACGAAAGGCATAGTTCTATCCTATATATATACTGTTTCTATACTGTTTCTATACCTGCCCTCTTGGAGGAGGGCAGACCTAGCCTAAACTAGGTTGCCTTCACAATCTTGCCCACATTGGTATCGATTGACCCGAAAGACTTTGCGTGCAAGGGATTCTTTCTTCGCCATCCCTGTCTGATGTCTAATGCACTAACCGTAGTATCAGCAATACCGTTTCGTCCCTACCGTTTTCCATCGTCAAACGAAACAGGTTTCAATCTTAAATTTATAAAAAATAAATTGCAAGGCTTTTTGATGAAAGTAAGTGTAAGTCCCAATGATATGTTTAAACAAATGAATCGTGCCTGGCTGCGGAAGCGTTTTGCCTGGCTGCGTGACTGCCCGTAGACCGTTTAAACGTTCTAAGTACTTAATGCCGACTTTGGTAAAAAAAACGGGGGAGTCGGATCTCCCCCAAAGTTCACCCTCACGTGAATACGAATATTGTCTTCAAAAATTATAAAAAAACAATAGGAACGTTACTATTTGACAAACATTTTTTATATGGTGTAATATAGACCTGACTTCGATTAAGCCCCCTAGTCAATTAGACCAGTAGGTCGGAAAGCCACCCTTAAAACGGTGGCTTTTTTTATTTCAGTGCGGAAACTTCAATCTCACACCTAGGGTTCTGTTTGTCTAATCCCCAGTAGATGTGCTTCTCTTTAACCTGTCGGTCGTTCTTATATGCCACTTCCTGTAGCAAGTCCAGTATTAAACTCTCATCCAAATCAGGTCTACGTGATGCGTACCAAATGCGAATGGTTACCGCCACATCACATTCAAAAACTTGGCTGGGGGCAATAACGCATTGCTGTTTAAACGTTTTAACATATGCCAATGCCTTTGCGGACTTGATAAACATTGGCTTCCCATGAACGTAGACCATTTTCCGTGAGTTAGCCTTACTGGCGGGTTCACCAAATATTTTTAAAAATAGTGTTTGCATTTATAAAATAGTTGTATTAGTATTTAGTCATAGGAGGGCTTAAATGAAAATCACAAACAAATTCAATGTACCAGAAACATTAGTTGCACTCGCCACTAGAGACTACTACACTAAAGGCAAGTCAGACTATTCAGTCACAGAAATCATCTCCCCGCCTCGTATACAGAGGCTTAGACGTGAGCATTACGATGAGATGGAGCAAGATGTATCCGATATGCTTTGGATGCTCCTAGGGACTGCCCTGCACGTTGTAGCCGAGCGTTCTGAGGTGTCAGGTCATACCAATGAGGAACGTCTTTCTGTGGGTGTCAATGACATCATTTTGTCGGGGGCGATTGACCTCCAAAAGGATGAGGCAGACGGCATCACCATCACAGACTATAAGTTCACATCCTCATGGGCATTGATGAACGATAAGCCTGAGTGGGAGCAACAACAAAACATCTACAAGTATTTAGTCGAGCGGGTCAAGAAAAAGCCTGTCAAGGGTTTGAAGATCTGTGCCTTGATCCGAGACTGGTCTAGGCGGGATGCTCAGTACAAGGCTGACTATCCACAAGCACCAATTCAAGTAATTGACATTCCAATGTGGACATTTGATCGTGCCGAGGCTTTTATTAAAGAGCGGGTCGAGATGCATCGTGATTCTAAAGTTAATGCTGACTGGGGCGATGAGTTGCCTTTATGTAGCGATGAAGATCGCTGGGTTAGACCAACTACATATGCAGTCAAAAAAGATGGTCGTAAGACTGCAATTCGTGTGTTTGATACACAAGGCGAGGCAGATGCCTTGTTAAAAGAAATGTCTGAGAAAGACAAAGGCTTTATAGAGATCCGTAAAGGTGAGGCAGTACGTTGTACAGGAAACTTCTGCGGAGTATCGCAGTGGTGTAATCAGTATCAATCAACATTAAACGAGGAACAGGAATGAAAACTAGACAAGTAATGCTTTATGAATTTATGGTGGCATTAGCAAGCAATCCATCAACAATTGATCCACGTGAGACCCATCCCGATAACGCAGGATATATTGAGTGCATGGCTAAAGCATTAATAGATAAATTTTTGGAGAACGCACAATGAGCGTATATAAAAAGTTACAAAAGGCTAGAGTGTTATTGAACGCATCTAGCATCAAGAAGTCAGGCAAGAATAAATTTGCTGGTTATGAATACTTTGAACTGGGTGACTTCATCCCCACAGTCAACGAGATCTTTGATAGCGTTGGATTGTGCGGAGTGGTTAACTTTGGTGAGCAAGCAACGCTTACAGTCTACGACACCGATGGTGATGGGCAAGTAACATTCTCTAGCCCGCTAGTCTTTGCGGAGAACGCTAAAGGTCAGGCAATACAGTCCCTAGGCTCAACTCATACTTATTTTCGGAGATACCTTTGGTTACTGGCTCTTGAGTTAACGGAACATGACTCCATTGATTCTTTGCCACAAGAAGATAAACCAAAACCAATTGCGGTAGAAGTGAAACCAGTAGTAAAGGAAGTGCCAAAAGAGTCCGATGGGGATCTTGCACCGCTTGCGGAGGTGTTGATTACCTTTGGTAAGACTTGCGAAAACTTGAAAGAGTTGTCAAGTTTTTGGAAAAAGAATCAGGCGGGCATCGACAGAATGAAGTCGCAGAAACCTGAGTTGTTTAAACAGGTGCAGGAAGCGTTTGCACAGTACAAATCTAAATTTAAGGAGTAATGCATGGCTTACGATAAACCATTTGAAAATAAACCAAACTTTGGATCGTTGTTTGCAACAAAAACAAAGACCAATCCTGCACAACCTGATTATTGGGGTGATATAAAAATTGACCTAAGTACAGTTGATACTGAAAATGGCATTGCAATAGTTAAGTTATCAGGATGGAAAAAGAAAAGTGAAAAAGGCACTACCTATCTTTCGCTTGGAGTAAATAACTGGAAGTCTGATAGCGAAAACCCACAACCTAAAAAACAGGAGATTCAAGATGATGATATCGAATTCTAAAAAACGTGGCAGACCTTTGGGTTCTAAAAACAAGCCAAAGAAGATGGCGTTTAAACGTTCCAATATTTCTGGCTCTAAATTAAAAAAATCAAAGTCTATACCGATTGGTGCTATTAGTTGGCAAGATGCTTATGAAAAAACATTTGTTCTTTTAGACCGTGCTTATAAACGTTTAGTTGAACTGCAAGATGTTCAAGAGGAATTAGATCAAGCCAAGATAGATCTTGCGGGTCTTTCCACCATCATCAATTATTTGGAACTGCGTTTAGAAGACAAATACAGAGGAACAAAATGAACGCACTTCAGTTTGAAGCAGTCAAGATAGCCCTTAAACAGGACAAGACTGGTTTCGTACTGACACTTAATATCCACCCTGACGAGATCCCTGATGAATTAATGCGGGATTTTGTTGGGGCACGATATGGTGTAGCGATGGTACGTATTGAAGACAACGAAAGTGCCAAGCACTACGACAACCGTGTTAAGAAAGCGGGCATCCTATGTCGCTCTCACCAATTTCAGTTGTGGCTTAAAAAAGAAAACGAGTTAACGGTTGATGGCGAAGACGATGCAGTAGATGCTATTCATAGAATCTGCGGAATTAATTCACGAACCGAACTGAATGGCAACAGAGATGCCCAAAAATTATTTGATGAAATGGTAGAAGATTATGAGCGATGGATTGAAGAAGCCGAGCCGTTTTAAAACCGTTGTTCCCTTGATGGTTTACCTTGATCCAAAGGAGCGTGATAGCGTAAAGGCTTTTTCCAAAAAAGAAAGCATGAGCGTTAGTCAACTCTCAAGAGAGGCATTTCAGATGAGAATGTCTGACTCAAGCGATTTGTTCAATTCAGGATTCAATTCGGGTTTAAACGAGGCAATAAAAATTGTTAACAATTGCCAAGGTGCAACCATGATGTTTCCGTCAGGCAAGTCGTTCGCAAGAGTGGTTTGTGATGACATTGAAAAATTCTTGAGAGATAAAAAATGAACAATCAAGACAAGGAGTATCTGCGTGATTTACTTGCAGGATTTGCTTTGATTGGTCTACTGATGCGGGGTAACAATAAGTTAGAGCAGTTGCCAAGTGATGCTTATGATTTGGCTGACCATATGCTTGAGGCACGTAAACCACGTGAAGAGGGGATTGTTGCCATTAAGAGAAGGGTCAAGGCAAAATGAACTTGATTAAGTTTGGTGACTGTCGAACCATTATGGATCAGTGGATCTCAGAGGGGGTGAAGGTGCAGACGTGTATCACCTCCCCTCCTTACTTTGGTCTACGAGACTATGGTCACGATGGGCAGATTGGACTAGAGCAAACGATAGACGAATACGTGGCGGCTATCGTTGGGGTGTTTAAACGGGTTAAGGATCTGCTGTCGGATGACGGGACGCTGTGGCTAAATCTTGGGGATAGTTACTACAACTATCGAGGTGGGAAGGGACAGGCATTGGTTAAACAAACTGTCTCCAATAACCTACAAGACCTACCGCAAGTCTGTGCTAGGCGGGGAAACAAGCAAGAAGGTTTAAAGGAAAAAGACCTCATAGGAATCCCTTGGCGGGTCGCCTTTGCCTTGCAAGCGGACGGCTGGTATCTACGTCAGGACATCATTTGGCACAAGCCTAATCCCATGCCTGAGTCGGTCAAAGACAGATGCACGAAGAGCCACGAATACATCTTTTTATTAACCAAAAACCCCAAGTATTACTTTGACAATGAATCCATCAAAGAGCCTGTTAAGGAAGACTGGGGTACAAGAGATAGGACGGATGGTAAATACCATAACGAAGGTACAGGACTTAGCCCGCACTCAGGGCTAGAGAAGTCCTACGAAATGGCTAATAAGCGGTCTGTATGGACTGTTACCACCAAGCCTTTTCATGGCGCACACTTTGCCACCTTTCCAACGGATTTAATTGAGCCTTGCATCCTTGCGGGTAGTCGCCCCAAGGATATTGTGTTTGATCCGTTCATGGGTTCTGGAACTACGGCTGCCGTAGCTCAACGTTTAAACAGGCTATACCTTGGCTGCGAGCTGAACACGGAGTACGAAGCATTACAAAAAGAGAGACTTAAACAACCATCATTGGAGCTACTATGAAAACATTATTAGAAACTCTTTGGGACTTAGCCTGCACGGTTGCCCTTTGGTTTGCACTTATTTTTGGATTTTTTACTGGGTTATTCCTGATGGGGTTAACCTTTAAAGTTATTGCTAATGCGTTTATGGCGGGGTACTACTTGCTATGAATAACAATAAACCAGTAGCGTACATCAATGTAGAAGAACGCAAACTAGAATGGGCAGAGCCTATTACATGGCATACACCAACCATAGCAAAGATGGATAAGATTCCGCTTTACACAAAACCGAATGACGAACCAGCGGCATGGTTTTACTATCGTCCAGGTGAAACTGGCACGTTTATGTGCGGAGATGCCGAGGCAATGAAAGGTATAGAGAAGGACGGCTGGGTAACAACACCGCTCTACCTGCATCCAGTAAAAGAACTAACAGATGAGGAAATTGAGCATATCTATTGGTCGTTAGATAGCACAGGATATGACGGTACTTTTTCATTTATTGAATTTGCTAGAGCAATACTAAGAAAGGCACAAGAGAAATGA
>Ga0247834_1007056_pt1 | contig 12205 bp, 10 predicted proteins | sample LaCruzMarch2015__8_FD_187118 | JGI IMG/M metagenome (GOLD analysis project Ga0247834, IMG submission 187118) | Freshwater microbial communities from meromictic Lake La Cruz, Castile-La Mancha, Spain - LaCruzMarch2015_12m | ecosystem: Environmental > Aquatic > Freshwater > Lake | place: Spain... | reverse complement strand
AAGGCTCAGGCCCCAGCGACTGTTGCTGCGTGGTCTGTTTCTGATTTATCCGCCCTTTATACCCAAAATCGCTCATCACTTATCGCCCAAGCCCGCCGAATTCTTCGAAGCGATGCTGATGCAGCAGAGGTTGTTCAAGATGCCTTTCTTAAATTCATCTTGGCAGCCCCAGAGCTAGATACCGCTGATCGGGCCATGGCATATCTGCGCACCACAGTTAACAATCTGTGCCTGAATGTAATCCGTGCGACAGGATCTCGCCCTAACTTAGTTGCCCTTGATTCAGATACATCTCAAGAGCGCCTATCTGAAATCGCAGCTGAAAATCACATCCCAATGGATTCCACACTTGCTGCAGCCGAAGATGCTTCAATCATTCGCGAAGCACTATCTCGTTTATCTGAAACTCAACGAACTGCCCTTGTTATGTGGGAGGTGGAAGGTCGTACAACTAAAGAGATTGCTAAAGCAATTGGAACTAGTGAGAAAAATGTTCGCCATGTTGTTAAGCGTGCCCGTGCATCATTTGTTCGAGTTTTATCTGAATGGGTAGTAGATGAAAAAACTAGTGCTACAGCACTTGATTCACTTGCTGGTACTTATAAAAAAGCAGCAGAGCTTGCTAAAAAGTCCTCTAAAGTGGCGCTCTCCTTGCTTATTGTGATGGTTGCCTTTCTAGGCTTTAACTCTGTAACTGGCTCTGAGTTTAATACCGCAAATGTAATCACTAGCCTCACCCAAGAAGCACCAGCATCAGACAGTGCAGATACATCAACTACTCCTTCACCAACTTCAACAAATGAGAATCTTATAAACCAAAAGTTAATTGAAGAAAATAACGTGATTAATTTCCGTGCTTCTAAATCCTTATTTGCTGGCCTTTCAAAAGATGGCCTTCCAACCGAATTTACAGTTTCAGATTTAACTGGCGAAATCAGCTCAGTCGGGTTATCATCACAAACTAAAATTACAAATCCAGATGGTTATGTATTGGTTTCTTATCTTCAATCATATGGTGATAATGCAATTAACCTTTTAATGTCACAATCAATCACAGTCGATGGCTCAGGTACCTCCTACTACGCGAGCCCATCAATCACGGTTGCGGGCTCCTGGTTTCCATTGACCCAAATCGGTTCTGCTTCAACTGCGGCTCGACTGGCTAACGGCAACTACCTTTTGACAGCAACACTATATATAGACTCAACGGTGGATTCGGTCCTATTGTTGGCCGCAACTGGTGGTTTAGATGTTGATTCGATTCCAAATGAGATTACTACCCGTATAATTTTAGACGCAAACAAGAGTTCAATTCTTGCTCAGGCGATCAATATTGGCGCCATGGGGGTCAAATAAATGACACTCAAAAACAGGTTTCCTCTGCGATCCGGATATCACAGGGGGAAAGAGATGCGTCAGCACGTGCGACTCATCTCAAAGCCGCTACTAGGAAATTCTTGGTAGCGACTAACGAAAGGAAATAAATGTTACAAACGACAAACTTCAAGCGAATTGCGCTTGTTACTGTTGCCGCGTTAGGAATGGGCGTACTCAGCTCAGCACCTTCGCAAGCAGCATTCTCAGGAACGGCAGGTGCGCAGTTGACGGTGACTGTTGCCAACGGTACTGGATCCTTAGAAGGCTCAGCTTCAGATTCAACCACCGCTGCAACTGTTACAGTTACTGGCTTAGCATTAGCAAACAGTGATTCATACACAATTACCGCTGTTAAGAAATCATGGCCTGCAGCAACAACTGGGGGGCTCACCCCACGTCTAGTCTTCGGTTGGATTGATACACAAACCGTTGGTTCAACAGGGGCAGTGATTCTGACCGGCAGGACAGAAGGAACTACTGATACCACTACCGCAAAATCTACCGGCGCCTTAACTACTGCGTTTGGCGGGGCATTTAATAGCACCACAGATTCTTTTTCAGCTGTGTCTGCTACAGCACCTGCATCTGGTGGTGCAAACACTTATGTTAACTCAAAGTGGTATGCCTGGCAGGATTCTGGTACTGCCACCGACCGTGTTGCTGGAACATACACCTATACATTGATAGTCACCCCGCGCTTAGGCGAAGGAACTCCACAGACTACTGATGTCACAATCACCATTGCTGCACTTGCATCTGCAAGCCTAGTTGCAAGTCCTGGTAGCTCAACTGCTTTCATAGGTACAGCAACCGCTGCGACCTCAGATACAGTCCTAAGCGCTCTGGCTACATCCTCTGACACCCCAGTGGGTTATATAAGAGTTACCTTGCGAAACGCATCTGAAACTACTGCATCAGCCACAGCCACAGCACGTGAGTCGGTAACTATTACGACAACTATTGGTCAGGTTGGTACATCTACTAACCGTGGCCGAAGTGTTGTACTTGCTTATGGTGGTGGCGCCACAGGAGTTACATATGATGTTTACGCTGATGGCACAGCTGGCTCTGGAACAATTACAGTCTCCACACCATCTGTAACCTTCTCAACCAAAACTGTTAACTTCTATTCAGCAAAGCCAGCGACCTTGGTTGCCTCTGTACCTACACCTAATCTGAAGGTTGGATCAAACAGCGATTCGATTAGAGTAGCTGCAAAGGATGCTAATGGAAATCCTTGGACCGGCACCTTATATGTCTACGCCGTAGCAGCAGCAGATGCAGCAATTGCTGGTAATGGAACAATTACCACAGGCTCATCCTGTTCATTTGATGCTGGTACAGATCAAAGACATGAGTGCACCATTACTGGTATTGCAGCTGGAACAGCAAAGATGAAGGTTACAAACTACTCAACAACCGCTCTAGCAACCGCTGCAGATGCAGCAACTGCTGGTTCATCTGTAACCTCAAATGAGGTCTCTGTTGTGGTAAATACCAATACTGCAGCCACTGTCAAACTCTCATTTGATAAGGCAACTTATGCACCAGGTGAGAGGGCGAGAATCTATGTAACCCCATTAGATAGTGCTGGAAAAGAGATTGCATCAAATGCCATCACAAGTCTTTTGGCTACAGGTGGAGTTAGCTCTAACGCCGGATTTACATTCTCTGGCTCAACTACAACTGCAGACTCTTTAACTGCAACATCAATTACAACGCAAGATAAATCCAGTTCAACAACTGGTGCAAAGCCAGGATCACAGGTTTACACTGTGTTCATGCCACCAACTGGTGGAGTTGTAACAATCTCTGCAACTGGTGGAGCATCTCTACCACTAGCAGGACAGGTTGCTGTTACTGCAACTGCAACAGTTACTGATTCAGGAGCAGCAGCGCTAGCCGCTGTAAACGCTCTTGCAACAACTGTGGCATCACTGAAAACACTTATCACCACATTGACCAATTTGGTGTTAAAGATTCAGAAGAAGGTAAAGGCCTAAAGCCTCTATCTAAACTGGTCTAAAGTAGGGCCCAACTCCAGAAAATGGGGTTGGGCCCTACTAATTGGTTATACTTTTGTAATGGGCGGTAGAAGCACAGTTAATAGGCCCATTGACCCAACTTGGTTAATTTCTATTTCTGTGGTGGTTATTTCTCTTTATATGAATCCTGGCTTAGCCGATCCATTCAACTCGCCTAAACTTTGGGCTTTAATGATTTTAGGGACCTGGATATTCGGTTACGTGTTAGTAACACTTAAGTTTCAAAGATTTTTCTCCTTGAAAGAAATAAAAATTCCAATGGTTTTAATACTTCTTTTTGTCTTTAGCATGTTTTTGTCTACATTTTCAACCGAGAATATGTACACAGCTTTTTTTGGAGAACAGCAGCGCAGGCTGGGATTTATTTTCTATTTCTTTATGGCAATTTTTATGGTTGCGAGCGCACTTTTTTTCACCATAAATTCGATCTATAAACTGTATAATTCAGCCTTGTTCCTTTCAATACTTCTAGTTGTTTATGGACTCATGCAACATACAGGAAATGATTTTATCTCTTGGGAAAACCCCTATAACTCTATTATTTTAACTCTAGGTAATCCAAATTTTGCATCCGCATTAATGTCGATATTAGCATTATTTATTTTTTCCTATAGTTTTGCAGTGAAAGCCACTTATAAATTAGTGCTACTTGGCTGGGTGGTTATTATTTTAGTATTGATAAATCTATCAAATTCACTGCAAGGATTGATTGTATTCGGGATAGGAAGCTCACTAGTTATATTAGTTTACCTTCACACTAAATCAAAGAAACTTGCCATCCTATTTCTGTCAGTGTTTGCAGTAATCTTCTCATTGACGGTTTTGGCGATGTTGCAAATTGGACCGTTAACAGAATATATTTATAAAACCTCCGTAAGTGCACGTGGTTACTACTGGCGCAGTGGAATTGAAATGCTGAAACTCAATCCTTTGACAGGAGTTGGATTGGACAGCTATGGCGAATATTTTAGGTTAGTAAGAGAGAAAGGTTATCCCCTAACTTATGGGTTCCAATTATCAACTGATAACGCTCACAATGTCCCCATTCAAATATTTGCAACTGGTGGAATTTTCACTGGATTTACCTATTTAATGCTAACTTTATTTATTTTAATTCGTGGCATCGTGGCCTTGAGATTGGTTAATCCCGGTAAGAAATTTCTAGTTCTTGGAGTGATTGCCGCCTGGATTGGATTTCAAACCCAAAGCTTTATATCTATCGATAATGTTGGACTCACAATCTGGGGTTGGGTACTCGGCGGGGCAATTATCGGTCTATCAAAAAAACCTGATAATAACAATCAAAAGGGAACAGATTCCAAAGAGTCGTTTTATAAAAACAACGTAGTACTTCTACAACAAAAAATCGTTTCGTCTGTGCTTGCGTTAATAACATTTATTTGTTGTTCAGTACTCTATCAAGGAGAAAAGTTACTGTATGAGATTTTGGGTTACGCAGGCACTAATCCGCCAACAACAGGGTTCATTACTAGTATGGAAAAATTTGAGCGGACATATTTGGTAGAGCCTGCCTACAGGTTCCGCGCTGCTGGTATTTGGTATCAAATCGGAGATGTAGAAAAATCTAAAGTTGAGATTGAAAAACTGTTAAATCAGAATTCGGACTCTTTTGATTATCTAAATGCTGCAGCACAGATATATACTTCAAAGAGCGATTGGAAAAAAGTAATTGAGGTTAGGCAAAAAATTGCATCAATTGATCCCTGGAATGCGGTCAACTTACTACTCTTAGCACAAGCCAATGAAAATAATTCGAATTTACAAAGTGCAATAGAAAGTTATAATAAAGTCTTAGAATTTGCTTCAGATGTGCCAGAAGGAAAACAGGCTAAGCTCGAATTAGAAAGATTGTCCAAGTAGTGGAAAATGTTACAGTAGTAGGCCTTGGATATGTTGGGTTACCTACGGCTATTGCTTTAGCGCAAACAAATTTTAAAGTAAACGGATTTGATATAAATAGCGAGAAAATTAGTCAATTGAAAAATGGGAATTCTTATATCGAAGAAATTCCGTCAAAAACGATTTCAAAATTGGTATCTTCAGAAAAATTCACAGTCTTTACTGAAATAAATCTAATTAAAAAAACCGACGTGTTCCTTATTTGTGTTCCAACACCACTCACGTTAGACCAAAAACCAGATCTAAGTTACCTTGTTGATGCAATCATGTCTATTGGCTCCATCTTAAAAAGAAACAATCTTGTTATTATAGAATCAACGGTTGAACCAGGAACTATAAGGAACACTTTACTGCCATTACTTGAAAAAAGCGCAAATATGCTAATTGGTGAATTTCACTTAGCTTACTCACCAGAAAGAATAGATCCCGGAAATAAAGTTTGGGAAATCGCCAATGTTCCCAAACTAGTTTCTGGTTTTAATGACTTAGCAAAACAGAAGGCTTTAGATTTCTATGGCAAATTTGTAAAAAACTTAGTGCCATGCACATCTATCGAAGTAGCAGAGTCTGCAAAACTGCTTGAGAACTCATTCAGGCTGGTAAACATATCTTTCGTGAACGAATTTTCTAAGTTTTGCCACAAAATGAATATTGATGTTAATGAAGTTATTGCAGCCGCCTCAACTAAACCATACGGTTTTATGCCCTTTTATCCAAGTATTGGAGCTGGAGGACACTGTATTCCAATAGATCCGGTCTATCTTGCCCATAAAGCAAAAGAAATTGGTGTAGAAACTCAATTAATTGATTTAGCTGTCGCAATAAATCAAAAAATGCCAGATTATTACATCAAACTTGCTGAAGAGATGTTGTTTGGATTGAGCAATAAGAAAATTTTGGTTCTTGGGGTATCTTATAAATCAAACATTTCAGATGTAAGAGAAACTCCCGTGTCAAGATTATTATCTGGACTATCAATGAAAGGGGCATTAGTTGATTGGCATGACGACTTAGTAAAGGAATGGAACGGGTCAAAGTCAGTCCCTATTAGCAATAATTACGATCTTGCAATTATCGCTACTCCACATGAATATGTCGATTTAGCTAAACTGGGAAATGTTCCAATATTAAATAGCAGAGACTTGTCACATTGAAGTACTTAATCTCTGGTGGTGCTGGATTAATTGGTTCAAAAGTAGCTCAAGCTTTAGTTGATAGAAATGATAATGTGGTGATCTTAGATAATCTTTCTACAGGTTCTATTAATAATTTATCCAATATTGCGGATAATATTGAATTGGAAATTGGCAGTATTTTAGATAAGCCTTTGATTAATAAATTGATTTCTAGTTGTGATTTTGTCATTCATTTAGCAGCCGCATTGGGCGTTTTTAACATTGTCAACAAACCTCTTGAAAGTTTGAAAACTAATTTACAAGGAACTGAAATTGTTTTGGAAGGAGCTAACAGACATAGAAAACCAATATTGATTGCCTCCTCCAGTGAGATATATGGTAAAAATGACAAGATTCCTTTAAATGAAGAAGATGATCGTGTTATAGGGCATCCCTTGAAATCTCGTTGGTCATACAGTGAGGCAAAAGCTATAGATGAAACCCTTGCCTATTTTTATTACCTCGAGAATAAGCTGCCTATTCGGATTGTGAGACTTTTTAATACTGTTGGTCCAAGACAGGTGGGTAATTACGGAATGGTGTTGCCTCGTTTTGTTAAAGCAGCACTTAATAATGAACCTATAGAAGTTTATGGAAGTGGGGAGCAAATTCGTTGTTTCTGCCATGTAGATGACGCGGTAAGGGCATTAATTTTAGTTATAGATTCCAAAGATACGATTGGCGGAGTATTCAATGTGGGTAATAATCAGCAGATTTCAATAATTGAGTTGGCGAAAAAAGTGATTGAGATTACTGGATCTAAATCTAAAATTATAAAGATTCCTTACTCACAAGCATATCCAGAAGGGTTTGAAGATATGCAAAGGAGAGTTCCGGATATTTCCAAAATAAAGAATTCACTCGGCTGGTCTCCAAAGATACCTCTTGATCAGATAATCAAGGATATCACCCAGTTTCAATCAAACAAATCTTAATTTCTGTGGGTAAGTACTATGACTACTGGTAATTTTACTAGTACTCAATTATTCAAGGAGCAGTTGGTATTAAAACTACCATCACTAACAAATTTAGATGCGATACAAATTGGTGAGATAGCCATTACTTTTGGTAGCCAAAGAAAACTACCTATTGCTATTGAGATTCGAATTGGTGATTGGATTGTTTTCCATGCCTCCCTTGAGGGTTCAAAGCCCGAGAATGATTTGTGGATAAAACGTAAAGTGGCAGTTGTGATGCTAAAGCAGCATTCAACTATGTATGAAAGAGTTTCTGCCGAGGAGCGAGGAGTTGATTGGCATAAAGAAAACGATTTACAGGATGAAACCCATGCAATTCATGGTGGTGCGCTTCCTTTGATAACTAATGAAGGTTTTAAGGGGATTTTAGTTATTAGCGGATTACCTCAAGTTGAAGACCACTTATTTGCAGTTGAGGTTTTAACTGAGTTTTTGGCTCGAAAAGGTGAAGAGCTTTAATGAGTCAAGTTTGGGTGGCAGGTGAAGTATTAATCGATTTAATTCCAGATGGCCCAGATCGAAAACCAATTGTTGGTGGTGGACCTGCCAATACAGCTAAAGCGCTTTCAAAGCTTGGAATTGAAACACAGTTTATTGATGGGATTTCATCAGATAAGTATGGTCAGATGGTGAAGGATGATTTAGTTAGCGCAGGTGTAAAACTTGATTACGTAAAATATTCAGATAAGCCAACATGTTTAGCAATAGTTTCACTAAGTGATTCAGGATCAGCCTCATATGAGTTTGTTATCGAAAATACCGCAACCTTTGATTTCACTTCAGATTGGCTACCAAACCCTCATACTGAGCACCCATCACTTCTTCACATTGGAACTCTTGCCACGGCAATTGAACCAGGCGCCTCTGTGTTACTTGAATGGGCACAATCTGTAGCAAGGGTTGCACCAATTGTTTTTGACCCAAATATTAGGCCAGCTGTGATAAGTGATCGTAAGCAATATTTGGTGCAAGTAGAGAGATGGGTATCTATTTCATCAGCTGTAAAGGTAAGTGATGATGATTTAAAGTGGCTATACCCATCACTTGGTATAGAGCAGGTTGTTAATAATTGGCTCACTATGGGAGCATCACTTGTCGTGGTTACTTATGGTGATAAAGGATTAGCTGGTTATCGGGTGGGTGAAAAAATTAGCCAAGATGCGATAAAGGTATTGGTGGCTGACACAGTAGGTGCTGGTGACACAGTAGGTGCTATTTTGGTTGAGGCAATTATGAAATATGGTCTAGATACTTTGAGTGGGGTGAGGTTAGAAATGATGCTTAAGCGGGCTGCAAAGGCTGCTGCGATAACTGTTTCTAGAAGTGGCGCAAATCCACCAACACTAAAGGAGATTGAGTAAGTGCTAAATATTGATGGAGATCAAATCTCAATAGCAATTGATTTAGATCAAGGAGCACGTCTTGCATCTGTGCAGTGGCGGGATATGCAGTTTGCAGTTCCTTTTCGTGGACAGGATTTAAGTTGGGGTTGGTTTTCTATGGTCCCCTTTGCCGGAAGAATTAAAAATGGAATTATTAAAGATTTAAAGGGAAATAAGCATCAATTACCGAATAACTTTGACCCGCCACATGCATTAATTGGATATGGCGCTCAATCCTCTTGGGAGGATATTGGTGGAGGCAGACAACACTTAGAGCTACCAACACCTTTTAATGGCGCAACTGTTACACAAAGTTATGAGATCTTAGATAATGCAATTCGTTGGTCACTTGAGTATGAAGCAAATGGTTGTGATCTTCCAGTGACTCTTGGTTTTCATCCATGGTTTGCCCGTGAGATTGGTAAGGGAGATTCAGCTGAGCTTTTATTTGCAGCCAATAAAATGTTTAAAAGAGGTGATGATTACCTGCCAACAGGTGAAATCATCTCACCAGCCCAACCACCATGGGATGATACATTTATGGAAATCAAAGGAGTCCCTGAGATCATTTGGCCAGGAGCTGCAAGATTAACAATGGAGTGCGATACGCCTTACTGGATGGTTTATAGCCAAGATGAAGATGGTATTTGTATAGAGCCAGTAACAGCTCCTCCCGATGCCCAAAACTTAGGAATTCAAGGTGAAAGTTATATTGAATGCTTAATAACCTTTACTGAAGATTTATAGTTTAGCTTTGAACCCGATACATAACATCACTGCCAAACTCATTAAAGCCAAGTGATTTATAGAGATTAAATGCAGGTTTATTTTCAACCCCCACGTATAACATCACATTGTTTAATCCTTGATACTTCAAGTAATTAAGTCCGGTGATAGTTAAATCTCGTCCCACACCTTGCCCCTTGTAATCTGGGTTTACCGCTAAAACATATATCTCACCGAGTGCGTCATGGCCATGATCATCATCCTCACCATTGTGTGAATGGGTGTGGGCGCCATGTATTTTGGTCCAACAAAATCCAATTAACTGACTCTTATCTTCTACTACAAAAAAACCTTCCTTTTGAAACCATTCTTCATTAAGCCTTACCGTTAAATCAACCTCACTCCACCCACCTTGATCTGGGTAATTGGCAAATACTTTGTTATTTAGCGAAAGAAATGCTTGATTATCAAAATCAGGAATGAATGTGCGGATTGGGTATTTGGAATTTACTGGCTGGATGTCACCTAATGATTTACTCATTAAAAGATTAGACCAAAGACGTTCAAGTTCTAGCGAAGCAGCGATAGCTTTTGCGGCTGGGAGATCACCATGTGACCAGATTCGAGTCTTATCACCACATACCTTTATTGCCTCTTTTAAAATCGAAGCTCCCAAACCTTTGCCTCTATGGTTTGGATGGACAACTGCTTCAACACTAGGACCAGCAACCAGATCAGTCGTATCAAGGTGGGCGTAGGCGATTACTAGGTTGTTACTTTCAAAAACTATGTGTGAATCTGATTTATCACCACCATGGCGAAGGTGCAGTAATACATGCTCTGCAATAGGAGGAGTTCCATCAAAATCATGGGCAGCTCTTATTAAAGATAAAACACTTTCTTGTTGGGATTTAGAGAGGTGATTTAAATGTTGCAAGGGGTATTAATTAATATCAGCTGTTGTTTGATTATTCTGTACGGAAAAGCGATAGCCAACATTACGTACTGTGCCAATAATTGCTTCAAACTCTGGACCTAATTTTGATCGAAGGCGTCTGATATGAACATCAACAGTTCTAGTTCCACCAAAGTAGTCATATCCCCAGATCTCTTGCAGTAATTGTGACCTTGTGAATACTCTGCCTGGGTGTTGAGCTAAGTACTTAAGCAATTCAAACTCTTTAAAGGTGAGATCAAGAATACGTCCCTTTATCTTGGCGGTATATGAGGACTCATCAATTATCACCTCACCACTTCTAATCTCACCAGAGGATGGATTACTTGCTAATTGCGCAATCGCAGATTGGCCAATCACAATCCGAATTCGTGCATCAACCTCTGCAGGACCTGCGGTATCAAGAATTACATCATCAATACCCCAATCCGCATTTATTGCAGATAGGCCACCCTCTGTAGTTATCACCATGATCGGCACATCCACCCCAGTTGAGGCAATCAACTTGGTAAATGATTTAGCGGCTGGCAGATCTCGGCGGGCATCAATAAGTAAACAATCAACTACTGGTGGTTCTACTAATACTGAGGCCTCAATTGGCAAGATCTTCACATCATGCTGCAGTAAGCCAAGAGATGGCATCACATCAGCGCTAGCACCGCTTGAGTTTGTAAGTAGAAGTAGGCGTGCCATAAGAGTGCAAGAATACCGCTATGGAAAGTTTGTTGCCACTTCTTTTACTGATCTCACTCACTTCAGTAATTGGGCTTCTTCTGCGCGCTAAAAAGGGTGTCATCAAGAAAGGTGGAAAGCTAAAAGTTTCAGAGGGTGAATTCGGTGGGAAATATGGCAGCCGTCTTACTATCCTTCAATTTTCTACTACCTTCTGCTCTGAATGCCGAACTTCAAAAGCAATTGTTCAAGATGTAGTTAAACCATTTAAAGACATCGCATATATTGAAGTCGATGCTGAATCCAATCTTGATTTAGTTAGAAGGGTTGATATCCGCTCTACCCCAACCACCATCTTTTTAGACAGCAAGGGGTTTGAGGTTGCAAGGGCTAAGGGTGCGCCAAAACGTGATCAACTTATCAAGGCGATCAAAGCTATCTAAGGCTTTTGTGCAAATGCTTTGCAAGAAGATATGAACCAAATATCCTAAAATTTGAGATGTGTTCTTCATACAACCTGTTTACTTTACAAAGCGGCGCGTAATTGATTTTGCCCGCAACAAGGGTTGTATTTGTTGGATAAATAATTAATTTGTTTTAGCTTTACAAAATTAATCTTATTTATCTAACAAAGGAGAAAAAAATGTCAAGTATTACTCAGGCAAAAGCTGAGCGTTTAATCGATGCCAGAGGTCCAAGATATACCGCAACAATCACAACAGTGGTTCTATCAGCAGCGTTGGTCACTGAATCTAATTTGATCATTGGATTTCAATTTGCAGTCTTTTTGTCAGCTGTTTTATTTGGACTACGCAGGTCCCTTTATGGTTTAATCTATCGCAACTTAATTCAACCACGGCTTTCAGGACCAGTACCTAGTGAGAATGAAGCTGCCCCAAGATTTGCCCAATTAGTTGGCGCACTCTTTGCTGCAACCGCACTACTTGGCGGCTTAACTGGAAACACAACAGTCTTT
>Ga0247834_1007049_pt1 | contig 12217 bp, 10 predicted proteins | sample LaCruzMarch2015__8_FD_187118 | JGI IMG/M metagenome (GOLD analysis project Ga0247834, IMG submission 187118) | Freshwater microbial communities from meromictic Lake La Cruz, Castile-La Mancha, Spain - LaCruzMarch2015_12m | ecosystem: Environmental > Aquatic > Freshwater > Lake | place: Spain... | reverse complement strand
AGGCATAATCTTTAATCCTCCTGAGTGAGTTGGGGATGTTGATATTTGTAATCGAGTGGTCACACCAACCGAAGGAATAATACCCAATTTCCACGAGGCCTTCACACAGCTCCACCTCGGTCAACTTGTTGCGTTCGTAAATTGCTTCTTCGGGGATCGAAGTGACGGAGGAATCAACCCGAAGGCGGACCACATTTTGCGGAGGAATCTCTCCTCCCTCCCCCGTGTAGACGAAGACCCCATACTTCTACTATTGTATACGGGCCGTCGTCAACGTCGGAAACCTGCCTCCATCATTATTATCAGCCGCAGCAGAGTGTTGAGATACCTCCGCGATGGTTCCTATCGTTGACATCTCCCCATTTGTCAATGTGACTGCTCATGATGAGGAGGCACGTCGCATCGTCGCCTCGGAGTGGGATATGGCAATGACGCATGTGGGGTTTGCAATCATCGTAGGTCACGGTGTAGATCCAAATATCATATCAGAGTTGCGTGATAGTGCGATGCGTTTCTTCGTCCAGGATGATGGAACTAAGAAATTATATAACCATGGTCCGTACGGTAATCCTTTCGGTGGCTATACTGGTATGAATAGTGAGGCTGTTTCACAGACACGTGATGGACATGGTTCTGATGGAGGAGGAGATGATGATGGTAGCTTCGCGACGGTGATGCCCGATCTCGTCGAGTCATTCGTATTCAAACCAGAATCGACAATGCCAAAGCCTCCATTGCTCGAGGAGGCGGGGCTGGCCTACCATGCAGCTCTTTTACACGTCCTCGGTGCACTTCATGAACTTACAGCTGCAAGCCTCGGCCTACCTTCTGATTTCTTCGTGCCGTACTACGAACCACAGGGCTCTGTATCGCTTCGACTGTCATACTATCCACCGCTATCGCCAGATCATCAACTTTCATCGGCTGTCCGGTACGGTGAACATACTGATTACACCGGTTTTACCATATTACATCAAGATGAGTCTGACGTCGGTGATCTCGATGCTGGTGGATTGCAAGTCAAATTGCCAAATGGAAACTGGCACGCCGTACCTCCAATACCAGGTGCGTTTGTCGTTAACATTGGTGATTTGTACGAGGTGTGGACGAATGGACGATGGCGATCGACTGTTCATCGTGTAATGAAGCCTCCGTGTGGGTCAGCCGCTGCTGCTAATCCACGATTATCAATTCCATTTTTCACCGGACCACGGAATAATGCCGTGATAACGGCAATACCAACGTGCGTTGACAAGGATCACCCCAGACAGTATGCGCCAGTGACTGCGGGCGACCACCTACTCAAAAAGTTACAGAAAAACAATTGTGTATTGTGAATAATGCGGTGGCACAAAGTTAGTGAATCTTAAGGAGAGTTTATATATAGCTATTCTGTGGAAAAGGAAAGCTACCGCATCTGTTGAAAACAACCAAAGAAGGGAGAATTTCCAGCAAGGATTGGTAGTGCACGTAGTAGTAGTTGGTCAAACGAACTGAATTATTGCTCATGACAGCAACAATGTAATTTTATTCTTTCTTCTTATCATTCAACGTCTTTGTCAAGTACGCCTCTGTATTGGCACTGTACATGATAATTTGTCCGAGCAATATTGAATTAAGCAGTACGCTCGTGCCGTACGATCGTAATATATAAAAATCAAATCCGATTTCTTTAATCGTCGTACCCACCCGGACTAATGAACCCACGAGATTCATAGTTATTGTGGCTGACGATTGTGCTCCAGTCTGCTTAGTTATATGATTCTTATATATCTGTGTCCCTCTTGATATGAGTAGAACTATTGGATTGTACACCATTAGTACATAGTACATTGATGGTGTTAATACTATGATTAAAGAATATATAATGCACATATACATGATATCATTGAAGATGTGACGGTAAAACAATTGGCAAGGACAAAGGTGTTCTTTTTTCGCTTACCATAAAATACCACATACGAGTATGCGCAATACGCGAGTAATGCAAATATAACATCCTTTCTCATCAACATCAGTAGCCGGCCACCAGAAGAACCTTCATCTCTCGATTCATAATACCAAAGTAACGATACGACTATCATAGTTTGTATCAATACGGTAAGCGTTTCGCCATATGCCGAGAATGGATTATCGCGTAATATATTATAATATGCCGCATTCGAGTAGAGTATAATTTCGCCGTACATTGCCATGTGCGATAGACCCGCGACGCCGCTGCCGGACTTGACAATATTACGTATTACCGGAGCCTTGTTTACACAGGATGCGAGGATTATGCACATGCCCATACCCTTGGCAATGAGTCCGACACAACATGGTTTGGTAAGGAGTGGTAAAGATTCGAGACAGTTGGTAGGTGTAACGCTAGGCGATGGATCCGATCCCCAGGCCCATGTTGCGAAGGATTGAACGTACTTATTCTTGACGAATGATGCGATGATCATCTTGCCATCCTCATTTAGTTGTTGCTGCGTGCTCTGGGCAGCAAGAGCGGCGTTGATCACACGGTTGACGTGATAATCCGCCATGGATGGTGCACAAAAGATAAAGATGGGTTGTAGCTGGGCGGGAAATCTCGTAACCCCACGTTTTCAAAACATCTTTTGACGATGGTATCCGCCGCCAACTCCGCAGATCTGATGCCGCCTCACCGGATCTCCCACCGATCTGAGGGTGGTCCGGACCTAAACTATCTCTATGCCATCGCCGGTCCGTCCTCCTCGCTCGATTCTCATCACGGTGGCGTCGACGATGATGACAGAATGACAGTAGCTCCTACTCGACATCGGGGTTCTCATCGACCGATTAAACGCGGACGCAAGTCCGATTTCCGGGCCCTGCGTGGCACCTCGCTCTACCTAGGCGGGGAAGAGGGTCCGAACCGTAAAATATATTGCATCCCGGGCCATGCCGCGCGGGTATTATGTATCGACACGACGACCGACGAAGTATATCCCATCGGTCCGATATTCGATGCGTCTAATATGATATTGGGCGGTAAATTCAAATGGTTACGCGGGATAGTCGTCGGGTACATCATATATGGACTGCCGTGTCATGCCGATTGTATATTACGAATCGATACACGGACCGATGAGGTGAGCACGATTGATATACCCTACGAAGAATATTACAACAATGAACCATCATCGATCGAGTGCCACGATGACGACGAGGAGACTAAAAGTAGTGGCAACGGTAGCTTGGCCAAGAGGGAAAGGAATACACCATGGAAGTATCATGGTGGGACCATTTCTCCACACGATGGATGTGTCTACGCTGTACCACAAACATCACGTCGTGTCCTACGTATTGATCCCGCGAATGAACGTATCAGCTTCGTCGGACCAGACTTTGTCGGGCGGTGCAAATGGTACGGTGGCGTCGTGGGTAAAACGGACGGAGCGATATATTGCATACCGCAGAATGCAAGTGGTGTATTACGGATTGATGCCAGCGGTGTCAATTACAATGGTCCCTTGGTACACCACGATCGTAATAGTGGTAGTGGGCTCTACACACGAAAGTCAGCGGAGGGACGTGTACTCGTTACAGTTCATGGTACCTACCCACCCAATCAACACAATTGGCACGGTGCGGCAGCATCCACAACGCCCGATGGTACAATCGTTTCTGTTCCTAATAATGTCGATACTGTGTTATGTATCCAACCATCATCCAAATCGGCATACCCTCCTCTCGTCTCTACTACGAATACTGACGAAAGAACAGCACTACCACCACCCAAGTGGGAAGAGCCAGAGCTGTACATCCTAGAAGGACAAACGCCATCAGATATTGCCACCGGCCGACATCGTACGGATGGTAAATACAAGTATCTAGGTGCAATGGCAGGTACTGATGGGTGTGTTTATTGCTTCCCCTCTGGTTCAGAAACATGCTTACAGGTAGATACCGTGAAGCGCGTTGCACGGAGTGTCGGGCCGAATTTACGTGACAATGATATGGAACGACTATTTCAAAATAAGTGGCAGAATGGATTAACGAGTGTAGATGAGGGATGTGTCTATGCTATACCGCTAGCGGCCGAGACGGTATTACGTATACGTACTGGAGGAGTAGATGAGCCAGAGGTTACCACGTGGAAACTTCCCGAGCCGAGTAATGTACTAGCAAAGTGGGAGGGTGGCGTATTGGCATCAAATGGTGTCATGTATTGTATGCCCAATAATCATAAGGCAGTCCTTGAAATTGTCCCTTATTGTCTACCCTCCCGTGAAAGTTTGCACAGAGCGAATGATGAGAGAGAGAAAGAACGTGAGGCTGTACGAGAGATGGAGAAGCTGGCATGTCTTCGAGAGGCGGAAAGGAAGGTAGCCGAAAGGACAAAGAAGAGAGAACAACGACTTCAGGAACGAAATCGTAGAATTGAGAAGAACAAGAAGGATGATGATGTAGGAATGATAATGTCGTCGATGCATCTCAAAGTGAAGAAGGATGAAGGTGAGAATAAACTTGTGACCACCAATCCAAACTTGGCCCAATCGACGATGACACAGCCCGCACAACATGTTGTTCTCGACGACGACGTCACGACGCCCTACAAATATCTCTCCGGCATACCCACACTTCGATCCTCGGCCCATCGTGTCAAATACTCACTCACACATCGTCAACACAATCCAAATCCCAAGGGTAAAGATGGCAACTCGACGAATACGACCTTTTTACCGGCACAGTTATGTGAAGAAGACATCTTCGCTTATTCAACTTCTGAATATGATTTCCATGGAGCACTCGTTGACCTACTCCATAAGTGTGATGCAACATTAGTTGGCATCTTCCGAACATTAGCCGATGGTACAAGTTTGAAACCAATGCTTGATAACTTTGTCGTCCCGACAAATTCACTGGTGAGGGAATGTCAAGGGGGGAATCTCGAAAGAGCTCAGGCATACTTGTCAGATGCTGTTGACAATGACGTTGCATTCCTTTGTCTCTTTGATGACTTCTTGGTAAATAAAGTATTGCCACGGCTTAAAGAGCGACTTGAATCGACGGGTTTGCACGATGACAAAGCACCCATCTCCTTCTTCTACCAGCGTCCTCCAACCGTAAGGATTCAACCTGGACCCGCACGAGCATTAGTTCGTGCTCATAATGATGCCGAGTATGGTCGTGAGTTCTCAACACTGCTTTGTTTAACTCGCTTTTATATTCCCTGATAGCGATATCTGACTTTCTTTTGTCATCGTTTACTCACTTTCTAGATCAAAATGGAGAGCTGAACTTTTGGTTACCGATGACCAGTCGGAGAAAGACTGGGGTTGATTTGTTCTGTGAATTGGGATCAGGAGTTGGAGATTTTCATCCGCTAACGGTGGAGTATGGTGAAGTTGCGTCATTTCATGGCTCCTCTAGAGCTCATCATGTGAATCCGAATCGGAGTTTGTGGACTAGGGTAAGTATGGACTTCAGGGTTGGGGTTGAAGGGTATTATGATCCTGACTGGCAGATGAATGGCACAACCAATGATCACAATCGAAGGAAGGTTACTGTTTGAAGAGGATGCACGCAAACTTGTTCGAGTTCCGATGAATGAAAATGCGATAGTTACTGAACGATATGATAAGTAAACTTAAAATGTATTTCCTCCTTCTCCAGAGCCTAAGCTGATGCTTGCAGCCCTGGCGTTCTCGGCTGCTACGTCATCACCTAACATATCAAGAACTCGTCCATATCTCCACCACAATTCAGGACAATTCGACCGTAGTGTGGTACCTTCGCTACATATTGCCCTTGACAAACATAAACTCTCGTAATCTCCGACTTGTAATGATGCATGTATCAATGCATATTCGAGAAATTGGCGCAAATCGAAGTCCCAACCGATTTGATGTGATGAAGTCGGAGAGTTGTCAGACAGGACATCGGCACTGGGAATAATATATGTTGATGACGAAATCCCTGTCGGCATCTCCCATCGCTTGTCGTTGTCTCTTGCTCGGGCTAAATGAGACATAACTATTCTCCAATCTTCAACACTGGAAGAAGTCCCTGACAAAGATGACGATGATGTAGGAACTACCTTCAACTGACCAAGTTTCATCAATTTTCCGAATTCGTGCATGCCTTTCATTGCACTTTCCAATGGACGTGACAATTCCTTCTTGTACAGCTCGCTAGGATTAATCACCAATGATGCAGCTACCAATGCAAGCGGCATATACTCGATGGCAGAACTCGAATTATCGTTATGTTCTTTTATTGTCAAGTTCCACGCCGCCTTGATATCTGTCCATCTGTCGTCAGATTCAGAAATAGCACCACTTAGTGTAAGCCTGAGTAACACTGCCGTGGCATATGTTAGCAATAGTGGGCTGGGAGGCAGCCAGCAAAGTACATCTTCTACTGTTCGTCCGTGCGATGGCATTGGCTTTTGCTGTTGGCTAGGATCAGAATCATCTTTCTGCTTTGAGTCACCAACAGCACTGCTGTTTTTGTCATCTCCACTAAACCAACCAGTAAGCATTGAGCCCAGCGCACCAGCCACATCCTTCTTAATGGAGCTAGGAGCCCGTAAGTCTCGCAGAGAAGAATCTTTTCCACCCCCTTCGAGCCCCTGTGCATTATATTCACTGTATTCTAATACACTACCAAATCCCCCATCATATAATCTTACCGCCGAACGATCAGCGCCTGCTCCTTTACGATCTAGCAATGCTATTGAGCCATAACCCTTCATCCTTGATGAGAAATGTAAGTATCCACATGCCTCGTAGAATTGTGTTCCATCATATCCTGCTAGCTTCGACACCATTTCAGCCGACCGACCTTCCGATGCAAGACAGTGAGACAAGGCCCAAACGGAGGTCCCGCCGGTCCCATCAGCATCTCGTGCTAAAGCCGTTTCGGCAAGACGTTCGGCCGTGGACGCTCGAGATGAAACAGAGGATGACGATAGTCCTACTGCGATAAGTGATATGGCCATATTTTGTACTGGATGAGATTTTTGTAGTCGCATCGCTCCTCCATCACGTTCAGTCCAGTATGTTGAGACATTCGTCGCCGCACGTAATGCTGCACTCGAATCTCCCAACGTGTATGCCACATCCAAGGCTAAACTCAATCCTAACAAATCTCCCGGATAAAGTTCCAACAAACGAAGATAAGCCCCCATTGCCTCTCGATGATTATCCTTTAGTAATTGATATAGTGCATGTAGATGCCATCGTTCTCTTGGTGTTAATAGGTGATGTAAGGCTGATTGATGTTGCGGTTCAGAAGAAAGTTGTATTCCTGGCGATTGTTTTGACGGAACAAATACGGCATCACGGTGGGAAACTGCCTTGTGTGCCATGGTCAATAACGACGGTGGTGACGATATTGATGATGAATCACATGTCGTCGAACTGAGCAACTTATCAATCTTACGCACATAATGACTCCCACCCTGAGCTAATACTGGTGCCACTGTCGCAACCACTAGCATAGGTGCAGTGGTAATGTTGTATGATACTAATTGAGTATCCTCCTGCTCTAGTCCACCTACTACACAATCATTACTACTATTCCATTCGTAAGCATGACGTAACAACTCACTCCATGCCAAGGATGATGCATGATATGCCCGTACGTCTGGCCCACTGGCATCATTCCCAGAATGCAAATTGGCCGACCCGCGAGAGATAATACATAGTGATGTACCGTCGAATGAGGATACTGCATCATTCATTTGTTTGCTACTACCGTGTACATCTTTTATTAATTGTTGTTGTTGTTGTTGTGTGGTACTACTACTACTTTTATCATCTGCATCTTCCATTGCTCTGACCGAATGATTGCTGTTACTCGATTTCTTTTCTGATGAATGGATCGATCCCAAATCTAACAAATTCGTATCCAAATTATCAACAAAGGTTATAGTCTCTCCAAAGAAATCAGATTGTCGTGTAACTCCCAGTGGCAGGTACTCTCCTTGAATGGAGGAATCATCATTATTTTTATTCACTTGGGTATAGTATCTAATATTATAGTGAGCATAGTCTCTTTTGTTGTTGCCTCTACTGAATTCCCTGCGATTCTTCAAGCGAAAGTCATTCTTCGTAGTGTGTATTGATGCAATAGTGCTGCCAATAATCGGCGTCACCATGGCCTTTTTCGTGCGACATTGTCTACTCCAAGCGACATCGAGCACCGATATTCGATGGATACCGCCGCTATTCAGACGGAGAATCCGCACCATGATAAAAGATCGGATACCGCAGGTCGTCTTGGTGTTGAGGCGAGGAGGGAGGACAGACGCCGCCCAATTCAAACCATGGTGTCGTCGCCCGTCGTTGCGATGCCAAGCATTGGACTACAAGCATTTCCGTGGGCTAATCGTACCCTGACATGTCTCGCATTGAACTAGGATCATGCCTCGAAGAAACGGCTACGATGCCATCCCCGAGGACGATGATGGCTTGAGGCGCACGAAAATCAATCAAGTCATCGCATTACTGTTTGGTTCAGTTACAATAACGATTATAATACTGTTTACCATCGCACGCAGCTTCACTTCAACCGACGATATCATCGATTCATCGAATTGCATTCTCCTCTCCAAACACAATCACCATCATTATCATCACGACCGATGGAAGAAGAAACGACATCGTGATATGAATACGCCCTTATTCTACGAAAAGCAACTCATAGATCACTACGGCGATGACTCCATGAAACACTGGAAACATCGGTATTACAAGTCAACCGAACACTGGCGTGGTCCGGGTTGGCCAATACTACTCGTCGTGGGAGGGGAAAGAGCGATGAATAATGGCATGTTATATCCCTTCGTTACGGACGCATTAGCGAAGCGATTTAGCGCCGCGGTCATACAGGCGGAGCATCGTTTTTACGGTCCGTATCAACCGTTGAAATTCCCATCGAGCATTGCTCGTAAATTAGAATTATTCACGCCCGCACAAGCGATGGAGGATATGCGTCGTTTGGTCATGATCGGGCTGCGCGAAAATGGACAAGACTTCGTCGATTGTTCGCCTCACCGATCGTCCAAGTCATACTGTCCGCTCGTTACGGTGGGCGCATCCTATTCCGGTTTTCTAAGCGCCATGTTCCGACTATTACATTCGGATGTCGTCGATATGGCATATGCTAGCTCGGCGCCATTGTTAATGTATGGTCAAATAACCGACAATCGAGAGTATTACAATATGCTCACTCGAGCGGTTGATCGAACTATTCCCGGCTGTGCACATGCAGTAAAGTCGACATTGTTGGAGGTTACTCGACTCATACGTAACATAACATCGGTGAATGATGCCGCACTTGCCATTGGGGTGTGCGATGGCGAGAAGCTACCCGTGGCATTCTATACAACGAAGGACCTTGCAAATGGACTTAATCGAATGATCGCGAATGCATTCGTTAATAATAATGCGGGTGTTTATAAATCAGGATATAATGTCTTGTACAAGCTCTGTCAACCCTTTCAGGATATTACCATGAATTCTGTAGATCGGATTAAGGCATACTTCATCGAGCAGGCAATTGCCGATTATGAGAATAGTAACAGTTGTGAGGTATCGTCATATTCATCAAATATCTGCCACAAGACGGCAAAGGAGAAGTATTTGAAAGACATGCTTGAGGGGAAATGCAAGGATATGCGTCCCGATATTGGTCCGGGTCCATATTATGATCGTAGGAACGGAAACGAACTCGCCAAATTTGATGGACATGTATATGATGATCAAGATAGCTATAAGTTTCAAACATGTACCAACCTAATTTCATTATCAAGTCGGGGCAATGAATCCATGTTCCCGAACCACTTGACAACGTACGATGAAGTGACGCGCGATTGTCATCATACATACGGGCCCGAGATTGGCAAGATACGACCAACGGAACTCGTGGATATGTGGCACTTTGCACCAGCGAGGGCATTCGTCAATACTGGCGTATCGCGCATCATCTTCGTTAACGGTATGAACGACATGTGGTCGAAAGGAGCATATAGCGAAAATGTTTCTGATACCGTACTTGTGGTGAATATGATTAATGCGAAGCATTGTAGTGATTTGACTTACACAAATATAAAGTATAATGAAGAACATGATACAGAAGATGTCAAGGATGCAAAAGAGAAGATTGCATATATACTAGAAACTTGGCTCCAGGCAGTTAAATTGGAGGCAGCCCAGTAGAGTAGAGCTAAGCAAGCTATTATTAAAGTTACATGATTTATTTACTACTAATATACCTTCACAAGGCCGCACCAATCACGTATAAATAATGCCATCGTTGCAGTTACATCCCTAAAACTTTCCAAGCATACACTTTCATCGACACCGTGAATGTTTGTGGCCTCTGGACCATAACACGTAACAACAACCTTACTTGGATCTTGGAATAATGAGGAGTAGAAACGTGCATCGGTTGTGCAAGTAACTGGCTTTAGATGTAGCTCTTTCAATGGTGATGATGGGGATGATTCCTTCGTGGCATGTGCATTGCATTTACGTAACGTTTCGACGAATTCCCTCTGCAGCAGCGTTGATGAGCTACTACCACCACCGCTGTCATCGTCGACATTCTGAGCCATGCCATTCACATATTCTGGTAACAGCACGGCTCCGTCAGCATGAAATCCTTGATATGTAATTTCTAACCCTAGTCCCAACTCCTTTGCCTTGTCATTTAATTTTTGTTCAACATCCTGCTTCACATCATCAATCTGTGCACCAGGAAAGAACCCAACACGTACCTCAAAGGTGCAATTGCTAGGCACCGAGCTTGCCCAGTTTCCACCCACGATCTTACCTAAGTTAAAATTCACTGGATGATCAATCCCCACAAAGGCAGGATGGGCACACCCTTTTGGTTCATTATATCGATCTTCGATGGTCCGGAGTGCGTCATATAATGCATACGCACCCTCAATAGCGCTGGAGCCACTGGATGTTGATAGGACATGACATGGTTTACCGGTAACGGTGGCACGGAACCAAAGTACGCCTAGCTGGGCAGTAACAATCCATGGAAATGGTTCAGGTATGATAACTGCTGTCCTACCACTTTTCCCCTTCGTTGCAGCCGCAGCCGCATCAACATCATTATCACTAGTGTTAATAATATCAAGTGGTACAATCGACGTCCTCCGATCGCTCGGGCAACAAAAGCATCCATCAACGCCACCACCACCACTACTATTATCAATGATTGATGCAAGTGCACCATTACCAGTACATTCCTCCTCGACGACTGTACATATAGTAACTCCGCCTTTGCCAGGCATGTATCCTAATCGTTGTATAGCAACGAGTGCATATATCATGGCTACAACACCCGCTTTCATATCACCACACCCACGTCCATACATTCTTCCATCTTTGATGTATGCATCATATGGATCTTTCGTCCATCCATCTGAGTAGGATGCAGGTACGACATCAACATGACCACATAAAAATACTGCATCTCCATTGTCAGTAGTAGTATTCGGGGAACAGCGAGACCGAGCAACAATATTAAACTTTTGGTCATCATCATACTTCCAATCCACTGGAGAATAACCACGTATATTACATATATCCTCGAGTCGGACGGGATGTTTGGTAACGTCAAACCTATCATTGCCCAAGACGCGCTTTATATGATCATAAATAACATTCTGAACATTCCCTTCGCCAACTTCTAATGTTGAATTAATAGCAACAATTCGTTGGAGGAAATCTATTGCATCGGCTTGTATGGCATTAATTGATGCGAGGATATCTTTGGTACTGGGGATACCATAATCGTCGTCGTTTGCCGACGAACTCATGATGTTGTGGCGCCAAGGAGGGGTTGGGGAAAATTAAGCCTCCATAAAATGGCCTATGTACGAGATGCCCATGTGGCAATGCGCACCTCCAAAAAACAGCCAGCCTCAGCGAGTCAAGCGATTTTATGCGGGAGAGAAAAAGACTCCCATGACGATGGGATTGAAGATCTTCATCCACTTTGTCGTACTTGCCATCGTGGCATTAACTTCCTCGGCCTCCTCGTCACCACTACTTTGTGCCGTTCATACTATCGGTCGGGCGAAGAAGAAGGCCAATGCAAATCTTTTCATCCGCCAAATTATCCCTCGTGGTGGCGGCGATGGTAAAAATAGCGATTGCAGCAAGAGTAGCGATGACTCCTCCCACCTCTCTCGCTCTACTACTGCTATTCAAGGTGTGGGTCATGGAGAATGGTGGGT
>Ga0247834_1007046_pt1 | contig 12219 bp, 9 predicted proteins | sample LaCruzMarch2015__8_FD_187118 | JGI IMG/M metagenome (GOLD analysis project Ga0247834, IMG submission 187118) | Freshwater microbial communities from meromictic Lake La Cruz, Castile-La Mancha, Spain - LaCruzMarch2015_12m | ecosystem: Environmental > Aquatic > Freshwater > Lake | place: Spain... | reverse complement strand
CGGTAAGCTCGTCTGATTTTTTTCAAGCATTCGATGGCCCAAGAAATACCGCCACCGGGAAGTATCGGCCAACCTATATGCTGGCTGGTTTGCTGGAATATGATCTGCCACGCGCCTTTTTCCTTTCTTCCGGTATTCAGGCAAGCATGAAATTTTCTCACTTTACCGCACCGTCCGGATTGGCCAAGGAAATGGAGATCAATGATTATCGTTTTAATACCCTCTACCTTCAAATTCCGATAACGGTTCATTACAGGCTAGGCAAATTCTTTTTTGGGGCAGGCGGATATGCAGGCTGGGCTATTGCCGGAACTTGGGAGAATAAAACCTTCAACGATAACCGGGCATTGCAGGTGACGAATGGCAATATCAAATTTGGGAATGACGAACAAGTTTCGAACCTGCAAAGATTCGATTTTGGAGCACGCGGCGAGTTGGGCTATGGTTTCAAACAGATACGTTTGAGCCTGACTTTTGACCAGGGTATTGCCAACTTGAAGGCAAACAATGCCAAACCGAATAGTGGACCCATCGAAAAGGGGACACTTCGCAACCAGGCTATATATGCTACAGCCACTTACTATTGGTTGGCGAAATAAAATATATCCAAGTAAATATCCAATATCCAACAAGGAATTTCCAATGTCCAAGGGAATATCCAATATCCAACAAGGAATTTCCAATGTCCAAGTAAGCGCTGCTCTTGAAATTAGTTGTGATTAAACGGAAGGAGGTCACTGTGAGTGGCCAAGCGCGAAGCCTACTTGGGCATTGGAAATTCCTTGTTGGATATTGGATATTCCCTTGGACATTGGAAATTCCTTGTTGGATATTGGATATTTTTGAAATTGGACATCAATCACTCCTCTACCAGCCTCAGCCCACTCCGCCGATCCGTGTTCTTAGACTTTTCACGGCGGCGCGAGGTGATTTTTACATCGCCCCGATTGTCAGCCCAGGAGCCTCCGCGCAGGGCTTTTTTCTCGCTGCCGGGCGCCGGGCAGTTGAGGTAAGGAGGGTAGGGGGCAAGGCACCATTCCCACACGTTGCCGCTCATGTCGAAAATGCCCAGTTCGTTGGGTCTTTTGGTGCCCACTTCCTGGGTTTTTTCCTGAATTATATTGAACCAGGCTACACTATTGGGGTCCTTATTGCCAGCGTATTTGAACCCCTTGCTTTGTGGTCCTCCACGGGCAGCCCATTCCCATTCGGCTTCGTAAGGTAATCGGTAGCGTTTTTTGTTCTTCTGTCCAGCTTTCTGAATGAACTCCTGCACTTCATCCCAGGATACCTTTTCCACGGGGCATTCCGGGCAATTGGAGTGGAACGATGGGTCGCGGCCCATGATATTCCACCAATCGGCTTGTGTGATTTCGTACCTGCCGAGTTTGAATGCTTGTATTTTCACATTCGTGCCCCCAGGGCAATCCCCTTTTTCGATCGAAAGATTGCCGCTGGGTACGAGTACCATCTCGAAGCCGGATTTGCGTTTTTTGCCAGGTTTTTCTGGTTCGGGTGCGGGCGTGGCAGGTTGTGGGTTTGTGACTGGCGGAGCTGGGCTCGGCTTGGTGGCAGGCTTAACCTTGGGTGCCGCCGGCTTTGTTTTTGGTTTTACAGGAGTCTTTTTCTTTGCCGGAACTTTCTTGGTTTCTTTCGTCCCAGATTCGGAATTCGGCGCTTCAAGCGGCTCTTCCACGAGTACCGTGTCTTCCGAAGTTTCATAAATGGAAGGAGGTTCTTCTTCGTCTTCTTCGCCCATTTTTGGCAAATATTCCAGATTTTTCAAACTGTCAATTTTGAATCGTGCTTCCTCAATAAACAAGCCATCGGGGTAGGCGCGCAGATAGGTTTCAAAACTTCCACGGGTGTGGGTCTGGACGGATTTTTGCCAGAATGCCCGGTCGTCGTCTCCGGGTTTTTTACCTCCAAGCCAGGAAGGGGTAGGTATAAGGCCCAGCATCATTCCTCCTGCTGCCAAAATACCGGTAACGACTATCAAAGCCAGCACTACGGGCAAAACATATTTTTGCCTGGATGGACGGGTAGAGCTGGCGGCCAAAGGAAGTGCGCTGTAGGAAAATGCATAACCCGAACTCTGGAAGGTAGCATTTTCGTCATCAGAGGTAGGTTCGGCCACCACTGTTATCACCTCCTCCAGTACAATTTCTTTGATGCGCTCCTTGTCATTAATGAGTTCCTTCACAGATACTTTCAACACCAGGGGCATGGTACCGACCACGAGTGGTTTTACATAGAAAATCCATTCATTGTAATCGTTTTTTTCGAGAAACTGCTCCAGTGAATTGAGCTTTCGGATGGCAAAGCAGGGGGTCTCGTTGGGGTCAAGCAGTTCCACTTCCATTACCTCTGATACCCTTATATCCTTTACTATGGTATCGTTTGTCAGTTCAATATTTCGCACCACGGTGTCGAGGTCGAAGGCAAGACGGACTACACATTTGTGCTCTTCCTCCACTTCCATCATATGCGGGATGCGGTAGAGAATGCTGCCCGACTTATCCTCCACGCTGCTTTCAGCGGTTTTTGCGTCGAAATCTTCCAAGCGGAGGCCATCAATCAAATCCAGTACGTCGGCGGTGATGCGGTTATAGGCATGATCCAGGTCTTGCTGAGAGAGCAGGCCACGAATGCGGTCTTTGTTGAGGGAGTTGAGGCGGGTTTCTAGTTGGAAAACAGCATTGTACTTCTCCGTCTGTTCCGGGAGGGCATTTTTTAATGCAGCCAATACAGCGAAAACTCCTTTATCCGGGTCAGGAAGGATGTCGCGCAGCGAGCGCTGTAGTTGGGTAAGCTCAGCCGGTGTGATCATGGGAACGGGATTTTAGATTGCAAACTTCGTGCTTACTTTCTAAAACTGCGATAAAAATGCAGTAACACCCCTTTTTGACAGACAAGCTCAATCATTCAACTTCAACACCTTCAAAAACGCCTCCTGCGGCACCTCCACGTCCCCAAACTGCTTCATGCGCTTTTTGCCCTCTTTTTGCTTCTCCAAAAGCTTGCGTTTCCGCGAGATGTCACCGCCGTAACATTTGGCCGTCACGTCTTTGCGGAGCGCAGAAATAGTCTCCCGGGCGATGACTTTTTGGCCGATGGCCGCCTGAATGGCGATTTGAAATTGCTTCCGGGGCAGGAGATCTTTAAGTTTTGCGCACATCTTGCGGCCCATGTATTCCGCTTTGGAGCGGTGAAAGAGCGCCGAGAGCGCATCCACTGGCTCGTTGTTGAGCTTAATGTCCAGTTTCACCAAATCCGTATCGCGGTAGTCGAGAATATGGTAGTCGAAGGAGGCATAGCCGCGTGTAATGGATTTTAATTTGTCGTAAAAGTCGAACACAATTTCAGCAAGCGGCAAGTGGAAGATGATTTCCAGACGCGTAGGGGTGAGATAGTGTTGCTTAATCAGGATACCCCGTTTTTCGAGGCAGAGTGTCATGATATTGCCGATGTATTCGGGCTTAGTAATTACTTGTGCATAGATGTAAGGCTCCTGAACACTTTGCAAATGGTTGGGCTCCGGGAGTTCGGTAGGCTGGTGTACCGTGAATTTATTCCCCTTCATGTCCGTGGCCTTGTAGGGTACGTTTGGCACCGTCGTGATGATATCCTGATCAAACTCACGGTAAAGGCGTTCCTGCACAATTTCCATGTGCAACATGCCTAAGAAACCACACCGGAAACCAAAGCCCAGCGCGGTAGAAGTTTCAGGTTCCCACACCAGGGATGCGTCGTTGAGCTGTAGTTTTTCCAGGGCATCGCGCAGATCCTCAAAATCATCATTGTCCAGCGGATACACGCCGGCAAAAACCATGGGTTTTACTTCTTCAAAACCTTTTACCCCTTCGGTACAGGGCCTTGCAACGTGGGTAATTGTATCCCCCACTTTAATCTCCTTACTTACTTTGATGCCGGTAATGACGTAGCCTACGTCGCCCGTGCTGATTTCGGTTGCTTCAAATTGGCCCATGCGCAGTACACCCACTTCTTCAGCCACGACTTCTTTTCCGGTGTTGAAAAACTTGATTTTGTCTCCTTTCTTCATCGAACCATTCATCACACGGACGTAGGCAATGATGCCGCGGTAGGAGTTGAACACCGAGTCGAAAATCATGGTCTGTAATGGGGCATCAGGGTCGCCATTGGGCACGGGTATGCGGTCTACCACGGCAGCCAAAATCTCTGGAATGCCGATGCCTGTGCGACCCGAAGCGGAAATAATTTCTTCGCGTTTGCAGCCTATCAGGTCCATGATTTGATCTTGTACTTCTTCGACATTGGCACTTTCCATGTCCACTTTATTCACAATCGGGATGATTTCCAAGTTGTGATCAACGGCCAGATACAAGTTGCTAATGGTCTGAGCCTGAATTCCTTGTGAAGCATCCACCAGCAAAAGTGCGCCCTCACAAGCGGCGATGGAACGGCTCACTTCGTAGGAAAAGTCCACGTGACCAGGCGTATCAATCAGGTTGAAAATGTACTCGATGCCATTGGCCGGATGCACATACTTCATCTGAATGGCGTGGCTCTTGATCGTGATGCCGCGCTCGCGTTCGAGGTCCATATTGTCGAGCGCCTGATCTTGCATATCGCGCTTGCTGATGGTATGGGTGTACTCCAACAGGCGGTCAGCCAGGGTGCTTTTTCCGTGGTCAATGTGAGCGATGATGCAAAAATTGCGTATGTTCTTCATGTAGTGATGAAGTGATAAAGTGATGAAGCGATGGGGTGAACTCAGATGGAAGCGGTTAAAATCACTTTATCACTTCATTTGTTCATCACTTCATGAAAACGGGCGCGAAGGTACTTTAAATTAGGCTTTTCGGAGGGTTTATCTGAATGTTTGAAAAGAATTTGGAGCCTAAAAAAGAGCAGGCCTGGCGGTTGAATCGCCAAGCCTGCTAGAGGTCTCTGGAGGGGGCTAGGCGGTGGTATGGCCTTCAGGCCGTCGGGAAAGGCGCTGTTTACAGCGCACACGATGTAAGCTGGGGCGTAAACGCCCCATTTCCCGACGGCCTAAAGGCCATGCCACCGCTAAAAAACATAATTCACGCTTAAATTAAACCGATACCCTGGCAAAGCCGCCCCTGGCGTATGTACTTTGATTTTATCGCCATCAATGGCAGCAGAAAGTTTCGAGCCAATGAACGGGATGTCCTCTACGGCTGCTTGCACCTCGTCGCGAAAAGCGGACACATCGTTGTTGGGGTCGTTGGTGGAATAAGTGAGTGTCCCACGCATCCATTTGAAATCCAGGCCGACAATGGTCGCGTCCATCGAAATATGATCGCCGAGGCGGAATTGAAAGCCCATTGCACCCCCTATTCCAATGCCATTTATAGCTCCTTTTAAGGTTGTAGCGTATTGATTTTCATTATCTTGTGTCGTTCGTGCCAGAGAAAAATGGTTGTAGCGGGCATAAGGGGCGAGGTAGAACCCGCGCGGAGCTTTTCCTCCGAGATAGAAACGGTTTTCGAGCACTGCACCAAAAGAGGAGTAGCGGTTTTTTACCGTTTTACCCTCACTCGTCAGGTCAAAATTGTTTTCCAGGAGGTTGGGCATCTTGGTCGGGCGCGGAATACCAATAAGCAGAGAGAGTGATTTGTTGGACGCGTACGCCCACTCGCCCCGGACATTGACTTTGCCGCTGGGTAGTATCAGGCTGAAAGGTGCCAGGCCGACGCTCCATTTTTGTTCGGGCTCATCATCGTAGCCCCAACGGTTGCTTTGGGCGAAGATGGTTGAAAAAGAAAAAGCGCAAAGCGTGAGGGTAAGCAGAATTGGTTGGACTTTCATGTTTAAATAGTTTGGCGCTTAAACGGAGCGATGGCGTTAGGGATTGGTGAAGGGCTGTTAAGGGCGTCGTAAACTTTCAAACCCAACTGGATGTTTTTCGCGCAGATGTTACACAGATTTGAAACGCAGATGTCACACAGATAATTTCTGCGTAACATCTGCGGGAGTTATCTGCGTAACATCTGTGTGAAATAAAAATGTCCAGTAGTCTTGTGAACACATCCGCCATAGGAATTAGAAGAGTAAGACTTGTTTCATCCAACTCTTTTCCCCACAATTTCCAAAATCTCCCGTTCCATTTTATCCGCTTCTTCCGCCATTTTCTGCCCTTCCGCCAACACCGCTTCAGCAAACTCCTTGTCGTTAAATCCACCCGTATTCACTTGAATGTTCATATAAGCCCCGCGCACCGCAGCCCGGGCGCACAAGGCACCCACGCCAGCATCCGTTACTGAGTTTGGGTTACCCGTTTCGACCATTTGCTTGATGAGGGGAAAGGACTCGAAGGAAAGCTGCATTACCTTGAAGGGAACCTCAATGGCCTTGCGCGTAGCAGCCTGAATGGCGGCCTTTCGCGCTGTTTTTTCTTCTGGGGTTGTGTTGGGTAAGCCAAAAGCCGCCAAGATGAGATTGAAAGCCTCGGTATCCTCATCCACCGTGCGAAGCAGCGCGTCCTTGATTTTTTGCCCGCGTTCAGCGGCATCGGAGAACTCTTCCCAGCGTTCGTCCCAACCTCGTTTGTGGCTGCTGAGGTTGGCCACCATGGTAGCGAGTGATGCGCCCAATGCACCCACATAAGCGCTGATAGAGCCGCCACCGGGTGCGGGGCTTTCGCTGGCGGTTTCATTGGCGAAGTCTACTAAGTCCTTGTTAACCAGTTTTTTAGCGTTCGCAGGGTTGCCTTTTTCGAGATTGTACTCGATGATTTTTTGTTGTGGGTCAAAGGGGGCGAGTTCGTCCAAGCCCATGGATTTGACGGCAATTTTGAGCAATTCCGCTTCACTCACGCCGACACTGCGCTGTTGTTTTTTCAGGAAGAATTTGCCTGCTTCGAGCATTACGCCCAAGGGCACCAGTCCCACGAGTTCCGAGCCGGTGACACGCATTCCGCGTCGGTCGGCACTTTGACGGCATTCTTCAAAGGCGAGGTGCAGCGGTGTGGCGCGTATGTCCGTAATATTCATTGAAATCTGCGCGATGCCATATTCTTCAATGTACCAACCGATGGCTTTTACCCCTTTCAAAGTGCCCGGTTGTCGGATGGGTTCGCCCGAGGCGTCTTTCATGGGTTTGCCCGTGGCGGGGTCGTTGAGCACACGACCATTTTCGCGCACGTCAAAGGCCACGGAATTAGCGCGACGGGTTGAAGTCGTGTTCAAATTTACGTTATAAGCAATCAAAAAATCGCGTGCACCGATGACCGTTGCGCCGCTTTTAGCATTGAATTTGGCAGGGCCAAAGTCGGGCTTCCAGTCGGGGTGAACCAGTTTTTCTGGCAAACCTTCGTACTCGCCTGAACGGATGACCGCCAGGTTTTGGCGTTCCGGACGGCTGGCCGCGGCTTCGTAAAGGTAAATGGGTAAATCGAGTTCACGACCCACACGCTCGCCCAGGCGACGCGCCCAGGCAGCCGTTTCTTCCATCGTGATATTGGCAATGGGGATGAGCGGGCAAACATCGGTCGCGCCCATACGCGGGTGCTCACCGCTGTGCTTGCTCATGTCAATGACCTCGCATGCCTTGCGAATGGCCTGGAATGCGGCTTCGACCACCGCTTCCGGTTCGCCCACAAAAGTGACGACCGAACGGTTGGTAGCCGCTCCGGGATCCACGTCGAGGAGTTTTACCTCTTCCACGGCTTCTATGGCATCCGTGATTTGTTTGATTACCGCGGGATCGCGACCCTCGGAGAAGTTGGGAACGCATTCAATGAGTTGTTTCATGGGGCGAAGGTAAGAATCTGGGAATGTTCGATTTACGATTTACGATTTACGATTTTGGATTTACGATTTTTTTGATTCGAAAAAGGAACGATTGGTTCCTTTTTCGAATCAAAAAAATCGTAAATCCAAAATCGTAAATCCAAAATCCAAAATCATATCCTAGTTTTGCCACCCAATGTCGCAACAACGAATTATCGGAACTTTCGAAGGCGAAATGCCTGGCCCACTCATCCTGGTGATCGGGGCATTACACGGCAACGAACCTGCAGGAGTAAGGGCTCTGGAACTGGTGTTGGAGGCTTTGGAACTGGAACGTCGCGACAACCCCAACTTTAATTTTCGGGGAAAACTGGTGGGCTTAGTCGGAAATTTACAGGCATTCCGAACGCACCAACGTTTTTTGGAACAGGACCTGAACCGGATGTGGACAGAGGATTTTTTGGAAGCAATAAAGGCTTCCAATCATGAAAATTTAACGAATGAAAGCCGTGAGGTTCGACACCTTTTTGACTGTATTGTCGCTGAATGTCAAGCTTCAAAATCCGAGACAACTGTCTTTCTCGACCTCCACACCACTTCCGCCGAGGGGGGTGTTTTCAGCATCCCCACTGACGAAGCAGAAAGCCTGCAGCTAGCCCGGAACCTCGGAGCACCTGCCATTGTAGGCCTGCAAGCAAGCATATCCGGCACCCTGTTGGGTTTTGCCATAAAAGGAGGCTTTTCCATAAAACCTTCAGAATCGAAAATCAAAAATCCTACCTCCCCTATTTGTGTAGCCTTCGAAGCGGGCCAACACGAGTCACCCCAATCCACCACCCGCTCCGCCATTGCCATTGTGCGCTGCTTGCGGGCGATGGAATCCATTTCCATAAAGGACGTGATGGATTTTGAGGCGACCCTTACCCTCCCCAATTTTGCATACATACCGCCCATAGTTCGTTTTCGCTATGCGCACCATATCGAAGCCGAAGACGGGTTCAAGATGCGGCCAGGATACATCAATTTTCAACCCATTCTTCAAGGCGAGCACCTCGCCGATGATATACATGGCCCGGTGCTTTCTCCTGATAAGGGCTTGATTCTCATGCCACTTTATCAGGCCAAAGGCTCGGATGGCTTTTTCATTGTGCAGTAATTCTCCACAACATGATCACCCGGTCGTCGCCACAAGAGATAAGGCAATCGGGCAACCAGAGCAGCCGGTTCACTGAGCGTGTGTGCCCTCCGAAGCGCAATGTGTCCAGCACTTTTAGCAACTCAAAAGTCTGGGCATCCCAGATTTTTATGGTTCGGTCGCGGCTGGCCGTAGCAAATAGCAAGCCGTCTGGCGAAAAAACGAGGTGGTTGATCGTGTACCAATGGGCCGGTTGTTCTGAGCGAAGAGCGCAGTCATTTTCCAAATCCCACACGCGCAGCATGGCATCACGCCCTCCGCTCAGGAGGAATTGTCCGTCTGGTGAATAAGCGAGGGTGAAAACGGAATTTTTGTGTGCGCTCTTCAAAACGAGATTAACGGCGAGCGTTTCCGCATCCAGAATGTGAATAGATTCATCGCTGGCGCCTACGGCGATTTCGCTCCTTTTTTCAGAATAGGCGATGGTTCGCAGGGATCGGTGAGACAATTGCAGACTTTCTAGGGTTCGGGCATTGGCGGCGTCCCAGCGTGTCAGGAAGCCATCACCACCTGCACTAAAAAGCCATTTATCAATAGATTCCAAGGCATACGCGCCATTTTTATGATGCTGTATGTTTTGCGTTAGATCAGGTGATTCACGGTCAATCCAATGCAGGCCGCCGTTCATGTTCCCTGCCACGATGCGATTGCCGTCAGGAAGCGAACAAAGAGAAAAACACTGTGTCTCGACGGAAGCCAGGAGTTTGCCCGTTTCTGGGTCGTCTAAATCCCATTCTACCACCCAGCCATCGCCGCCCGCCGAAAGGAAATGCCGATCCGTACGCCCCGGAGCGAGTGCGTAGAGCGCGGCGTTGTGGCCGGTACAGGTGTGGAGTTTTTCGATGTGCATGAGGAATTGAATGGAATTACGATTTACGATTTTGGATTTACGATTTCACCCTAATCGTAAATCGTAATTCCAAAACTGCAAATCTAAATTACCCTGCTACCGGAAAAATCTGCGCCATAGCATACGCAAAGATGCCAAAAGCAATGCTTCCAATGAGCATACCGATGGCTGCGACCCGGTCATTGCTGGTTTTAAATAGAAATATGCCGGCTGCAATGCCTCCTGGCGCAAGATAAAACCAAGGGATAAAGTACTGAAGTCCGCAGGCTACGGCGAATACCAGGACACTGCGCAAAAGAATGGGTAGGAATGATTTCATGTTAAATTGAGCAAATCTGAGTTTGGGAGCCAAAGGTAGAACGTCCCCGCAAGAAGCCCAATGTCGGATAAAATTTCCATGAGCGTGGCATTTTCACAAGTACAAAAAACGTCGTCGAGCCGATGAAACAACGAGGGCTTGAAAATCCCACAAAATGCGTACATTTGCCCCTCATTTAACAAAAACAACGCACCACCACTCATGGGCAAAGGAGATTTCAAATCGAAGCGCGGCAAAATCTGCCGGGGTTCCAATGGCAAAAGCCGCCCCAATCCACGTAAAACACGGGCAGCATTAAAAAAGAAAGCCGCCTAATCGCGCTGACTTTTCAAAGCCTTGCTCGCTGCAATTATGCCGAGCAAGGCTTTTCGTTTTTTACAGCCGCATAGGGGAATTCCCCCCCTTGGCAAAACGCAAACCTTTTATGAAACACAGCCTCCTACTTTTACTCTCTATTTTTGTATTGGGCACACTTAATGCACAATCCATCACGGGTACCTGGAAAACTATTGACGATGAAACCAATGAAGCCAAAAGTCACTTGGAACTGTTCGTTGGCGACGGGAAACTGTACGGAAAAGTGACAAAACTTCTCAAATCTTCTCCCGACAGACTGTGTGACAAATGCCCCGGCGAGCGAAAAAATCAGCCTATCCTGGGCATGATCGTTTTGGTGGATATGAAAGAAAAAGAGGGCTACTGGCAATCCGGCAGCATACTCGACCCTGAAAAAGGGAAATGGTACACCTGCAAGATCTGGCTCAAGAATGGCGACCCCAACACCTTGGTGGTACGCGGGTACATCGGGCCGTTTTACCGGACGCAATACTGGTATCGGGTGTGAGCGAGGAAAGAATTACGATTTTGGATTTTGGATTTACGATTGGGACCCGCCTTCGCCAAGGCTACGGCGGGTAAAATGAGTAAAAAATTAGAAAAAATTTTCGACCTGCCTTGCACACAAAAAATAGTAAGACTACCTTTGCACCCGCTTTTGAGGCCTCGCCTATGTTTTCAACTGACGTAGGCTATTTCAAAGGCGATGGTTTTAGGAGTTATTGGGTCATGGTGTAATGGTAACACAGCAGATTTTGGTTCTGTTATTCAGGGTTCGAGTCCTTGTGACCCAACATTAAAGCGGCGATGGAGTAATCCACCGCCGCTTTTTTTATTCCTTCTAGGCCATCCTTACTCTCCCTTCTTTTTCCCCGCCTTTTTCTCAGCTTTTTTAGCTGCTTTTTGCTCCTGTTTTTTAGCCGCTCTCTCTTTACGCATGGCGTCTTTTTTAGCCAACATTTCGTCGTATTTTTTCAATTGCTCCGGCGAAAGGGTTGCCTTGTGTGCCCGGATGCGTTCTTGACGAAGGCGTTGCATTTCTTCCTTTTTAGCGTTTTTTGCTGCCTTTGATTTCTCTTTGTACTCCTTGTTGGCTTTTTTGAAGGCAGCCTTTTGCTCGGGTGTCAGGTTCAAGCCTTTGGAATATTCCGTATCGGTTACGTCATCTGAAGATTCGATGGCGTCTTGACTTAATGGCTTCATCGGAGTACTTGGATCTTTTTGTGCTTGCAGGGTAAAAGCGAGAAAAAGTGCCACAAAAGCGGCGGGCAATGATTTGATCAAAAATTGAAACTTCATATTTAGGATGTCCTTTGTTTAGATGAACGATGGTTAGACTTGAAAATAGTCGAAGGTTTCATCAAGCATCCTTTAAGGTTGGGTTAAAATGGGATTGACACAACGAGAAAGGCGTACTTGTTGGAAGGTTTCCCAATCGGCAAGCACAGCCCCTTCCTTTTTCCAGACCTCGAACAGCGGGGCAAAATCCAAAACCCGTATTTCGGATGTATTCCAAAGCAGGGTGATCTTGAAAGGCATGACCTCGATGATGCGGGCGATTTTTGGCAAGCGTATCATCACAAGGGTATTTTCTCCAACTTCAAAAAAACATCCTTCAGGTGATCGAAATCTGCATCAGTGGTAACCAAGGTTGCACCCGTTGCATGAGCCGTTGCTGCAATCCATAGGTCATTCTTGCCCATGTTTCGAGCAGAAAAAGGGCTCGACATTCGGGAGAGTTTCCCCTGTGAATAAGCATCAATGTCTGCGTAAGCTTGTA
>Ga0247834_1007043_pt1 | contig 12223 bp, 10 predicted proteins | sample LaCruzMarch2015__8_FD_187118 | JGI IMG/M metagenome (GOLD analysis project Ga0247834, IMG submission 187118) | Freshwater microbial communities from meromictic Lake La Cruz, Castile-La Mancha, Spain - LaCruzMarch2015_12m | ecosystem: Environmental > Aquatic > Freshwater > Lake | place: Spain... | reverse complement strand
GCTTGACAAACTGTATGCATCTGTCAAATTTGTCCTGAAGCACTTCCTTCGGCTTATGGCTAATCACAAAGGTATTTGTACCTGTCTTTGTGCTTGCCATAATGTCGAGGAAGGCATCAGTTGCCTGATCATCTAGACTTCCGTCAAGGATTTCATCTAGTATGAGAAGATTGGTTGTGATTGAATTCTTTGTTGAAGCAATCGCTCTCCATGCAAAAAGTAAAGCAAGATCAATCTTCTTCTTCTCACCCTCGCTGAATGATGCATAGGTGAATATGTCTCGGTGTCTTGATTTGATGGTTTCGTTGAACTCTTCGTCTAAGTTGAAGTTGACAAAGAAATTCATCTGTGTCAGATACTTGTTGATTGTATCGTTGATGATGGGGATATAGTTTTTGATAATTCGGCTTTTGATTCCCGAATCCTTAAGAAGTGTTCCTGCAAGGGAAAGATAGTGCTGCTCTTCAATGAGATCGCGCTTTTCTTCTGCTGCTTCTTCTTGTAATGACATTGCATCCGAGAGTTCTTTTTCAACATCAACTGTCTTGACTGTTTTCTTGGTAGTCAGTGTCTTGATGTGTTTCTCAGTAGATTCAATTTCATTTGTTTTTTTGACAATGTTTGTATTGTGTTGCTGAACCAATACCATGACCTTGCCAATTTCTTCAATACGCTCTTGTGAGGTTAGGATCTCATTTGCAATGTCTTCAATTGCTTTTTCCATATCTACTGATTTTGCATTTCCTCGCGCAATAGCAGATGTTTTGAATTGTTCATCAATCTTTTGAGTACATGTTGGACAGTGATCGTTTGTTTCATAAAACCCAATTTCTTTTCGAAGAGTTGTCATCTTCTTTTGAATTTGCGATTTGATGTTTGTGTATTTTTCAAAATTTTCTTTGATAGAATTGCTATCAGTTACGGTGTCCATGTATGACTGAACAGCCGCCAACGAATTCTTAATGTCCGTTTTTGCATCAAGTATTGTTTTGTTGGCAGCAGCGACCTGCTCTGCCTCCCATTCAGAATCAACTTCATTTCTCCGCTTCTCTTCTTCAGACATTCGAACAAGCACATTCACTCGTTCTTTTTTAATTGCAAGAGCAGTTTCCGAATGCTGTAGTTCTTCTTTGTTGTTGCTTATGCGCTCTTTGAGGTGTGTGTTCATGGAAGAAAACACTCCAATGTCTAGAATGCTTTCCACAACAGATCTTCGTTCCGCAGCGGTCAGTCGCATGAACGGTATGTAATTTGCAGAACCAAGAATGACTACCTGACAGAACGATTTATAGTTCATGCCAAGAACCAATTCCTCAAGCATCTTCTGACCGTCTCTTGATTTCGAATCCTGATCCAACAATTTTCCATCTTTGTGGATTTCAAATACCTTGGGTGCTAACCCGCGAATGATCTTATATTCTGCTTTGCCATCAGAGAATTCTACCTCTACTCTACAGTCTTTTTCGTTTACTGAGGATACTAGTTGTGGTAGATTTATATTTCGATACGGCTTATTGAATAGGACAAAGGTAAGAGCATCTAAAAGAGTACTCTTACCTGCCCCATTTTCACCCAACACAAGGGTGGTTTCTGTTTTGTCAAATTGCATTTCCGTGAAGGTGTTTCCCGTGCTGAGAAAGTTCTTCCAACGGATTTTTTTAAACTTGATCATTGTGCAGTGTTCACTCCATGGTATATCACAAAATTATACCTCACAATCTATAGTATGTCAAGTTATTTGTTCCATGGCATCTTGGTAGATAGCCACTTCCATGCGGGTACGCCCACGAGGGCACCTGCAACAAACATCAATACACTCCACCACATTGTTCCTAGAATATGTTCCATTAGTATCTCCTTTCTACAAGTATTTAGGGTGTGAAATACTGATTGGGATAGTACTGTGATTCATCTTTTTTGTAATGTGTTCGAATTGCAGGAACAGCAACAATTGGATTTCGTGTTGTAGTTTCTGATTGTTTTTTAATTTTTCCCAATGTCGAACTAATCGATTGCAGATAGTACAAATACCAATCGGTATGTGCTGAGTCTCTACTGTATCTACTCAATATGAATCGATTTGTCTTATCTGCTCTTTGATAATTTTGCAATGTCAAATTAACAGATGGTATTTCGCTATTTGTTTCAATAATATCAGGATACAGACTGCTTATGAATGGTGATGAAATTAATGGATCGTTAAAACTAGTAATAGCCAAACCGCATGGATTGGGGCAGAGAAATTCACCACCACCACCACCGCCTGTGGTAAATCCATAATGAGTTACGGAATATTCAGAAGATGAAAGAAGTACTTCATTGATTAAAGTTATTTCAGCCTCATTTATTTGTTCACCACCATTCCGTAATCCAACAAATATTGTATCGCCTTGAGGGGTTAAAACAAAGGTGGGGCTTCCACTATCTCCTACCCATACGACAGGATCTATAGTTACTGATGGGTTACTGATCAAAGAAGGGCCTTCATTTAATCCTGCTGTACTTGAGATTGGATATGAACTGTATGACCTAACACCTGATAAGTCATAACCTGCCACACCCATTGACCTCTTGTATGTCCTGCTTTGATTATCATGAACCCACATATCACGACCTACAGGAATATCCGACACATCAGCAATCACATCGTATATGCGAACATCATCGGTAGGGAATTCACTTTCAAATTCCAATATAGAGTGGTCTATCTGTGCAGAAAAATCAGTGACGCTTATTGCTCTGCGAGAATGGCGAATACCTGATTTGCCTAAGAATGTGTAGACTTCGTTTTCTCCAATAGGTCTTCCACGACCGCGATAGTGCTGACATATAATTGCATGTTTGGGGGAAATAAGAACCGCACATGGGTTTGATGTATGCCAGAAATTGATACTATTAATGTCAAACACAATGTTGTAATAAAGTGATGGATCAACAGGATACACCTGAGTAAATCCACGAGGACGAAGGGAAACTCCTGAAAAATCAACTGCCGCCCCTTGACATAAAATGTTAAATCCTCTCTGCTCACCATAAACAAGCGGATCCCGTGTTGCTTCGGGAAGGTAGGTATGAATATCATGCTTACTGGGATTGTATGTTTTTAAGATTGCCATGTTCTTTATGGGGTTAGATTGGTGTGGTAATGCATTGAAATCCATCCCATACACTAATACAAAATTCAGTGGATTGACAGCAGATGGGAATATTAGGATCACAACCATCGTTTGGATCATCTATGCAGTTACCCTCTACACATGAGGTACAAAGTTGAGCAGTACAATCAACTGGTGGCGGCCCCGCACACAAATCAGGTGGTGGACAATTACAATTATTTGCTCCACTACTATCATCTCCCCATGACTGTCCACCAAAAATATCAACACCCTCTGATGATTGAGTCTCTAGTTGAACTGCTAAGAATGATTTAGGGGTTGTTGGATTTTTTGCCGAACGCATCCATCCATTTGCCGCCGCAGCACTTTGCGTTTTTTGTGTGTCATATCTTGAGATATTTACAGACTCTCGAATTTCATTCAAGTATCCCATGGTTTCATTTGAACAGAATCGAAGAAGTTCTCTCTTTGTATTTGTGCCTGTATATCCACCGATAGGGGAATATCCATCGAAATATGCACCACCATATAGCATGTTAGAAAACATATTGCGAGATCGGGTCTGCAATGAATACAGTAAATTGTTTTCACTTACATTACCTGTGCATGCTGCTTCAATCATCGAAGGGATTCCATCACGATAGACAAATCCATCTGCTCCTCCCATTACCGCAGCATCAATCATGTCAAGTCTAAAAGTGATAAGAGGGTAATATGAATTTGCTGCATTTCCTGTTGTGCCGATATATGATGTCCCACCAATATCCCAATAAGAACCATTTTCGTCTATTTCTCTGAGATATGATTCTGAATATTCTCCACCATAATCATCATATTGTGTCATTGCCCTTGATGGGTATGTGCTCGATATGAGGGGATATGTTACGGCAAGTTTTGATTTTCCATATTGGGAAGCCATATCAACAAGTTTTTCGTTTCTCTTGTGGTTTGCAAGAGGACTGTATCCATAAGAATAGAATGGCAATGAGGTTGCCTGTGGAATTCGAATATCGGGGCACATCCAACCAATATTGCAGTTGTCTAGTACTTGTCGTTGCGGGCCGTTGTTAACAACTGTTTGATAGAAGGCAGACAGTTCACTTGGGATATTGTCCCATGTATACAGCAGACTGCTTTCTGCTGAACCTCCTGTTGGGTGTTGTGCATCCCACCATGTAGCATTCCCTGTGGTGCCGTTTGTAAGTGATTTGTCCCACAGGGGTGCATTTCCCGAGAGTGGAGCATAGACAGTCTCAAACGGAAGATGAGGAAGCCCTGCGATTGCCCACTTAATATTTGGATATCGTGTTGACAACTGTCCAAACAGAGTTGTTACGCCATTGATGTATTTTTGGCAGTTATTGGACAATGCAATAGATGCCGTAGATCCTCTTGCAGGCCCAATAATACCGTCTCCAATGATTTGAACCCAATCCGATGAACCTTGAAGATCGATAATACCCAATCCCGATGTGCTGTTGGTGACGGGGAACTTTGACTGTATGTACCCCGTAACCGCCGCAGATGCCCCGAGAGCGTTCGAGAAGTAAGTAAGCCCTGCGTCTGATACAAAACATGCAACGAGGTTCCCTGTGCCTCCTATGTCGTTTGAAAGAGAGTTGAATAAGGCATCTACATGCTGCCCATATATCCCATAATCATTTTGTGGGAGCGAATAGGTCACTCCTGCCGAAAACACCTTGCTTGTGGCAAAGGAGTAGGCATGGTTGTAGATTTGATAATAACTGTTTGGCATAGGGTTCTCTCTATTTAGCCCTTATCCAAAATCATTATTTCTTTGCGGCATTCTTGACCAACTGCTGCCCAAATACAATAACCTTATCTACCGATTTTCCAATGCATTCGTTCGAGTAGATCATCTCTGAAATCTCTCGTTCTTTGGTATGGTCATGCTTGAAATGCATTATTTCTTTTTTCGATACAGGCGTTTCGTCATGCTTGAATGTAATGTTATTGAGACCGACTAGGTCATCAAGATCATCCACATCTTCGATATCTTTGTTTACAAATTCGTCATAGTCCAAAATTGGCAAGGTAAAGGCAGATGCCATTGCCGACCAACATTCCAAAATTTCGGTGGCATTTTCCCCAAAAGGTTCGATTGGGCGTTCGGTAATGCCATTTGGCTCACCGAGTTGATTGTAATAGGTTTCGTGAATCCCGTAGGTAACATAGTCGTTAACCCCGACTTTTTGGACTCTCTTAACAAGGCGGTAATCCCACATAGCGCACCTCCTGTTGTCATCGATGGTTGCAAGGATGGCATCACGGAAACAGATCAATGACGCAGGTATTTATCAAATATCGCATACCATAACTCAAACTGTTGTCTCCTTTTTGGCAAAACCCAATGACTATGTGACCAATACCGTAAAGAAAATATTATAAATATAACTGACTGAGGAGGATCCACTTATGGATGGTAGAAATCGTCAGTTCGTAAAACATGTGCGTGATCATTTAGCACAGTACGGCATGAAACTCATCATCGGAAAGGGCAAGTGTGTCAATGTCGATGGATTTCGTTGCTCAGGTTGTTTTGATGAATCGGGCAAGGCAATTCGTATAGCACGACATTGCAAATTTCTACCCGTATTGGTTCATGAGTATTGTCATTTTCTACAATACATCAACAACAGCAAAGTCTATGAGAAATCATACAAAGCCTCGACCATTGTTGACGGCTGGCTAAAAGGTAAAAATTATGCCCCAAAAGAAGTGAAGAGAGCATTTTTTATTGTTCGAGCAATGGAAAGAGATTGTGAGAAACGAGCAGTTCGCTTAATCGAACTGTTTCAATTGAACATCGACAAAGAGATGTATGCTAAACGCGCTCATGTGTATATCTACAGCCACTTCATGATGGAGAAGTCTCGCAAGTTCTATTCGTTTAAGCGGAATCCGTATTACTGTCAAAGCGTTTTACGCATCATGCCTTCGACTATGGCAGTCCTAAGTCATGTGTCTATTCCAACGAAAGTCTATTCGGTTCTGTATTCTCTGATGAAATAGAATACTAGAACTTCGTTACTTCTCTTCCGCTTTCATTGACTGTAACATTTTGATTGTCAAACATTGCTCGACAATTTGTGAGGTGTTCGCCAGTCATGTTCAATGCGGATCGACAGGTATTGAAGATGTTGGCAAATGCGTTTTTACCCTTCTTGCATGAACAGGTATTTGGATTTGTATAGACTGCCATCATGGCATAAAAATTACCAATCGGGCCATGCGCTTCAGGTGTTGCACCACCTTTTGCATGGATTGCCATGTAAAACTCTTGCATGCTATTGAAAGTGATTTCACCCATCTGAAGGTTCTCCCGATTGTACTAGGTATTTATCAACCATTCGGAACAGCGAATATCCAAGTTGAGATCCAAGATACACAATTGGCAAATTAACAATTGAATGGTAATTTACAAGAATCAGAGATATCCAAAATCCCAAACAATATCGACAGTTGAACAGTTCGATCATAAAGCCATTATGGTTCCATGTCATGTACTGAGAATACGAAAGGGGAATTGCAGAACTTTGAAGTTGCTTTTCGTATTCCTTGATATGGGTAAAGTAATTTAGAAACGGAAGCAGTTTTGTAAAACTCTTTGCATAGGTGTATACAACTGATGTCTCATACAGCAGAAAGAGTAACATGACAGCCCATAATGTAGAAATCAATATATCCATGTTTGTTCCTGTTAGTTGGTTAGGTCAACCACTTCACATGATCCTGCACTACATGCAAAAGTTTGAGAACTCTTGGTGGTGTCTTCCTTTTCGTACTTTGTTAACTCGCTCCAATCAATGGAGAGGGGTAGTTTTGCTGCTACTGCTTCGTACTCTTCCTTTGTGCAGTCCTGATACGGAGCCTGAATGTACGAATGATCGGAGTGAGGAAGAAAACTCACACCCGACACTTCATCAAAGTGGTCATACACCCATGCTCCCACCGCCATCCACTCGTGTTCCTTTACTGTAACTGTAATGGACGGCTTGTGTTCGCACCAATGCCGCTGATATGTGAGCCACAACTCAAGATGCTGAATGGCAGTCAAGTCTGTACGAGTGATGGATCCAACAGCCTTCTGTGGAAACGAGAACACCATTGTGTGATCGGGACGCATGGCACACGGTTCAGCAGGGAAGCCCTTGTCAATCATAAACTGACACATGGGATCCTTGCGATCTGCACGAACGGTACGAATGTAGTACTCGTTGTGACGAGCGTGAATACCACTTGCGGAATCAGTTAATTGGGAAACCGTGTTGTGTGAAATCCAACCATTGGATAATTGATATGAATGGGTTCCTTCCACTTCAATATCAACCATGAATTCGGGTGGTAGTCGCTTAATTGATTTTATTTTTACCATGATTATATCTTCCTCTTTTGAATTCTTTGTTGTTTATCAAGAATTGATCTACCGATTGTTCTTCTTGTTGTTTCTTCGTATACTTAATGCTTTTTTGCCCATCTGTCAACCAAACAAATCCTTTATTTTTTACACCACCTCTTTTGCCAAATTCAGACTGCCATTTGGGTTGGGTGAATGCACCTCGTTTTCCTCCAATAGAAGCAAGTTTTAATCTCTCTTCTGTTGTCTGTGAATGAATTCCAATTTTATTTTCATATTGACTTTTTCCTCCCGCTTTTACCACCAAGAGATGCCCACTGCTTTCGGATAGTTTCATCGGTTGAACATATACCAGTTCCAAGTTGCTTTACTTTTGCACCACCAATTTTACCACCAGCAGAAGATGAAACTTTATGTGCTTCTGAAAAATTATATCCAATCATATGATATGAACATAAATCTTTAAAATTACCAGTTTCCTCGTATCGTTTCATGTGTGCTTGTTTGTGTTCTTCTTTGGTTAGCACTATTAGATTATCAATCTCATTCGTTCCTCCATCATGTAGCGGTACTATATGATGGACTTCCTGATCATCCTCTAATTTTACATTGTGGTATTTTTCATACAACTTGCGGCAATTTATGGGATGAATCATCTGTGAGTTCCTCTTGGTTTAATGCACTAGTATATAGTGTTTTTACTTGCTCCAAAGGATCAAAAGAAAGAATTGTATCGTCTGTTGTTAACTCTAACATAGATTTCCACCCATTGTTGGTCATCAATTTGTGTTCGGAGGAAAACTTATATACATTTCCATTTTCGTCTTCAATTTCAAACACAGGAGACAATCCTTTTACATACAAATTGGTAATTTTACGAATATCGTTGTTTTCATCATATACGAATATATCAGAAGAAGGAGGAATCCATTGACCATCAGAAACACTTGTTGAATCGGCACCACATTTTTCAAAAATCTGAGCAAATGTCATATCACCATTTGTGGTTTTGATTTTTGTATCTAATGTTCCACAGCCACTAGGCTTCACACAAGTAATCGCAGCAGCAGGATTAATTCCAATCTTCTTTGCCCACTCCTTGTTGGTTTCAATAGCAGTGGTACGAAGATTGACAAGAAGTCTTTCCAATTCAGCACCCTGATCACGCATCAGTTTGTTGTCAAGAATGCCCGTGAGCGAAACACCAAGCAAGCACTCTTCTTCACAGTTCTTCTTCCACTCGCTTGAGAGGTATGGGAAGTTGGTGAGTGAGGCTTGCCATGTGCCAAGAATTGTGGCAAGACGAACCTTGCGCTTCAGGGTATCGGGAGTGTCATCTGTACGAACAATTACTTCAGACAGATTGCAGAACTCCTTGTCACGCAACAAAATTTCTGAACATGGATTGCATCCCCATTCGTAGTTGGGATCGCGGCGATCACCAAGTTTCTCCACAGTCTTCTGTGCAGCCTGACGATTAAAGATGCCCCGTTCGCCGCTCTTGGACTTGTAGAGTGACAGCCACTCTTCCATGAACACGCCAATCTCTGGCTTCTCTTTGTACGCAACAGAATTGTTGGCTAACGCTCGCTGTGGATTTTCCACCCACCACTGCCCCACTTTAGCATCACGCATTCGCTCATCGGTGAGGTTCGAGAGAGAGATAAGAGCAGATCTACGCACTCCCCCGACCACGACAATTTCCGCAATCTTACAGATAATGTCGTGGCATTCGATAGATGTGAGTTTTCTGCCAGCACTTTTCTTAAAAGTACTGACGGTAAATCGGAAGAGGTCTTCCAGTGGTTGCGGTCCACTTGCGCGTCCACCGAAAGTCTTGAGGCGCGAACCAATAGGACGAACCTTAGAGGTGTCCCATCGGGGGATTTGACCTCCAATAAGTAGGGACACCAACTCGCGATAGGCTTTTGCCCAACCTTCCTTGGAGTCTTTGACCACAATAAGTGTATCGCTTTGTGTAAACTCTTCAGCAATTGTAGGAAGTTTTTCAACATACTGCCTTTCTACACTAAAGCCAACTCCTGTACCACAATTGTGCGCTATAACACCATTAGCCAAAACAAAGTTGTGATTATTCTCCATTTTGATATCGAAGAAGTTTTCATTTGTTGTCTTGAATTCTTTTTTAATTATTCTCATACTGTATTGTCCCATTCTTCACAAGGTTGTAAAACTTACCCAATTTTATGTTTTCGTTTCGCATTAATTCTCGACAGGTATCATATATTCTGTTGTTGATGATACATTTTTTTGCCGCTGGATTTTTACTACCAGAGTGTCTTCCAATATTCTTTTTAGAAATAATTTTCTTTGTCTCTTCGGAATGATTTTTTCCATAGAATGGATTGTTTTCTCCCGATACTAATTTGGATCTATGTTCTTGTTGATCTTTAGTAAATTGCTTACCATATCTATGGTTTTTTACACCCGTCTGTGCTTCAGATAAATTCTTGCAATGTTCTGCTGTTGGTTTCTTGCCTTTTCTACTAACAGACATTTTGTGTTTGGTTTCTTCTGTGTGTTTTTTTCCTAATTGCAATTGGCTAAGTTTTTCTTTTGTTTTATCTGAGCAAATATGTCCTGAAGTTCCTTCTCCACCTGTAGTTGCGTTATACCCATCACAACCAATAAAACTGTTCATTTTCTTTATCCACTTTTGTTCTGCTTGAATCAACTCATCAAAATTTTTACATACCTCTAATGTTCGTATAGTAAAATTTTTAGAACCATATTTTTTAATTGCATGGTGAATTGGCTGCTTCTTATCTTTCTTTGAATTCCAACCAGATACTGCAATATCAATATGTTCACCAAAACGGCATTCTTTAGATCTAGTGGTCATACCAACATATTTTTTATTATTTACTAGATTTTCTATCAGATATATTTCCATGTTGATCTGCATTTAAATTGTGTGGAACTGAACCCGCATTACTATGTATGAGTTCTATGTGTTCCAGATCATCGGAATCTTCCAAATCCTTTGCCATTATCCATCCTCTAGTTTTGGTTAAGAATAGATGGTCTGCTGTGCATTCTACAGTAGATCCATCATCCATAGTCAATTTTACTATGGATTCTTCTGATCCTGTTCTAGTTTGTATAATTTCTAATGGTTGTTCGTATTCGAACAGTTTGTGTGCTTCGTTGTAGGTTAATAGCAAATCTACATCTGGATCAATTTCAGATATCTTTTTATTTCCATTGATTGTAACAATTTCAGTATCTGGAGAAAGACACATAAGCACATAGAGGATCTCATCAAAGGCACGAACCTTGTTTACGGCAACATACGAGCAGTTGTATCCTGCGGTGTTGTCACGCTTCAGGGCTTCTCCTGCGGTCATGAGAGAACGCATAGAAGGCATTACCTCAAGGTTCAGAACTGCATCATGCAACTCATCGCGCACAGCCTTATTGAGTTTTACTCCCTTTTCATCAAAATGCTCGTCAAAGAAACGGAAATATCGACTAACCGTTTCCTCCCATGACTCTCGCCGCTTTGGGGATTCGGTGTCGAGCCAACGGGAATAGCGAGAAAGATGAATGAATTCTTGATACAGTGTGGGAAGTGATTTCATGACGAACTCCTAATGATGCGTAGGGGTATTTAGAAGAGCATCCAATGCTTCTTTTGAATGGGAATATATTCTTCTAAAGGATATAATATACCCTATAGTGCAGGGGTTGTCAAGCACTATGCCGATGGGTTATCGGGATGGATCACAGCCGTCCTTTGGATTACCACTACCGTCAAGATGTCCGTTATAGGTTGATATGTTGGGGCACTCTTTGAGGTTGGCGTCTGGGTTGCCGTCCGAAGCATGCGAAAGACATTGTCGGCAATAACCTGTTTGTGGCGCATTCTCCCAATGGTATGGAACACACCCCATAGTACGCCACCCACCAGACATCGTAGCAAAGAAATTAGCAGTATGACCATCCCACTGCGACCCTGTGGCCTCCCCGCCATCTGGATCGCATCCAGGAGCATATAGCAAACGAGCGTTGTGTGGATTGCGAATCCGAGGTAGCCACCGTCCAGTAGGATCAGCATCACTGGTTATCTGAATTGCCATTTTTCCAGCATGGCAGCATTCGTCAAGGAAAAAAGATCTGGAACCGCCAACGGACGTGTAGGTACCAGTACCAATGGCTGGATCATCACCAGCATCATATGATGCTGTTCCAGTACAACTAGTGTCGGTTATGATATTTGCATTTCCAATCACATAGATGTGCTTCCATTTATCTGCTGTTGTGCCTGCGTTATCGTGTTCTGTTTTATTCCACAGAAAAATATTAGGAATAACAAAATTTCCAAAAAGGCTGCTATCTGAAGGACTTTCTATTCCCTGTTCTGCAACACCAGTTGCAAATCTATTCATAACCCATCGAACCATCTGTGTGTTGTCTGCGGATAGTCCTGTGGGGGTAACAGTTTTCCACCAATCGGGTTTTATTTTATCATTGATATGTGCGGGATTGAGAATAGTTACAGATTCAGACATTCCCGCATGAATTTTGTAATATATCGCATGAAGCAACGACCATACAGAGCAGGTGGGTATTCCAACCGCAGCATAAGAAAGACCATCTTTATAATATGAATGGGTATTGAAGCATTGGAAAGAATAACTTCCTTTTTGTGCACCCAAAGTATTTGAACTATAGTGTCCGAGAGTATAGGCGGGATTTGGTATTTCGG
>Ga0247834_1007034_pt1 | contig 12240 bp, 9 predicted proteins | sample LaCruzMarch2015__8_FD_187118 | JGI IMG/M metagenome (GOLD analysis project Ga0247834, IMG submission 187118) | Freshwater microbial communities from meromictic Lake La Cruz, Castile-La Mancha, Spain - LaCruzMarch2015_12m | ecosystem: Environmental > Aquatic > Freshwater > Lake | place: Spain... | reverse complement strand
GCATCAAGTTGTTCGAATGCCGGCAAAAATGCTGCGAGTTGGTCGGCAAAAAATAGTCGTATTCGGCCGTCGTTGCCACCCAGCGAGCCAGCACCCACCCACACGACTTCGCCACTCGTGCACAAATCATCAAGCAGCGTCGAGCGATAACCGCGCACACGCATCGGCAAGATGTCGGTCTCCAGCGTGGATGCCACCAGCGCCGAACCGGCCAGCACCGTGAGGGTTTCGACCAAAGCGTCAGCACCGTGGGTTGGCGCACTCACACCGTGCCACTCGGCCAAAAAGCGCGCAAATGTTTGCTGATCGACGGGCTCGACTTCTTTGCGCAACTTGGCAAGCGAACGTCGCCGCACCATGCGCAGCACTTCGTTGTCACACCATTCGCGTTCGGTACCGAATGGCCGAAACTCACCGCGCACCACACGGTGTGCAGCCTCGAGTTGGGCAAGTGCTACTGCAATGCGCTCGACCGTGATGCCAAAGCGAGTGGCAACATCGCGAGTGATGAACGGCGCATGGGTGCGGGCGTAGCGCGAAACGAGCTCCACCAGTGGTGCGTCGACTGGGTCGGTAAACGCTTGGGGCAACCCGAGCGGCAGCGCACAACCCAGTGCATCGCGAAAACGCCCTGCGTCTTCGGCGGCTACGTATCGCCGCTCGCCAGCCACCACCAACTCGATTGCGCGACGCTGGGCAACTAGTTCGGTGATTGCGAGTGATGCATCGGTCTCGCATCGCGATGACACTTCGTCGAGCGTCAAGTCGCCCACTCGTCGCAACAGGTCGTGCACTTCGTCGATGGTCTTGGCGCGTCGCTCATCGACGAGTTGCTGTAGTTCGAGTTCGATATCAGCCAGCACTTCGCCGTCAAGTAGTTCGCGCAATTCTTCAGAGCCGAGCAAGTCGTTGAGCAAGTCACGATCTAGCGCCAGTGCCGCCGCTCGACGTTCGGCCAACGGGGCGTCGCCTTCATACATATAGGCCGCAATCCAGTTGAAGAGCAGGCTCTGGGCAAACGGCGAAGCCTTTGGCGTGTCAACGCTCACCAAGCGGATGGCGCGCGACCGTAGCCGCGACAACACGTCGCGCAATGCCGGCACATCAAATACGTCTTGCAGGCACTCGCGACTGGTTTCAAGCAACATCGGAAACGTTGGATACTTGGCGGCCACGGCCAACAAGTCAGCGGCTCGCTGGCGCTGTTGCCACAGCGGGGTTCGTTGATCGGGGCGACGGCGCGGCAACAACAGCGCTCGCGCAGCACATTCGCGAAAGCGCGCTGCAAACAATGCCGTTTGTGGCACGGCAGCCACCAGCACATCGGTGATTTCGTCTGGGCTGATGAGCAGCTCTTCGATTGGCAAACGATCAATGGCTTCGGGCAAGCGCAAGACGATGCCATCGTCGCCCCACATGGTTTCGACGGGAATGCCTAGTCGCTCGAGCAGGCGGCGTTCGATGGCAATCGCCCACGGTGCATGCACGGGTGTGCCGAACGGCGAGTGAATGCAGATGCGCCAGTCGCCAATTTCGTCACGAAAGCGTTCGACCACGATGGTGCGGTCGGTGGGCAAGGTGCCAGTGGCTTGCACTTGTTCGTCGATATACATGAGCAGATTTTTGGCCGCGAGTGGGTCGAGGCAATGGCGCTCGACCAGCATGTTTTCGGCGCCAGCCGTCGGTTGCATCTCTTCGTCGCGAATCGTGCGCAAAAACTCACCGACTGCTTGCCCAAGTTCAACCGGGCGACCAAGTCGGTCGCCGTGCCAGAACGGCATCTTGCCTGGCTCGCCCGGTGCCGGGTTGACAATGACACGATCAAACGACACGTCTTCGATTCGCCAAGTTGAAGCACCGAGCACAAACGTTTCACCCGGGCGTGTTTCGTACACCATTTCTTCGTCGAGCTCACCCACCCGAGTGCCATCTGGCAAAAACACACCAAACATGCCCCGGTCGGGAATCGTGCCGCCGTTGGTGACCGCCAACCGCTGCGCGCCATCGCGGGCTCGCAAGGTGTCGGCGATGCGATCCCACACGATGCGCGGGCGCAAGTCGCGGAACTCTTCGCTGGGGTATCTGCCCGCCAGTAAATCCAGCACGTTGTTGCGCACCTCGTCGGACAATTCGGCAAAGTTGGCACATCGGCGAATCATCGCCGTAACCGAAGCAACGCTGCAGTCGGGGTGCATGGCAACGTGCGCCACGATGTGTTGGGCCAACACGTCGAGTGGGTTGCGCAGATACCTGGTGGATTCAATGTCGGCATCCAACATGCGTCGGGCCACCACAGCAACTTCGAGCAGGTCATGTCGATGTTTCGGAAACACTTTGCCTTTGCTGGCCTCACCTACTGAGTGCCCGGCGCGACCAATGCGCTGCAGGCCGCGGCTCACTGCGCCGGGTGACTCAACTTGAATCACCAAATCCACTGCCCCCATGTCGATGCCCAACTCAAGACTGCTGGTGGCCACAATGGCGCGCAGTTGCCCGCGCTTGAGTTGGTCTTCAATCACGATTCGTTGTTCACGCGCCAGCGAGCCGTGGTGCGCTTTGACAAAGTCGGCCTCACCCAAACCCAGGTCAACTGCCAACTCGTTGAGTTGTGCAGCAAGTCGTTCGGCGCCACGTCGGGCGTTGCAAAAAATAATGGTGCTGCGATGCTGTTGCACCAGTTCGAGAATCTTTGGGGTGATGCTCGGCCAAATGCTGGTACGTCGCTCGACACCCGCAGCCGTGGCTGGGCCACTGCGAAGCTCGGTGGTTACTTTGCCGAGCGAGCCCATGTCTTCGATGGGTACCACGACTTCGATTTGCATCGGTTTGCGGGCGCCGGCATCGACAATAGAAACCGTTCGCGGTGCGCCATCGCGATAACCGCCCAGAAAGCGTGCGACTTCTTCGAGCGGGCGTTGCGTGGCCGAGAGCCCGATGCGTTGGGGGGCCACCGCGGTGAGTTCTTCGAGGCGTTCGAGCGACAATGCCAAGTGCGCTCCACGTTTGGTGGCAGCAATCGCATGGATTTCGTCGATGATGACCGTGTCGATGTTGGCCAGCGTCGAGCGCGCCGACGAAGTGAGCATGAGATACAAACTCTCGGGCGTGGTAATCAACACGTCCGGCGGGTGGCGCAACATGCGTTGACGATCACGAGCACTGGTGTCGCCGGTGCGCAAGGCCACTACCGGTTCGCGAAAGTCGTGCCCAAGTCGTTCGGCGGCGTGACGGATTCCGACAATGGGTGCCCGCAAGTTTTTTTCGACGTCAAAGGCCAGCGCGCGAAGTGGTGACACATACAACACACGTGTGGTCGATACTTCGGCCACTTCGCGGGTGACCAAACGATCAATCGCCACCAAGAATGCGGCGAGTGTTTTGCCGCTGCCAGTTGGTGCAGAGATAAGTGTGTGATTGCCGCCCAAGATGTGCACGAACCCTTCGGCCTGTGCCGGGGTCGCTGCCGGAAACGACGTAGCGAACCACGCCTTTACCGCCGGCGAAAACTGGTCGAGCACGGTGTCAGTAGCCACTGCCGAAGAGTACCTACTCGGTGTGCCGATAGGTACGCTGAGCGCCATGCCCGTGGTTGGTGAGCATCATCCCGCCTTCGAGGAATACTGCGAGTGCATCTACGAAATGCGCGAGGACCAAGCCGAAATCATTCAGGCTCGGCTAGCCGAACGGCTCAATGTGTCACGCGCCTCGGTGTCAGAAATGGTGAAGCGCATGGAGGCCGCCTCACTGCTGAAAGTTGATCAGACCCAACTCCAACTCACCGCCAAAGGCGAAGAACTTGCGTCGCGGATCGTGCGTCGCCACCGGCTAGCCGAACGATTCCTTATCGACGTCATCGGGCTTCCGTGGGAGCGCGCCCACCACGAAGCCTGCAAGTGGGAGCACGTGATCAGCGCCGACGTCGAAGAAGGTCTTGTTCGCTTGCTGGGTAACCCCACCACGTGCCCACACGGCAACCCGATTCCGGGCACGGCGCTCAGCAATGTGGCAGTGACCGCGCTGGCCAAAGTTGCCCAAGGCACACGATTTACCGTGGTGCGTATTCCCGAAGAAATCGAAGAGCGTGATGGGGCACTACACGACCTGCAGTCACAACACATCACGCCCGGTCGCGAATGCACGCTCGTCGAACACCGCGACGGCGCAGCACAGCTCATCGTGCACAACACCACCGATCATGCCGCGACCCTCGATTCTTTCGTCAGCGCGCGACTGCTCGTCACGCAGTAGCACGTCATAAATATGCAGGGTTCGTTTCGTACCAAGATCGTGGCGGTCACAACGGTGATGACATTTGCGACAGCGTTTGTCGCCACGGGTTGTGCCACCGAAATCATCGAGCTCGACGCACCGTCCACCACCATTGACGGCGAAGGCGACAGCACCATCTCGCAGTCGGTTCCGGCTGACGCGACCTTGGCTGAACTTGCCGTCATTTTGCGCAACGAAGTCGACTTGCTCGGCCAGGCAATATTTGTCACCGACCGCGATGCAGCGCGTGAGCATCTCGTAAGCATCAACACTGCCTGGGCGTATCTCGAGCCGCTGATTGTGGCTCAATATGGCGAGCTTGCTGATCAACTCACCTACGACCTGCGACGCGTCATCGAACTTGCCCGCAGTGCAGTTGAACGCAATCGCCCGGCTGATGCCGGAAAAGCAAACGCGTTTCTCCGGCTGGCGCTTGCTTCACTCAACGCGCAATAGCTGTATCACTCTGGCGGCAGTAGTTAGCCGCAACTAGTCACGTAGCTCGACTGGCAACTCGCGCGAGTGCACCACAACAAGGCGCTGGGTGGAACGCGTGAGAGCGACATACAACCCGCGTGGCCCAGCGTCAACAGATTCATAAATATCGGTTGGCTCGACCACGACCACACCGTCCATCTCTAAACCCTTTACCAAGCTGACTGGCACCACCGTCAATGTGGCCTCGAGTGCGCTGGCCCCTGCCCGACCAAACTTCACGCCATTTGATTCGAGCGACGACGAAAGTGCATCCACCAAATTGTCGGGGCATACGATGCCCACGCGGCCAGTGGCAAGTTCGGCCATCAGCGTGCGGGCTTCTTTGGCTACCGCAGCAAACAACTGCTCGCGAGACGTCTTAATAACGCGAGGTTCAGCATCACCTTCGCGCACGGCTGTCGGCGGGGTCTGCTGAGGCGCTGCAGTGGGCAGTAGACGGGCGGCCAACTCCATAATTTGGCGAGGGATGCGGTACCCCACCGACAATTCGGCGACCGTTGCATCACGGTTCTTGGGAAGTAGCGCCAGCACGTCGCTCCAGTCGTGGGGTGCAAATGGCCCAGTGGCTTGGGCGATATCGCCCACCACCGTCATTGCCCCGTTGAGCGACCGACGCCCCACCATACGTAACTGCAGCGGAGTTAAGTCCTGCACTTCGTCAACCACGATGTGGCCGTAGGTTTCAATTTCATCGGCTTCTTCAATGACACCACCTTTGCGCGGCCTGGGGCCAAGTATGTGTCGTGCTTCGTCAAGCAGTGCCACGTCGGCATCACTGAACTTGGCAGCGCCCAATTCTGCAGCCCGAGGACGATACAGCGACTCGATCTCAGCATCTGACAACAGGTTGCGACCTGCCGACTTGAGCAATGCCTTTGAACCGAAAAGGTCGTGCAACAATTCGGCTGCTGACAACGCCGGCCAGATGCGAAACACCAGCGAGCGAAACTCGGGGATTTCGCGCAGTCGCGCTCGCGCAGTGGTCAAAGTGTGTTCTTCATCGCGCATCATCGGCATGAGCATCGACACCAACTCGCCTTCGACTGCGCGACACAATTCGTTGTGTCGCCGACTGCGACGCGCTGCTTCTTTCACCACACGCGCGGTATCGCCTGGTTGCAAACGCAGGTATCCGCCGCCGTACGGCAACTCAAACGCTTCTTTGAGTGCTCGTTGCCGGTCGCGCACTGCTCGTTGCAAAACTTCGACCATGCGCAAGTCGCCTTTTGTGCGGCGCGCCAATGGCGTATCGACTGCGCCATAGTGAACATCGCTGACGAGATCTCCGAGCACCGCTTCGCGCACGCCGGATTCGCCCAACGACGGCAAAACCCGTTCGATGTAACGCAAGAACACTCGGTTGGGCCCGATGACCAATACACCTTGGTCGGCGAGTGGAAATCGAAACGTGTACAACAAATATGCAGCACGATGCAATGCAACGACGGTCTTGCCGGTGCCCGGCCCACCCTGCACCACCAACACGCCCTTGTTTGGTGCTCGAATGATGACGTCTTGTTCTGACTGAATCGTGGCGACGATGTCGCCCAACTGGCCACTGCGGCCTTTGCTGAGTGCTGCGAGCAAGGTGCTTTGGCCGCGCAACTGTGGTGTGTCAAGGCCGTCGTCGCGCCCGATGCCAAGTCGGTTGGCGCCAAAGAGCTCGTCTTCGATGGCCACGAGTTGTCGGCTTTCCATCATGAAGTGTCGACGGCGCACGAGTTGCATAGTTTCGCGACCCGTCGCCCGATAAAACGGTTCGGCAACCGGTGCGCGCCAATCGACAATTAACTGATTGCTGTCCGCATCCGCCACCGCCAGCCGACCGATGTGAAAAGCCTCGGGGTTGCCGCCACCATCGGGAGTGCGGTCGATGCGGCCAAATGCCAAAGCAGCATCACCGATGTCAAGCCCGTTGAGCATTTGCACCAATTTTTCGTCAAAGTAATTGCGCTCATAGCGCTCTTGAAAGGTGCCGCCGCGCTGCCCCTCGGTCAGGTTGCGCACGGCCAAGGCCCGTTCCCGCACGTCAACCAGGGCCCGATAGGCGCGGTCAATGTGCGCTTGTTCGTCGGCGAGATCGGGGTGGTTGGACTGGTCAGTCATTTTTTGGGTTTATGAATGCTACCGAAAGAAAATCAACGCACGATTACGCAGCCCGGGGCACACATCTGACAAAGTCATGATTGGTTCCACATTGGTAGTCAAGCGTGACAAGACATATTCGCTACGACAAACAAGGAGCCATGAATGTCGCACCACCGACGACTAGGTGTTTATGCGTGTGCGTACGTGTGCGTTGCGGTGGTGCTGGCCACTGGATGTGCAGCCCCAACCGAACTAAGTTTCGACTCGGCACCAGCTGTATCACAGGCTGTACTTCTCCCGCCCGATAATCTTGCAGCACCCGCTGCTGACGTGGTTGCTCGCCCCGCACAGCCCGGCGACTCCGCACAGCCCAGCGACTCCACCCCGCAGGCTGTCGAGCAATCATTTACCGCATTGCTGGCGCAGTGGGTCGGGTGTTTTCAACGCCCCGTGCGCTGCGACATCACCCGCTTCACCGCCCCCGACTCACCCGAGCGCACACGGCTTAGTGAAGCACTGGCTTTTTATGCCAACGAGCAACTACGTACCAAACCCGACGAGGGCCGTTTGGAGTGGTCGCTTGAGGCACTCACATTTACATCGAGTGATCGCGTACGGCTCACCACATGCGAGTACGACACACGTATTTATTTTGACGCCAGTATGGCCGACACCGAACTTGGTGACATCATTTTTGATTCCACAATCTGGACACGCCGAGTGGAATGGACTCTGGCCAATGTGAACGAGTCTTGGCAACTGTGGTCGCGACGAATCGAGCGTCGCTCGCCCGCCGTGCGGTTTTGTGCGCCATGAGCATTCGCTGGTGTGTTCCACGCCCCTTTGCGGCTGCCACGCTGGCTGTCACAGTCTGGCTGACCATTTTTTTACTGCACGCCACACCGGCCAACGCCGCCGAAGCAGGCATCGACGGCGAACACATCTACGCCGGAATTTCTTACGAGGGTGACACATCACTTGATCGCTGCGAATGGGTGTTGCCAGAAAGCATGTACCAACTTGGTGTGCGAGCAGGCCTGACCATTCGATATTGGAACGGCATCACTTGGACGCTGTACAACTGCGAACGCAATGGCGAATCTCGCCTGGTATGGCTGCCCGATATTTCGGTAGAAACCGCAGCCGAGTCAACACGAGACGTGGTGCGCGACCGCGTGCCCCAGTTGCTGCACTACTTTTCTCCGGCACCCCACAAGGGAATCGTCAAAACCCCCACGTGGTTTTGGGTGCACCCTGCGTTGTGGCGACCCGTGTCGGTCACGGCACGGGTGCCCACGCCGCGAGGAATAGTCACCATGACCACCACGGCCACACCCTCATCGCTCGAATTCCACCCCGGTGACGGCATAGGCGACGTGGCCGACTGCGATGGCCCGGGCTTGTCGTGGTCGCCGTTGCTGCCAAGCTTCGTTGAGTCTGACTGCACCTATGAATACGCCATTCCGTCGGCCCAACAGCAAGGGGGCGTCTTTCGTGCTCGGCTCGACGTGGTCTGGTCGATTACCTGGCGTACCAACGTTGGGGGGTCTGGGCGCCTACCGGATCTGCGGCTTGGCGCCCCCTATGGCATTCGGGTGCGCGAGTTACAAGCGGTAATTTTGCGCTAGCACAAAATTGTTCGCCTGGGCTAGGAAACCGCCAAGTGCGTCAGTAGTCTGGCCATAAGACATATCGATCGATGTGTCAATAGCAAACAACGAAATGAGTGGTTATGGCAACAGGTACCGTGAAGTTCTTCAATGATGAAAAGGGTTTTGGATTCATCTCTCGCGATGGCGATTCAGATGTGTTCGTTCACTTCTCCAACATCGAAGGCACCGGGCGCAAGTCGCTCCAGGCTGGCCAACAAGTCGAGTTCGAACTCGGCGAAGGTCGCAAGGGCGTCGAAGCCAACAACGTCAAAGTCATCGGCTGACTTTCCACGGGGCTTTCCCCGTCTGTCCCGATGTGATTCGAACTGATTCGAATTGATTCAAGGGGTCAATCAGCTATGCCCATGAACTTGGCCCGCGATCAAATTATTGTCGAGCGGCGTTACATCGCCGTATTCGCCACCATTAGTGACCAGTCATTAGGTGCGCTTGCCCAGGCTCTGCCCGAAGCGTTGCGCGACCCCTTCGCACGCGCTGTTGGATTGCGCCGTGGTGCATTTGACGAAGCCAACACGCTGGCTACGAACGTTCGCACCGGAATGGTGGCTCGCAAAGCCATCATCGACGCTGGCGTGCTGTTGAGCGAACCGTGCACCGAATATTTCGTTGACACCCTCGGTGACGCCAGCGACGACCCGTCGTTCGAAGACCTACAGGCAGTGATTCCGGCAGCGATCGACAAGTTCACCCTCGATGCGGTGCGGCTCATGGCTGTGCAGTATTCAGCCGCACTCGGTGGATTTCGGCGCTTGGTCACCGAAGACGACCGCTTCAAAATACCCGCCGGTGAAGTAGCTATGCCCACGCAAGCGAATGCGGCCGAGCAAGCAGCGAAGCGTGCCGCACGGCGCGAGCGCCGGCAACAAAAGCGCTAAATCGCGTCTCGACGCACCACCAGGTCTCGACGCTAAATCGCGTCTCGACGCACCACCAGGTCTCGACGCTAAATCGCGTCTCGACCTTCTTCCCCGGTGCGGATGCGTATGACTCGTGAGACTTCAGTGATCCATACTTTGCCGTCGCCGATCTTGCCGGTGCCAGCACTCTTCACGATCACTTCCACCACTTGGTCAGCCACCGCATCGTCGACGACCAACTCCAATCGCACCTTGGGGATGAAATCAACTTTGTATTCAGCGCCACGGTACGTCTCCACATGACCGCCTTGGCGACCAAAGCCGCGCACCTCCGTCACCGTAATGCCGGTGACGTTGGCTGCTTTCAAGGCATCTTTCACCTCGTCGAGTTTGAATGGCTTGATAATTGCAGTAATGAGTTTCATGATGTTGGTCTCCTATCGGTTCTGGTGAATTAGTCGTGATATGCGGTTTCAGAGTGCAATGCAAGGTCCAGGCCAGTGAGTTCGGCTTGTTCTTCGGCTCGAACCCCGACCGTAGCGGCCAACACTTTCATGATCACCCACGTGAGGACGAACGACCACACGATGGCAACCCCGTTCGCCAACGCCTGTTCGATCAGCAAGTCTGCCGACCCGCCGTAAAAAATTCCCTCGCTGAAGCTTCCCTCGAAAAACGACGGGTTCGCGAAGAATCCGATGAGAAGTGAACCAACGAGACCACCAACGAAGTGGACTCCCACCACGTCAAGAGCATCGTCATACCCAAGTTTGGTCTTGAGGCGGACCGCATAGCAACACACGGCACCGGCGATTGCTCCGATTGCCAGTGGTGCACCACCCGACACATAGCCAGCGGCTGGTGTTATGGCGACTAATCCAGCAACGATGCCAGAAGCAGCTCCAAGATTTGATGGACGACCATCTCGCATCCACTCCACGAGGATCCATGCAAGTCCCGCAGCGGCACCTGCCAGGAAAGTGTTCATGAACGCCTGGGCCGCTTGTCCATTTGCGGCCAACGCTGAACCAGCGTTGAAGCCGAACCAGCCGAACCACAGGATTCCGGTGCCGATCATGACGAGTGGCATCGAATGCGGAGGCGCAGGATCAACCCTGCGCTTGCCGAGGACTAGCACCGCCGCAAGTGCTGCGATTCCTGCGTTCACGTGAATTGCAGTACCCCCCGCGAAGTCGAGCGATCCGCGCTGTCCAAGCCATCCGCCGTACACCCACTTGAACACAGGCACGTACACGATGAAGAGCCAGAGCGGTACGAAGATTGCCCATGCGCTGAACTTCATTCGTCCCGCAACAGCGCCAGAGATGAGAGCAGGCGTGATCGCAGCAAACATTCCCAGGAATGCAATCGTCGCCAAGGTTCCACCGTCACCAGCTGCGGTGATGTCGCTCAACAGGAACGAATCAAAACTTCCGATGAAGTCATTGTCGAACGGCACTTGTGCGAGCGAGTAGCCGAGCACCATCCACAGCACTGGCACTGCCAAGATGCAGTAGAAGTTCATCAGGAGCATGTTGAGAACGTTGCGACGTCGATCCATGCCCCCATAGAAAAACGCCAAGCCCGGTGTCATAAACAACACGAGAGCTGACGAAATCAATACCCAAACAAGACCTGCACTGTCCACCGCATTCCCCTTTTCTGTGATTTGTTGTGAAATACGGAGACAACGCTGGCTCCTAAGCGCAAACAATAAAAGACCAAGGTTTCGTGGTTGTCAGGGTTGTGTTTCCAGAATGTTTTCTTTGGATGCCCTAACATTTCGTTAAGACAGCAACGACGCTGTTGGATTCTTGATGACCCGACCCGAACCCCCTGCCGATCAATCGTTGGCATCAATCGAGTCGCGGATGCGCGACGCTGGCGAGTGGCTGCAGCTCGAAGATGGCGTCATCGAAAATTTGATTGCGCCACGACGAGTGCTTGAAGTTTCCATTCCTGTTCGCCGCGACGATGGCACCCGCGTGCGATTCACTGGCTGGCGGGTGCAACACAACATCACTCGCGGGCCAGGCAAAGGTGGAATCCGCTACCACCCGTCGGTGAGCCGCGACGAAACCGTGTCACTTGCCGCTGCAATGTCGCTCAAGACCGCGCTCATGAACCTGCCTCTTGGCGGTGCCAAGGGTGGTATCGCACTGGATCCAAAATCGCTCAGCATGCGCGAACTCGAACGGGTAACCCGTCGATACGTGTCGGAAATCTTCGCATTCCTCGGCCCCGACAAAGACGTGCCTGCACCTGACGTGGGCACCAACGCCCAGGTCATGGCCTGGGTCATGGATCAATACTCCATCGGCATCGGCCACGCAGTGCCAGGCGTAGTCACCGGCAAGCCACTTGCACTCGGCGGGTCGTTAGGCCGCGACTCGGCAACAGGTCGCGGGGTGGTCGAGGCTGCATTGTTGGTCTGTCAGGCCAACGGCACATCGCTAGAGGGCAAGCGAATTGTGATTCAAGGGTTCGGCAATGTCGGCATGTGGGCGGCACGGCTCGCAGCTGGATGGGGTGCGCGGATTGTTGGCATCTCCGATGTTGGCGGGGTGATTGCCAGCGAGAAAGGCATTGACATCGACGCGCTCGTGCACGCCACTCAACGAGGTGTGGGCAGCGTGGTGGATGCGGGCGTTGGCGAGGTAATTGCGCGCGGCATCGAACGCTCCACCGATGTGTTTGGCTTGCCTTCAGATATCGCCATGCCATGTGCGCTGGGTGGTGCAGTGGATGTGCGCGAGGCGGGGCTCATGACAGCCAAATACGTCATCGAAGGGGCCAACGGCCCGCTCACCCCGGGCGCCGATGATGTACTCAACGAGCGAGGCGCCATCATCGTG
>Ga0247834_1007027_pt1 | contig 12246 bp, 10 predicted proteins | sample LaCruzMarch2015__8_FD_187118 | JGI IMG/M metagenome (GOLD analysis project Ga0247834, IMG submission 187118) | Freshwater microbial communities from meromictic Lake La Cruz, Castile-La Mancha, Spain - LaCruzMarch2015_12m | ecosystem: Environmental > Aquatic > Freshwater > Lake | place: Spain... | reverse complement strand
TAATAGAGCTGTGTCAATTAATGATTACACACTTTCTCTTACTCGCATTATTACAACCTAAATGATAACCACCAATGGATCCATCCACTTCTCTCGGCCACATCGTTAGCTCAAAAACATTATATAACCTCGTGCTCTAGGTCGTTGGCAGATGAAAGAGTTTTGTTGTGCCCATTGTTTGTCATCCTCGGACTCGGGAGTTCGTCAACAAGGACAATATTTCCCGTCTCACTATTACTGGATGCAATAGAAGCCGCGAAGGAAGCACGTCCGCGTTCGACTTCTTTTTTCATAGACTTTCTCCTGACAATTTGAACAAATTTGAGGAACAATACAAGCCCAATAATCACCCCAAATACAACCATCACCATAAATGCAACATATGTTGGTATGCCCGACATACTATTCGAATAAGTTGCCTCTTGACATGCTTCAACTCCGTCGGCTTGTCCAACATATTCACAGTCCCATCCTAAATTATCAAATATTGGACCAAATGCATTAGCCACAGTCTGTGCACCCTCGAATACAGGAGACTGAAACTCTCCATCAACCATTAGCATATTCCGTTCAATCGCCGACGCTGCATTTGGTTCGAACTTTTGTACAATTGGCAATACTGATAATGCCATTACTTGACCGATAGCCATATCTGTATCATCCGTTGCTGCATCCTCATTTCGTATAGCGTACCATATAGTACTTTGTATCAATGGTAGTAATAGTAAATGTAAAACACGACTGAATGTTTTATCAAAACTATCACAATCATTACGTTCCAGCTCGGCCTGACCGGCAAACAACAGGTCCATCATTTCTTCATTAATAATGGCAGTAAATTGATCAGTCTGGGTATTAAAATTTCGTGCCCTATTGGCCGCAAGACTCCACATCATATATCCATCATCGGTCACATCATCACGACTAATCCCCTCCATGGAACCAATATATAATGCAGCGAATGCATCCCAGTGTAATGTAGGTGGGACATCATTCTCCTCTACAGTATCACGACATACCTGATTGGCTAACCCTAGTAAACCCATCATATATTCAGGCAATACATTACTTCGGATTACTGATACAATGTATGCATTCCTCGGCGGCAGCAACAACAACAACAACGATCCACTCGAAAGACGCGCGACAACGGTCAAAGCACCGGCGATGATGGGAACGATTGCGATGCAACACGGGAGGCGTCGTTGCGCCTATTGAAACTCCGCATGGAGGAGGCAATCCTTGTGGAGCGGAATGATGATGCAACGATGACGATCATGATGAGTCTCATATAGTTTATTCAATTACCTTTTCCTTCCTCTCCCTCCCCCGCTACCTCATTCCTCCATTTCTCTTCCCCCTGCTACCTCATTCATCCTTTCCTCTTCCTTACGGTACACAAACCACCAAACTTCGGGTACTAGCAAAGGCCGATAATTATCAAAAAATCTGATTATCTTCATTCCAGTAAATTCGTCACCAAGTTTTCCCCAAATGATGTGATCAGAAGCGTAAATAGGAATCGGCAGACGACTCCGTAGTAATTTTTCAAATCCATGTCCATCTACGTTGTTCACTAAATGATCAAAATGATGAGCGTTAAATGAGACTGAATTATGATGTTGAAGTTGTCCCGGAAGATTACAATAAAGATTAAAAAAGTCGTCAATATACTTCTCAATTCCTTCTTGATCAAAATCATAATGCAATATACAGATACTTATTAGTAGATCGTAATTATCTTGACCCAATCTGTCTATGATAGTTTGACGATCTGCTAATCGCTCCATATTCCCGATCGCATTTTCATACACTGGTTGTGTACGACTTTGCAATAGAGGAGGCTCATCACTACTTCCTAGTGCACTTATACCATTCGAGCGTTGAGCCTCTTGTTGTGGCCAATCGGTATAATTTGTGGCATCACCAATGTTCAATTTTGTAGAAACTGAAATTATGGGTATATTAGGGGGTGGATGTGGATTCAACGTGGAGGTTGTAATGTTGGTTGAGTGGTCTCCATCTACGTAGGGAGTATTAATGCTGTGTGCTGCCCCCCCCATCCTTAAAACATCTTTTGATGGTCGCTCTCCGACCCACACAGATGCGAATATAATCCATGGAACAAATGACGAGTCTTTAATTAAATGCCGTAGTGCCCTATCAAATGCGGCATTGAAAGTAGTAACGAGTTGACGAAGAACGGGGCTTTTAACGGATTCATTATTGTCGGCGTACAATGGTTTCATGCAAATGGCAACATTTCCACTTGCTAACATTTGTCTGAAAAGATTGTTGTTGTCTTCTAGCGATGCAGATGAATAATTAGCCTCAACGTAAGTATCATTTGTTGCAAGGTTTATTGCTTCATTGACCTTGTCGTCAATAATTTGTTGGGTAATTCCAATGTTAGCGGTAATCGCGCGTTGTTGCGCTAAGCCCGTCTCGACACTAAGTGGATGGAATATGCGGTGATAGACACAGCATACGAGATGAGCTTCTGTCAGTTCTGCCATGGTGATATGGTGCGTACAGAAAAAAAGAAAGATGAACATCACATACATTGGACGTAATTACCATCACACTGGCAAAATCATCTACATACATTCTACGTAATTACCACAATGACAAAATCACAAACCACGCCACCAACCCTCCCCACCGTCGTCACGCCAAGATGGCCTCCACCCCAACACCACCTCCTCCGGCCCAAGTCCGACGACTGGTACTAGGTGCGGACGCGGACTACGTGAGAGAACGAATCAGGTTGTCTACTTTCCTGACGACTCCGAACATGCGGAAGAACGTCTAACAAAGAAGAAGCCTCGTGTCGCGTCAAAGAAAGACGAGGACATCGAGGGAGGCAAAGACGAAGGCGAAGATCCTGTGGAAGAACGTCTAACAAAGAAGAAGCCTCGTGCATTCACTGCACCAACCATCGAGGGAGGCGAAGTCGAAGGCGAAGACGAATGCGAAGGCGCAACAAAACCAAAACCAACTAGAGGACAGATAAGGGCCGCGATCAACGCGTGTACTGAGGTGCTAGAACCTATAAAGGGTAGAAATGGTAAGGATTATATGGGTGTCTTTCCAGACAACCATGACCCTAAAAAATTTAAGGCATTAATCAGAATCTCAGGTTTTGATATCAATAAATGTGCATTTGATTCGGCATTGGATGCTGCGTGTTGGTATGCCAGGGCGAGATTCGTGGCAAGCACCTACTTTAGGGATGGGAAAGCCAAAAGTGACCCGAACTCAAAGTTAGGTCGTAAAAGAGCAGCACATAATTCTACCAGATCCATAGTTGGACCCCGTAAGATTGCCATAGTCACGACTTTGAGTATCGTGAGGGAACCTGGTTTTGTTATTCAACATGAGAGTGGACAACAGAATATTGAATTCGAAGATCTACGTGAGTCGGATTTACTAATGGGTAGAACAACTGAAGCTGCTTCTCATGCTGCAACTATAGCCTTTCGCGCAAAGTTGTTAGAACAGTTCTGTGGTGAGACACCTAGCACAACAACGGTAGATGACTATATCAACGAATTGGTAATGACGACGAATGTACGATTCATGGTGAAGCGTAGTAACAAACTCTGGGGCAACATGGGAGGTGCAAAGTATGTCCTTCCGAGGATCAAATCTTGGATCAACATATATCAGAAGAAGGGAAAGAAGAAGAAAGTCGCAAGCACGAACGATGACGACTACATGTAAGGGATATATTACCAAAATGCGGAGAAAAATTCCCTCTTGTGTACAACTAACACTGTCGCAACATAGTGTTAGTGCTCCAATCGATAAATGTACCTGTTTTCATAATATATTATAAAATTTCATTAAATTCATACAGTTCGCCCAGCACCTACTATCGTTCCAGCACCAGCATGTCCCGTCCCTTCTATTATTGTAATACCCTCGTCAACTTCCTCTGCTCGTTTGTCATAGCCGATGTGAATATACCAGTACCATCAAACGCCGCCATAATAACATCATGAGCACGGATTGTTGCATTATTCACTACCCCACCCTCGTACACCATCATTTCGGATGTTGATACTGGGTCAGCACCAATTGTCATACCTTGAAAGTAGTGTATATAATCATCATAGTAAGGACTCCATCGACGTACATCAGTGGAAACGATCATGGCATATATTGATGACATTCGTCCACGATCTTCATTGTCATCCAGTGCTGATGCACGTGCATATTGATAATATAATATGGCCATATTGATAATATAATTGTGCCATACGATGATTCGTCGTGGTTGGGAATTGAAGTAATTGGTTAATAGCATGTATATCCAAATCAACTTTGGATAATGTACGTACATCCTCCTTGGGGATAAAACTCGCCAGTGGATGATTAGTATCAATATCGGTACATTCGGCAATTGCTATCTCATCAGTATCCTTGTCTATGTATGTTCCCACATCGGTACATTTAATCCCAAGACAATCGTATGATTGTTGGAGTAAGTCCAATATACGTGGAAAGTCATCATGATCATACTCCCTATCAAGTAAATATTCCTTCAATTTCAAATGGACCGAGATCAACATTGAGATAATTGGTTTGTTTAGCGGATTGTAAATTACTCCTCGCGTTTTGTTTCGTTCCATTACTAAAATACATCATTACAGCATCGGATACAATGACACCTCAGCAAACTCTCTAATCTCAACACATTTTCGTTCCATTACTAAAATACATCATTACAGCATCGGATACAATGACACCTCAGCAAACTCTCTAATCTCAACACATTGTCGTTGTCAACGGCATTCTCAGTCCGGCCTCGACGAAGGATATAAGCAGGCAACTATGACCACGCAACCTTCGTCGAGCAATGAGCAATGTGTTTCGATTGAGTGATTACCTTCCTTGCCCGTACTCAATGATTCACTCATGTTCATCTAGTTGATTGTTAATTATTACTCCTTGTACTGACTCCCATGTACATACTGAATGATGTCAGTCGATGGACGTATTACTATCGCAATCAATTGAGATGGTTACATAGTCATAACAAATGGGGATATGTCGCCGCCAATCCGACGCAAGAATAGAGCACCACATATCCTCATCATTGTCGTCGTCGTATCCTTGCTTCTGTCGTCTCGTCATCCCGGTATCCTCGTCGTCGTATCCTCGTTCTTCTCGTTCTATCGCGCGGTGTATCCTCGTTGTCCTATTTGTTGTTGTTGTATTGTATCCTCATCATCGTCATATCGGCATCGTGCACCTCGAGGACCCTCGTCGGAGGCATCGTGCACCTCGAGGCATCGTGCACCTCAACGCTCACATCCGTTTGCATATGGATGCGTCATACAGGTCGCGTCCATTTGCAAACGGGAATCGGCGGGGTATTTTCCCTGGGTTAAAAACCATCTGCAAACGGGTGGGTCCCATTATTTACAAACGGGAGGTGTCTGCAAACGGGGGGTAACATGTCATTATATATTCATCGGCATATGCCCCTCGTAAACCGAGCGTTTGTTCTACATCCTCGGCGGCATTATTTGCCAACCCCGACATATGGAATGCATATGTCGGATCTTCGACGCCCGAATCCATATTCGAAGTTGACTTTTACCGTCAAAATCCAATGCCATTCGTTACGCTGTCAAAGGAAATTTGGCCCGGTGTGAAGTACCGACCTACCGTCACACATTGTTTCTTTAGCCTACTTGGCAAAAAAGAAATGTTACAGAGAGTATATACACAAAATATAGACGGCCTTGAAGCTATTGCTGGAGTTGATCCCAAGCAGTTGGTTGAATGTCATGGACACTTTCGATCTGCGAGTTGTATTAAGTGTGGTGCAGTACATGATGCCGATGTTTGCAAACGTAGCATGATCGAATTGGGTGAAGCTCCAAAATGCAAAGCTTGCGATAATTTGGTAAAGCCAGACGTTGTTTTCTTCGGTGAGGTCATGCCTACTAGATTTAGTGACTTGATTCATAGCGATGTTTCGGCATGCGATCTTGTAATTGTTCTTGGGACAAGTCTTCAAGTTGCACCAGTTGCAAATATCCCTGATTGGGTCAAGAAGGATGTGCCTAGACTATTAATTAATCGAGAGAAGGTGGGATCATTTAAAGGTAACTACCCTACAGACGTCTTCATGGAGGGTGATTGTGATGAAAGTATTCAAAAATTATGCCAAATGGCAGAATGGGAGAAAGAGCTTAATCAGATATACTCAGAAGTGCATTAAATGACAGAAAGTTTAACTGTTTATAAGTGGAATGTTATCATAACACATTTAACAAGAACAACATACATTATACGAACAATCTCCTGATTTAGTGTCTTTTTCTTTAGACTCGACTTTTACGCCGATGCCTTGAGTGTTTAGACTTCCTCTTTTGTTTATCGTTCATCTTTGATATTAAACTATCCTCTTCCTCATCTTCTTCTCTTGGTACTGGCAATAGATCAAGACGGATCTTTGGTAGTGGCTTGACCTCGACAGTGACTGGATTCCGTGGAGCGCTGTTGTCATAATTAGATAACTCAGCGAACTCGTTATTATTGAAATCATGCTGTTGTGAGAGTGATTGCTTGGGAATGATGGGCGTTGTCTTTGAACTAATGGTACGCATAGTGGGTGTACTCGGCCGGAGTTGACTATGTTGTGGCCGTCGCGGGGTTGACAAGATACTTGGTGGAGTTATACTAGGTTTGGCTGAACTATTAGTACGGGACCTTGGCGATTTGCTCCTAGGTAGTGATTTGTTTCTGCCCGAAAGTACATCTTTGAACGATGTGATTGAATTTCCTTTGCTGGATGGAGCACCAGGACCTTGTGATGTTCTTGGTGGGGGTGCTAAATTCGTTTGTTGCGAATTTCCACCATATAACGGTAGAGTATGATGAACATCAAGAAAGACTGCTAACAAGCCTTTCTCTTCTAGACCATACCTTTTCTTCATCTCATTAAGGACGAGAATAAATGCTTTGTGTACAGCTTGTTGATTGCTCAAATTCTTTCCAACCGGTTTGATTTCAGTGACAATCCTTGCTTCACAGGTATTGTTTCCAAAGCTATGAAGTTGCACGATGGCCTTAGCCTGGAAGCCTCTACGAGGCATCTCGTCTTTTACAACAAATACCAAACCTGCAGTCATATCGTCTTGCTCTACTACGATCGTCTCAGACAGCCTCACCAATTCACGATTGCGTGTTCTGTTGTAGCTTACTGTTCGTTGCGCCCCCACCATTGAATCACGAGAAATGAGTTGATACTCAGAACAAGAACTTTGCTCTATTTCGCGTACAGATCCAGGCGAGAACTGCCATTCACTATAAGTAAAATCAGTATCTGAACGACCGGCCTCCCACGATTTATTAACTGGAGACATGGAATCAAGAAACAGTACTCTACACATGTCAAGAGGAAGAGGGAGCGAGAAGTTTGTTGCGATATCTGTATAAACTGATTTCCCGAGTTTGTACATAGGACTCTGTGGCTCCCTGCTACGTTGGCTGTTGGCACTGCTCGGCAATTGCCTCGTATGTGCAGGCAATATGTTACCGTCACTTTGCTTTGCGGTATCAACAGCCTTTGATTGTGATGCAGACTCATCGCTGTCGGTACCTGGATCCCCGAAAGAAGAGTACTTGGACCGATCATGAAGGTCCTCCTTCCCTCGTCTGGGAACAATCCCAACTTCGCTCGTATTCCTTCGATTGCCGCGTAATGGCAATCCTCCTCGCGCATTCGTTGGAGAAAGGGCACCTTTGCCCTGCTTTCCACCTAAGTTATTAAGAGTCACGCCACCTCTGACACTCAACCGTGCAGTCTCACATTCTAGAAGCAATTTTAAGCCACAGAAAAGAACTTCGGCTTCTTTGTTTGATTTTGCGAGTATAAGAATCGATTTACCTGTCACATCGTTTATCGATAGCAATCGCAAATGTTCTGTGGCATCATCAGGACTGAGTCGCACAGTTTCATTTGGATCCTGGGATAGTGAGGTAATATCAGTCAGCGACACTGAATACTTCTTGGACAGTTTCACGTTGGAACCTTCAGTTCGGAAATCATGCGCATCAGCTCTTGACGACGCAACGCTGCTTGCGACTGTATTATCATCAACAGTTGCATCAGCATCATTTTCTTCTAACTTCGATACGAATCCCAATCTAAGTGAGCCAACTTCTGGCAGCATGAGCCATAAAGTTCTCTTCTCTCTCCTTGTCATGCCAGTGCGAGTCGGGGCGGAATTTGGCTTAAGATGCTGGACAGAGACTCCACAATACATAAACTTCTTAAACTTGGTTTCGAATTGTGAAAATCGGCTCGATTCTTCTTGATTAAGCGTTAAAAGAAATGAAAAGAGAGGAAAATTCCCAGACTTTCGATCATGACTATCAATTATCTCCCCCTTCGAAGCTGCAATGGACCGGTCAAAACGCCAATCGTTCATTGAGTCCCGTTTTAACATTTCAGGCGGACGCGGTAGTTCTATAATTTCATGTATATGCTCAACACTGTGAAGGGCACTGTACAAGTCCTCTGCCTCCGGAGGAGGGACGACGACGCCGTTGAGGATATCCCTTGCTGTCATTTCACTCATCATGGAGAATTTGTATGTCCGGGCATTGATGTCGTGTCTCGTGAAGAATTTCAGTCCATCCACGCTGACGCCAAAGTAGAGTCCCTGAGACTTGGCGTAAGCAACCATTGGAGCGATTTCCTTGTTGTTGTCCTTATCTTTCTCCTTTTTCCCGCTGCTACCAGAAGTATAATCCGCTGGTGTGATGTGTGTGTCCAATGGCATTGTTCCAATGCAACCACCAAGACTTGCTGCGCCGTAGGCCTCTCTTCCACAATTTGCAACGGCAGCACCAATATTCCCCCCGACTACAAAGTTCCCCTCTTGCTTAAAGTGTTCCATCCCCTCTTGTGTTTGTATTATGAACACAAAGTCACAGACTTCCAGACCGAATTGCAATCCCACGCCGAGTCCATATACGCCCATAGCTGACGGTGCCGACCACGTTCCATCAGGAAGACGCGATATGAGTATACCAGACCCGCCCTGGAGAGAGACGCCAACGACAACCTTGGAGAGTCGAACAAAGCCAAGACCAACCGCCGACTCGATCATCCCACGTATTGTCGAGGCCTCAATGTCATCACCTTCGCCAGGTACGACCGTTGGCGCAACACTTTCACCATCGGTCTCACTTGAGCAGAATACATCCATTGGTACGACAGACGAGTCGCCTTTTTTCTTACTAACTTCATTGCTCGGGGCCAATTGTCGAATCAACGCCGCGGCACGGTCACACTCGTCGTCCATTCGGAAGGAGGGTATACCAAACAACGATCCCTTCAATGAAAGTCCTGGACTGCCCCAACCACCTCCACTTTTTGGGCTTATAAGTCTTTTACGTTGGACAGTCCGTCGAAAGACTAGGACGACGGGCCAAAGTGACTGTTCAACGACGACGCCATCATCCACAAATGCACCTCCTCCCCCAACCGATCGACGTGGCGATGATGAGTATATGACATTGTCACCCCGCACCGGCGTCGCGGGCGTATCTAGTAATGGATTTGAATTATTCCTACTCGACTTGTTGTTGTTGTTGTTGTTGTGCACGCCACTGCTTTCGCCACCATCGTCTTCATCAGATTCACCCTCGAAGCATCGTACAGCTGCAAGACGTGCCGCATTCGTCATATTGAGCGTCATATTCCTGGCAACATTCTTATCTGGCAATGGAACACGACGAGAACTGACAACCTTCCCCTGTATCTTACAATCCTCAAACATGCCCCCCATCGAATCAACAAGTAATAGTGAGTTAGGATTGGATCCGACTGTAAAATCATCATCCTGTGCCGATAATAGTCCACTCCCAACAGCATGGACGGTAGGCGATGAACGTTGTTTGTCTGTCCTTGGTGGAGTACGGATGGTATCTCCCCGAGGTGGTAAGGTGCATCCCGCAAGCATATCTCTAAGTTCATTATGCGATGTTCTCATTCCTTTACTTTCACAATCTAATGCATATTTCGTCGCGCGAGCGTCAAGTAATGCCTCATCTCTCTCTCCCTCCCAAGAAGTGCCATTAATATTGTTACGTCCAATAGATCCACGTGGAGATGTTGCTGGTGTTGAATTATTACTACTTCTCCTACGTTGTGGTTTATTCTGCAAATCCTCAAACAAGGTCCCACCCACGACACATGCAAATTGAACACAATCCTGTGGTATTATCCCAGCCCGTTCCGCTGGTGAACCAACATCAACGGTACAGACGTAGGCACGGTCATTAATTTCGAGGAATGTCATTCCTAAATCTGTTAATATTGTTGACAATTAGACAGAGTGTAAGCACAAAAAGACAGTGTGTATAAACAAATAAGATCAACGCCCTTCTACATCCATCGAATAATGCTCTTTCGTCAAAAACAACAAAAAAGGAACCGAGTTGTTCGAATCAGACAGTACGAATAAAATAACGATCCCAAATTGAAAGTGTTGGACAATGCTCAGCATCGAGAAAACACAGTTGTCGAGAAATATGTGTTTATAAATCTTCATTTTCGCGAACTCCTCGATTGATTGATTTGATCAAGTAACGATTCACTGTGTAGAATCATCTGCCAAACTCACCGAATTTTTGTGTAAATAAGGATGCAGTTGGAAAGTATGACGATGATGATGGTGAAATGCCATTCGTTTCCCCACCGCCACCACCACCACTATTTAAAGCCAAAGCTCCAGCTGGATTAGTAGTCATTACTCCGTCGACACCACCCGGTGCTGCACCGTCGCCACTATTATCCATACCACCACCGGCATGGCACGGAACCCGACTCGGCCGAATCACCCAAACAATTCGTGCACTACTTCCCGCATCATCACCATGCATCACATGACCATAGGCATCACTTAATGCCGCTGATGCCTCATTGGCCATACGCGAAAGGAAAGATGTCATGCTTGATTCATGCGGATGATGATGAGGCTTGTGAATCACCATTGGACGATCGAATCAAAGGCAGTTTGATACGTGATACAATAGCACTTATCGATCCTCCAGCATACGATCGAAAAGCCTTGGCTAATGTAAATGCAAACGTCGCAAATCTTCCACTGTCTCCGTAAGGACTATTCTTGAGAGCGATCTTGCATCAATACTACTGGATACCCGTCAGTTTGGAGATGTCAAAGAAGAATTGATGCCCCCTCAATGATGTTCTCATTCTTAGAATGAGTCGCTCCGAACGAATTCCAATGTTTAATATTGAATGTTTTTTGAGAAGTGTTCCAAGGGGTGGAGTCTTGTCGTCGGGCTCCCAATCAAATCGGTCGACGGGACCGATTTTCCACTGCGGGGGGCAAGCGTCAAAGAAAATCTCTTTCTTGCGAGATCGCTTTTTATTTTTGACAGGACCAAAGCCGACAGGAGCTTCGCCTCTTCCCATATCCTTGGCTGAGCCTGAAACCTCTAGGATTGATATCGTTGATGGACTTCCACCAGCATAGGCGGACGACGTCCACGTCGACTACCAACGATGATGGAAGTCAAGATGAAAGGAAAGAGAAGAAGTGACTAGTTTACGTACGGGTGAGCCTACATACTAACACCCCCCCACAATTGCTAGTGTGTAACAATGGCAATTGAACAAACAGGATGAAGGAACAGACGTACAAAGAACAAACGCTAGCCAAAGATTGCTATTGTTGTGCATAGAATCCATATAATCATTGACCCAAATATAATTCCCCAATGGTACAAAAAAAAGAAAATGGTGGCTAAAAGAAGAAATCTTCGTCAATAAAACAGTCTCCATGAAAGTAGAACAAAATAGTTACCCTTTGTCCTCAAGTAGTCGATTATCACCCACAATGTTGTTAATTGCACGTTTGACTGCACGTTGAATGGTGTTTGCAAGATTGGCGATGTTTTCGTCAAATCGGGTATCAAATCGAGTATTATTGTCGTAATAGTAGCCCGCATGATGTCATCGAGCTGAGTAGGTGACATGATGATGGTGTGGCATGACATGATTGATGTACTTGGTGTAGGCATGTTGGATAATCGTAGCAGCGGCATTAGCAGTACTAACATAAGGTAGATAGACAGTAGTAGTAGGCTGCTCAAGTCGTAGTAGATTAATTGCTGCTGTAGTTTGTGTAGACCAGTAGACTAGAGGCATACACGATGGTTCGGTGGACTCGGCATCAAAGTCGGTAAACTTGA
>Ga0247834_1007022_pt1 | contig 12257 bp, 6 predicted proteins | sample LaCruzMarch2015__8_FD_187118 | JGI IMG/M metagenome (GOLD analysis project Ga0247834, IMG submission 187118) | Freshwater microbial communities from meromictic Lake La Cruz, Castile-La Mancha, Spain - LaCruzMarch2015_12m | ecosystem: Environmental > Aquatic > Freshwater > Lake | place: Spain... | reverse complement strand
CGGCAAGACCTCGGTCGCGACCTTCGCCCGCCAGATCTGGGCCGCCTTGGGCCATGCCGCGATCAACATCGGCACGACGGGCATCGAAGGCGCGTGGGAAGCCCCCTCTGCCCACACCACCCCCGACCCGATCACCCTGCACGCGCTGCTGGCCCAAGCCGCCGCCGCAGGCGTGACCCATGCCGCGATGGAGGCATCGAGCCACGGTCTGGACCAGCGCCGGCTGGACGGGGTGCGCCTGACCGCCGCCGGGTTCACCAACTTCACGCAGGATCACCTCGACTATCACGGCACGTTCGAGGCCTATTTCGCCGCCAAGGCCGCCCTGTTTCACCGGGTGCTGCCCGAGGATGGCACGGCGGTCATCAACATGGCCGACCCGCGCGGGCATGACATGGCGCGGGTCGCCACTGCGCGGGGGCAAAGGGTGATCACCGTCGGGCCGGGCGCGGGGACCGACCTGCAGATCGCGGGCCAGCGGTTCGACGCGACCGGGCAGGACGTGCGGTTCTTGTGGAAGGGCACGCCGTGCCAAGTCCATCTGAACCTCGTCGGCGGGTTTCAGGCGGAAAACGTCGCGCTTGCCGCCGCCCTCGTCATCGCGGCGGGCGAGGCGCCAGCCGACGTGATGGCGGTGCTGGCAAGGCTGACCGGGGTCAGGGGGCGCATGCAACTCGCGGCCAAACGGGCCAACGGGGCGGCAGTCTATGTCGATTACGCCCACACGCCGGACGCCATCGCGACCGCGCTGAAGGCCTTGCGCCCGCATGTCATGGGTCGCATCGTGATCGTGTTCGGCGCGGGGGGCGATCGCGACCGGGGCAAGCGCCCGCTGATGGGGCAGGCGGCCCGCGACCATGCCGATGTGCTTTATGTGACCGACGACAACCCCCGATCCGAAGACCCCGCCGCGATCCGCGCCGCGATCCTGGCCGCCTGCCCCGAGGCGAACGAGGTCGGCGACCGCGCCGAGGCGATCCTGCGGGGGGTCGATGCGTTGGGGCCGGGGGATGCGCTGCTGGTGGCCGGCAAGGGGCACGAGACGGGCCAGACCATCGGGGGCCAAGTCTATCCGTTCGACGATGTGGAACAGGCCAGCATTGCCGTGGCCGCGCTGGATGGAGGTCTGTGATGCTGTGGACCGCCCCCGACGCCGTCGCCGCCACCCAGGGCCGCAGCACGTGCCCCTGGCAGGCCGGCGGCGTGTCGATCGATACCCGCACCCTGCAACCCGGCGATCTGTTCGTGGCCCTGAAGGACGCCCGCGACGGCCATGACTTCGTTGCCGCCGCCCTGGCCAAAGGGGCCGCCGCCGCCGTGGTCAGCCGTGTTCCTTACGGCGTCCCTGCCGATGCCCCGTTGCTGGTGGTGCCGGACGTGCTGCAGGCGCTGGAACGGCTGGGCAGCTTTGCCCGTGCCCGCAGCCGGGCCCGCGTCATCGGGGTGACCGGATCGGTCGGCAAGACCTCGACCAAGGACATGCTGCGCGCGGTTCTGGGCGGGCAGGGCCGGGTGCACGTGGCCGAGGCCAGCTACAACAACCATTGGGGCGTGCCCCTGACGCTGGCCCGCCTGCCCGCCGATGCCGATTTCGCGGTGATCGAGATCGGGATGAACCACCCCGGCGAGATCGCCCCCTTGGCGCGGATGGCCCGCCCGCATGTTGCGGTGATCACCACCATCGGCGCGGCGCATCTGGAAGCCTTCGCCAGCATCGCCGACATCGCGCGCGAAAAAGCCGCCATCCTTGACGGGCTGGAACCCGGCGGCACCGCCATCCTGCCTGCGGACCTGACCGAAACCCCGATCCTGACCGCCGCCGCCGCCGCGCAGGGGGCACGGGTCGCGCTGTTCGGCAGCAGCCTCGCGGCCGATTACCGGATGACATCGGTCCAGGTCACCGACGAGGCCACGATCGTGCGCGCCACGCGGCAGGGCCGGCCGATGCTTTACAAGGTCCGCTCCCCCGGCAGGCATTTCGCCGCCAACGCGCTGGCCGCGCTCGCCTGCGCCGATGCGCTCGGCCTCGACCCGGCTCTTGCCGCCACCGATCTGGGCAACTGGGCCCCGCCGCCGGGTCGCGGCACCCGGGCGCGCATCCTGCTGGACCGGATCGACGAAACCGGGTTCGACCTGATCGACGATGCGTTCAACGCCAACCCGACCTCGATGGCCGCCGCCCTCGATATGCTGATCGCGGCCCGGCCCGAACATGGTCAGGGCCGCATCGGCAATGGCCGCCGCATCGCCATTCTGGGCGACATGCTGGAACTGGGGCCGACCGAACTTGCGCTGCATCAGGCGATCACCCTGCATCCCGGCCTGTCGCAGATCGACAAAATCCATTGCGTCGGCCCCAGGATGCAGGCCCTGTGGCAGGCTCTGCCGCGCGGTCAGCGCGGCGAGCAAGCCGACACCGCCGCCGACCTGTGCCTGCGGGCGCGCGGGCTGGTTGACGCAGGGGATATCGTTCTGGTCAAGGGCTCCAAGGGGTCGAAAGTCAGTCTGGTCGTTGACGCCCTGCGCGAATTGGGGCAGGGCGACGCGACGAATGCCCAAGGAGAGGCGTAGATGCTGTATTGGCTGACCGAGTTTTCTGCAGGCGGCGACTTTTTCAACCTGTTTCGCTATATCACCTTCCGCGCCGGGGCCGCGTTCCTGACCGCGCTGGTGTTCGGCTTCATCTTCGGCCAGCCGCTGATCGATCTGCTGCGTCGCAGGCAGGGCAAGGGCCAGCCGATCCGCGACGACGGCCCGGCCAGCCATTTCGCCAAGGCGGGCACCCCGACGATGGGCGGCCTGCTGATCCTGTCGGCGCTGGTGTTCTCGACGCTGGTCTGGGCGCGGCTCGACTCGCCCTACGTCTGGATCGTGCTGCTGGTCACGCTTGCGTTCGGGCTGATCGGGTTCGCCGATGACTATGCCAAGGTGACCAAGCAGACGTCCAAAGGCGTATCTTCGCGCGTCCGGTTCGTCGCCGGTCTGGGGATCGCGGGCCTTGCCGCCTTTGCCGCCGCCAGCTTTCACCCCGAGGCGCTGACCAACCAGCTTGCGTTGCCGCTGTTCAAGAACCTGCTGATCAATCTGGGCCTGTTCTACATCCCGTTCGGAATGGTGGTGATCGTCGGGGCCGCCAACGCGGTGAACCTGACGGACGGGCTCGACGGCCTTGCGATCATGCCGGTGATGATCGCGGGCGGAACCCTCGGCATCATCTCGTATGTCGTCGGCAACGCCAACTTCGCCGATTACCTCGGGGTGCATTTCGTTCCCGGCACGGGCGAGCTGCTGGTGTTCGCCGCAGCCCTGTTCGGCGGCGGCCTTGGGTTCCTGTGGTATAACGCCCCCCCTGCGGCGGTGTTCATGGGCGACACCGGGTCGCTCGCCCTGGGCGGCGCCCTTGGTGCCATCGCGATCTGCACCAAGCACGAGATCGTGCTGGCCATCGTCGGCGGGCTGTTCGTGGTCGAGGCGCTGAGCGTGATCATCCAGGTCCTCTACTTCAAGCGGACCGGGCGGCGGGTGTTCCTGATGGCCCCGATCCACCACCATTTCGAGAAAAAGGGCTGGGCCGAGCCGCAGATCGTGATCCGGTTCTGGATCATCAGCCTGATCCTCGCGATGATCGGGCTGGCGACGCTGAAGGTGCGCTGACGGGTCGGGGGCAGGGTGGCCGCCGTCAGATCGGCAGCGCCAGAAGGGCGGCCCCCGTCAAGGCGATGAACGTGCCCGTCATGCCCCAGACCCGCAACCTGAAGGCAAGCGGATACCATGACAGCCCCAAGCCGTGCAGCCCGCGCCCGACCAGCAGGATGAGGCCCACGAGGTGCAAGGCCCACCCCGCAGCCCCTGTCAGTTCGGCCATCATCATCAGCAGCAGCGTGAACGGCACATATTCGGCAAAGTTGCCCTGCGCGCGGATGCGCCCCTGCACGGCCACATCCCCTGCGTCGCCATAGGCGATCCGTCGGCCCCGCCGCGCGGCGATCACCCGGACCGACAGCACAAGAAACCAGATGGCCAGCAGGCCGGCGTAAATCGGGGTGATCGTCAGGGTCATCCTTGCCTCCTGTCAGGTGTTCCGGGCCGCCACCGGGCGCGGGCGGGTGTCAGGCCTCGAACTCCAACAGCAGGTCCTTGGCGTCGATCTGTGCCCCCGGATGGACCAGCAGCGCCTTGACCACCCCCGCGCGTTCGGCGTGGATGCCGGTTTCCATCTTCATCGCCTCGATGGTCAGCAGCAGATCGCCCGCGTTGACCTTCTGCCCCGCCGCGACCACGACCGACGCGATGGACCCCGGCATCGGTGCGCCGACATGGGCCGGGTTGCCTTCGACCGCCTTCGGTTTTGCGGCGGTCTTCGCCTTGATCAGCCGGTTCGGCACGCGGATTACCCGGGGCTGGCCGTTCAGCTCGAAGAACACCTTCACCTCGCCGTCGTCCGAGGTTTCCCCCACCGCCTGCAGCCGCAACTCCAGCGTCTTGCCGGGGTCGATTTCCGCCGTGATTTCCTCGCCCTGCGCCATGCCGTAAAAGAAGGTCTTGGTCGGCAGCGTTCGCACCGGGCCATATAGGCGATGGCGGGTGCGGTAGTCCATGAACACCTTGGGATACATCAGGTAGCCGCTCAGGTCTTCGTCATCCACAGTTTCGCCTTCGGTGTCTTCCAGACCGAGGCCGAGGTCGGTGTCGAGTTTCACCCGCGTCGCCTCGAAATCCACCGGGGGCAGGCTGGCACCGGGGCGGGTCAGGATCGGCGTTTCACCCTTCAGCACCTTTTTCGAAATCGCTTCGGGCCACCCGCCATGCGGTTGCCCCAGATTGCCGCGGAGCATGTCCACCACGCTGTCGGGGAACACCACATCCACCGCCGGATCCTCGACCTGCGCGCGGGTCAGCCCCTGGGCCACCATCATCAGCGCCATGTCGCCCACCACCTTGGAGGACGGCGTGACCTTGACGATGTCGCCGAACATCTGGTTGGCGTCGGCATAGGCTTGGGCCACCTGATGCCAACGCTCCTCCAGCCCCAGACTGCGCGCCTGTGCCTTGAGGTTGGTGAACTGCCCCCCTGGCATTTCGTGCAGATAGACTTCCGACGCCGGTGCAGGCAGGCCGGATTCAAAGGCGGCATATTGCGCGCGGACCTGTTCCCAATAGTTGGAAATCCGCCGGATCGCGGCGATGTCCAGACCGGTGTCGCGGTCGGTGTGGCGCAACGCCTCGACGATGGACCCGAGGCAAGGCTGCGAGGTGCCGCCTGAAAACGCGTCCATCGCGGCATCGACCGCATCCACCCCGGCCTCGCAGGCGGCCAGCACGGTCGCCCCCGAGATGCCCGACGTGTCATGGGTGTGGAAGTGGATCGGCAGGCCGACCTCTTCCTTCAGCGCCTTGACCAGAATGCGGGCCGAGGAGGGTTTCAGCAGCCCCGCCATATCCTTCAGCCCCAGAATATGCGCGCCTGCGTCCCGCAACTCGCGACCCCGGCTGACGTAGTAGTTCAGGTCATACTTCGCCCGATCCGGGTCCAGAATGTCGCCGGTATAGCAGATCGCCCCTTCGCAGACCTTGTTCGCCTCGACCACTGCATCCATCGCGACGCGCATGTTTTCGACCCAGTTCAGGCTGTCGAACACGCGGAACACATCGACGCCGGTCAGGGCAGCCTGTTTGACGAAGGCCTGCACCACATTGTCGGGGTAGTTGGTATAGCCCACCCCGTTCGACCCGCGCAGCAGCATCTGCGTCATCACGTTGGGCAGATGTTCGCGGATGTCGCGCAGGCGCTGCCAGGGGCATTCCTGCAAGAACCGGTAGGCCACGTCAAAGGTCGCCCCGCCCCAGCATTCGACGCTGAACAGGCCGGGCAGGTTGGCGGCATAGGCGGGCGTCGCGCGGATCATGTCGATCGACCGCATCCGGGTCGCCAGCAGGCTCTGGTGCCCGTCGCGCATCGTGGTGTCGGTGATCAGCACGCGTTTCTGCGCGGCCAGCCAGTCGGCCACCGCCTGCGGGCCCTTTTCGTCCAGCAGGGTGCGGGTGCCGGGGGCAGGGGGGGTGATTGCGGGCGGCGCCTTGGGGGTTTTCAACTCGGCATGCGGCTTTGCCCGGCCGGCGGTTTCGGGATGCCCGTTCACCGTGATGTCGGCGATGTAGGTCAGGATCTTGGTCGCGCGGTCGCGGCGTTTCTTGAACTGGAAGAGGGCAGGCGTCGTGTCGATGAATTTGGTGGTATAGGTGTTGTCAAGGAAGGTCGGATGCTTCAGCAGGTTGATCACGAAGTCGATGTTGGTGCTGACCCCCCGGATGCGGAATTCGCGCAAGGCCCGGTCCATCCGGGCGATGGCTTTTTCCGGGGTTTGCGCCCAGGCGGTGACCTTGACCAGCAGGCTGTCGTAATATCGGGTGATCACGCCGCCCGCATAGGCCGTGCCGCCGTCCAGACGGATGCCCATGCCGGTGGCGGACCGGTAGGCGGTCAGGCGGCCGTAATCGGGGATGAAGTTGTTCTGCGGGTCTTCGGTGGTCACCCGGCACTGCACGGCATGGCCCGAGAGGTGGATGTCTTCCTGCCGCGCACATCCCGTCGCCTCGGCCAGGGTCTTGCCTTCCTCGATCAGGATTTGCGCCTGCACGATGTCGATGCCGGTCACCTCTTCGGTGACGGTGTGTTCGACCTGAACGCGGGGGTTCACCTCGATGAAAAAGAACTTGCCGGTGTCCATGTCCATCAGGAACTCGACCGTTCCGGCACATTCATAGCCGACATGGGCGCAGATGCGGCGGCCCAGATCGCAGACCTCGGCGCGCTGCGCTTCGGTCAGATAGGGGGCGGGCGCGCGTTCGACGACCTTCTGGTTGCGGCGCTGCACGGTGCAGTCCCGCTCGAACAGGTGATAGATGTTGCCGAACTTGTCGCCCAGGATCTGCACCTCGACGTGGCGGGCGCGCAGGATCATCTTTTCGAGGTAGCCCTCGCCGTTGCCGAAGGCGGCTTCGGCCTCGCGGCGGCCCTCGCGCACCTTGTCGGCCAGCTCCTCGGGATTGTTGATCGGGCGCATGCCCCGCCCGCCGCCGCCCCAGGACGCCTTGAGCATCAGGGGATAGCCCACTTCGGCGGCCTGGGCGCGCACCACGTCCATGTCGTCGCCCAGGACTTCCGTCGCCGGGATGACCGGCACCCCCGCCGCCATCGCCACCCGCCGCGCCGATGCCTTGTCGCCCAGGGCGCGCATCGTCGCCGCCGTCGGGCCGATGAACACGATCCCCGCCGCGTCGCAGGCATCGACGAAATCGGGGTTTTCCGACAAAAGGCCATAGCCGGGATGAATGGCATCCGCCCCCGACATCAGCGCCACCCGGATGATCTCGGGGATCGACAGATAGGCGCCCACCGGCGACAGGCCTTCGCCGATCAGATAGGCCTCGTCCGCCTTGAAGCGGTGCAGGCCCAGCTTGTCTTCCTCGGCATAGACGGCGACGGTTTTCTTGCCCATCTCGTTGGCGGCGCGCATCACCCGGATGGCAATCTCACCCCGGTTGGCGACAAGGATCTTCTGGAATTCCGGCATGGGCGGGGTCCCCCGATGGTGGCGCATGTGACCGCAGTCTAGGCACGCTGCGTTGCGGCGCAAGGGCTGGCGAGCGGCCCCCTTCACAGAAACGTCAAGGTGACGGGCGGATGCACGGGGGCCGAAGCCCTGCACCCCCGCCCGACCGATCACGCAGGCGTCATGCCGCGAACGCGACGGGTGCGGTAAGGGTTGCCGATCACCCCCCGGAAGGATCCCCGACATGCGTGCCCTTGCCCTGACCCTCGCCCTGCTGCCGCTGCCGGTGCTGGCGCAAACCCCGCAGATCGCACCGATGGCCGATCGCGTCGGCTGGCGCGTGATCGACAGCGCCAAACCCTATGCCGTCCTGCTGGCCGACCTCAAGGCGGTCATCCCGACGCAGCAGATGAACGTCGTCACCGAAGCCGGGCCGACCGACGCGGCGAGGACGTTGGGCGTGACGCTGCCGGGCAACCGGGTGATCGGCGTGTTCGCGCCGCGCTATGCCGTGCGGGTGCTGCCGCTGTCGACCGCCGCGATGATCGAGGCGCCGATCCGGCTCTATGTCACCGAAGATGCCGACGGTTCAGCGACCCTGGCGTGGAAAACCCCAACCCATGTCTTTGCGCCCTACCTGACCGGAGCTTGCCGCCATCGCAGCCGAACTCGACGCAACATTCGAGGCGATCGGGCAGGCCGCCATCGCAGACTGACGGGCGCGCAGAAAAGTTAAGAACATATTGCGAACACCGCTTCCTCTTTCATCGCAATCGCGATACCTTGGGGCAATGAATTCATTCGATGACAGCGATGCGTTCGAGGCGGCGGTGCCGCTGAGCCAGCGGGCGGTGGCCGCGCGGCCCGCCCCTTATCTGGATGACCTGAACCCGGCACAGCGCGCCGCCGTCGAGGCGCTGGATGGGCCGGTCCTGATGCTGGCCGGGGCGGGGACCGGCAAGACCAAGGCGCTGACCGCGCGGATCGTGCATCTGCTGCGGATGTCGAAGGCCCGGCCGAATGAAATCCTTGCGGTGACCTTCACCAACAAGGCCGCGCGCGAGATGAAGCTGCGCGTCGGCCGGATGCTGGGCGAGGTGGCGGAAGGCATGCCCTGGATGGGCACGTTCCATTCGATTTCCGTGAAACTCTTGCGCCGCCATGCCGAGCTGGTCGGGTTGAAAAGCAATTTCACCATTCTGGACACCGATGACCAGTTGCGCCTGCTGAAGCAGTTGATCGTGGCGGCGAACATCGACGAAAAACGCTGGCCCGCCCGCCTGCTGGCCGGGATCATCGACGGCTGGAAGAACAAGGCGCTGACGCCGGACCGGGTGCCATCCTCCGAGGCTGCCGCCTTCAACAACCGCGGCACGGAATTGTATGAGGCCTATCAGGAACGGCTGCGCACCCTGAACGCCACCGATTTCGGCGATCTCTTGCTGCATTGCGTGGTGATCTTCCAGAAACACCCGGACGTGCTGGCGCAGTATCAGCGGTGGTTCCGCTATATTCTGGTGGACGAGTATCAGGATACCAACGTGGCGCAATATCTGTGGTTGCGGCTGTTGGCGCAGGCGCACAAGAACATCTGCTGCGTGGGCGACGACGACCAGTCGATCTATGGCTGGCGGGGGGCAGAGGTCGGCAATATCCTGCGGTTCGAAAAGGATTTTCCGGGGGCCGTGGTGGTGCGGCTGGAGCAGAACTATCGCTCGACCCCGCATATCCTTGCCTGCGCGTCAGGGGTGATCGCCACCAACGCGGGACGGTTGGGCAAGACGCTGTGGACCAACGAACAGGACGGCGAAAAGGTCCGCCTGATCGGCCATTGGGACGGCGAGGAAGAGGCGCGCTGGATCGGTGAAGAGGTTGAGGCGTTGCAGCGTGGTCGTGCCCCCGGCCCGATGTCGCTGAACCAGGTCGCCATCCTCGTCCGCGCCAGCCACCAGATGCGCGCCTTCGAGGACCGCTTTCTGACCATCGGCCTTCCCTACCGGGTGATCGGCGGCCCGCGGTTCTATGAACGGCTCGAGGTGCGCGACGCGATGGCCTATTTCCGGCTGGCCGTTTCACCCGCCGACGATCTGGCCTTCGAGCGGGTGGTGAACACGCCCAAGCGGGGCTTGGGCGACAAGGCCACCGCCGAGATTCAACGCACGGCACGCGGGGCAGGGGTTTCCCTGCTGGACGGCGCGCGCGAAGTGCTGGCGAAGAAGCTGGTCGGCGGCAAGGGCGCGGCGGAACTGCGCGTCTTTGTGGATGGGGTGGACCGCTGGCATGCGGCCACGCTGCCGGTGGAGTATGACCATGTGCGGCTGGCCGAGCAGATCCTCGACGAAAGCGGCTATACCGGCATGTGGCAGCAGGACAAGACGCCAGAGGCCCCTGGGCGGCTGGAAAACTTGAAGGAACTGGTCAAGGCGCTGGAGCAGTTCGAAAACCTGCAGGGCTTCCTCGAACACGTCAGCCTGATCATGGAGAACGACACCGAAGAGGCGGCGGAAAAGGTCACCATCATGACCCTGCACGCCGCAAAGGGGCTGGAGTTTCCCGCCGTGTTCCTGCCCGGCTGGGAAGACGGGTTGTTCCCCAGCCAGCGCAGCATGGATGAGCGTCCATTGAACAACAAAGGGCTGGAGGAAGAGCGCCGACTTGCCTATGTCGGCATCACCCGCGCCGAGGAGCTGTGCACGATCTCTTTCGCCTCGAACCGCCGGGTCTATGGCCAATGGCAAAGCCAGCTTCCCAGCCGGTTCATCGACGAACTCCCCCCCGCCCATGTCGAGGTGCTGACCCCGCCCGGCCTCTATGGCGGCGGATTTGGCGCGGCGGCGAGTGTGGGCTTCGGCAGCAACCTCGAAGAGCGGGTGAGCAAGGCCGATGTATACAACTCCCCCGGGTGGCGGCGCCTGCAGGACCGCGCCGCCACCCGCCCGGTCAGCCAGCCGCGCGAGGCCCGCGACACGGTGATCGACCTCGCCGCCGTGTCGCCCTATGGCCGGGGCGACCGGGTGTTCCACACCAAGTTCGGCTATGGCGACGTTGTGGCGGTCGAAGGCGACAAACTCGACATCGAGTTCGACCAGGCGGGGATGAAAAAGATCGTGGCCCGCTGGGTGGTGCCCGCGCATCAGGTGGACGACGTGCCCTTCTGACCGCATTCCCCCTTGCGCCCCGCCCGTCCGCGCCTGTAAACACCCCCCCAACGGATCGGTGGCCGAGTGGTCGAAGGCGCACGCCTGGAAAGTGTGTAGGCGGGGAACCGTCTCTAGGGTTCGAATCCCTATCGATCCGCCACTTGCCCCCACGAAAGCGTTCTCCCGATCCGGCTGCGGCCGGATTTTTCCGTTGTTTTCGGGGGTTATGCGCGCAGCCCTTTCCACCGGTCACGCCATGCTGTGACCCCAAAGCGTTCTCTCAGGGCCAGTATTCTCCGAGGCTCTGCACTGCGGGCCATATGGTGTAGAGCCGTAAGAACCTGTTATCCTTGCGTTTTCGCGTCTGTGCGAACCAGCCATTCCGCAAAACCATCCGCTCACGACGCGACACTGGCATCGGAAAAAGCGGCGTTTGAACTTGGTTCGCGATGGACCTGGTTCATTGACCAACCGGTTCTGGCACGGCAGCATTTGCGTGCTTGGTGACGATATCCTGCACATCAGATGGCTTGAACGCGACATCCCACGCCCACTGCCCAAATCCCCCAGTTCCGTTGATCGCTTTGACCCATTCACTCAAGGCATCGCGCTTGGCCTTGTTCTGCGGGCTATCGGTTCCCTTGATCTCGAGCGCGAGCATCTTGCCGCTGGACAGTCTGACAAGGAAGTCGGGGACATACCGACGGCGCGAGCCAGCCCACATGTACTGGATCTGAAAGCCCAGATGATCGTTCTTCGCGTAGGCGATCACCTCATCGCGGCCCTCGAAGACATTGGCTGCATGACCCTCCCACGCGGAGTCGCCGACAAGATGGCTGATGTGCGATTTGATCGCCGGGAAGCACGGCTTGGAGGTGTACCAGGTGCGCATCTGGCCAGTGGCGCCGATGGGGTTCTCTTCGTCAAAGATGGGTGTGAGGCGCTCCGTGTTCTGCTCGGTGATGTGGCGCATGACGTGCTGGACGACGAGGTCGATGTTCAGCGCAATCAGGATCCTGCGACGCAGCGGGTCCGAGTGAAACAGTGACGGAATGTCGAGGAGCTTGGAGGTCAGGAAGGTCTCCACGATGCGGACCAGCTGCGCGGCAAGGTACTCTTCGGTTCCGGAAAAGCTGTGGCGCAACTCGGCAAATCCCTTCCGTGCCGCCTGGAACACGAGCCGCTGCAACCTGAAGCCGTCGGGAAGTCGCTCCAGATCAATCGCAGAGACCTGACCCATGTCGGTCGCTCCACCCAAGGCGGGTGCCAGATCTGCACTGATCGGCGTGGAGGCCGGATCGAGGACCAGAGCGGGTACCTTGTCCCAGGCAATGGCCAGCTGGGGCTTCACCACGGTTTCGACACGCAGCACGTTGGGCCATTTGATTTCAAGATGGGCGCGGTCGAGGATGACTTCGATCTGCGTGGTCGGTTTTGGCGGTGGCGGCGGGTCACCACCCTCGCCGGTTTCCGAGATGGACAGAGGAACGCCGAAAACGTTCACATACTCGGGCAGGAACAGCCCGTTTTCATCAGTGTCGTAGGAAACCCGGCGCAGGCCACG
>Ga0247834_1007021_pt1 | contig 12258 bp, 11 predicted proteins | sample LaCruzMarch2015__8_FD_187118 | JGI IMG/M metagenome (GOLD analysis project Ga0247834, IMG submission 187118) | Freshwater microbial communities from meromictic Lake La Cruz, Castile-La Mancha, Spain - LaCruzMarch2015_12m | ecosystem: Environmental > Aquatic > Freshwater > Lake | place: Spain... | reverse complement strand
CTTGCCAACCAACTCGTAATACTCACGAATCAGCGACGTTCTTTCCTTGTTGTTCTTATCACCAGTGCCTTTGGCTAGAGCCGCAGATTCAACGTCCTGAATCTGGCTCACACCACCGCGGCGAGCAATATACGCGGGCAGATCGGCGGCTGGAAGATTTTCTTTTTGCGCCACAGTCAAAACTTTCAAATAACGGCTCGCTGTAACCTTGTCTGAGCGAACCATGTACTTGACCATCGTGTTGATGGCAGGTGTATTGGACTTGAGCGTGATGCTGTGGTTATCTTTTAAATCCTTGCGGATCTCAGTCAAGATCTTTTCCTTGAAACTACTGTTTTCAATGCGCATGGAAAAGTCATAGATCGAAGCTAGGAGCTCATACAGCGCGTTGTGGCCACGCTGGACGATTTCCACCTCATAGCGTTCACCGAGCTTGAACAGCTCAGCTCCTTCAGTGAGGAATTTTTGAACCTCAGGGTTGTTACTCAAGACATCCGTGCCTGTTGCGCTTGCAGTGCGAACCTTCGCAGGCTTGGCAAAAGCACTTAGATCAAAAGTATCAAGATCTACACCCTCGTATTCCTCTACGGCGGTAGGGTTCATTGGGGGCGGTTGCACCCCAACTTTGATGGCTCCATTGGTTAATTGCATGGCTATTTCCTTTCAGGGTTATGCAGCCAATCGCTGCTGGAACCAAGGCTAAGGGGCTTCGGTGATACAGATTCACCCTAGACAGAATCTGTATCATTTTTTATATTGACAAGCCCATAACCTGCTGGGAGATCAATTTGGACACGCCTAACCATGCTCTGCGCAGCAACGATTTACTGGCATCTAGTCTTCATTTCTGGTGGGTGGCATTACTTCGCAGTAGCAAAGATTTTTGGTGGATTTGCCAGCAAAATGGCAAGTGCCTTGATGAACGTTTGATCAGGATTTGGGAAGACTTTGGGGATCTCTACCAATACAAATCGTTTCCAGAGTGGTGGGTCAAAAAAGGTACCAAGCTCTTTGACTCGCCACAAATTGAAATGGAACTGGTCAAAGCCCTAACTGCGGGTCTTGAGCTACTGCTAAAAACTGATCTAAAAATCCCAATGCCCGGAATGGTTTGCCTCGCGATTCCATTGCACCTAGATCCTAAAACCATCAGTGAGGCAATTTTCAAACTCTTCACCACAGCAAGGCTACGTGGTTCGCATTTCGACCAAGATGCCAAGTACCAAATCATCAAGTCCGGTAACAAAAAAGCCTATAAGAGCATCAAGCCTGCTTACCTAACAAATGCGCTCAATGTCTGCATTGATCACAGTACCGCTTCAGATCAGATCAATCACTGGGGTACCTATCAGGTGAGTAAATTTTTGGAGCTATGCCCAACCGACGTTTGGTAACCCGATAACTTGGCGGGGTACCGATTAAAAATCACCATGGTGATTTGGTAAGTACTCCACCTAAAAAATCCGCAGCTCAGAAATTTAGACCTGCAGGACCCATTCGGGCTAAAGATACAAACTGAACTATTCGCATAAATTTCAGACGTTAATCGCAAAATGCCACGCGTTTAAAAGCCCTACAGCGCATCTTTTACATAGATCGAATACTCTGAGTGCTGAGAACCGAGATCAGCGCTTGTAGGGCTTGCTATTCAATCTGCTCTGGTTATCCACAGCTCGCGCAAGTTATCCAAGAAAAATCACGAAAAACTTAGCTTTTCATAGATTCCTATGTTTGAGTGTTGAAATCATTGAAGAAAAAAACCACTAAAAAGTTATCCACAGCCAGTTCATTTCGCTCTGCTCCCGCCCAGAAACCCGACAGTCTGGCGGGACTCAGGTTGTCCAGATAAATATATGAAAACACAATGCAATTAACGCAAACACATGATTTAGGAGATAACACCATGGCACAAGCGAAGACACTGACAACTGCTGAAATTGAGCGCTTGCTAATGCACATCAATACACGCAAGTACGCAGCTCGCAACAGATCAATGATGCTGCTCACACACTGGGCAGGTTTGAGAATCGGCGAAGTAGCCTGCTTACGCTGGAGCGATGTCACAACCACAGACGGAGAAATTAAAGATGAGATCCGCTTGCTGCCCGACATGACAAAAGGGCGTCACGCTCGTACTGTGTTTGTCAGCGCAAAGCTGAAAGCGGAGTTGCAGGCGTATGCAGCACAAACTAAGTGCGTAGATCGCAGCTATCCATTCTTTGCAAGCCAAAAAAGCATCCGGGCAGGCTTCAACTCAAACAGCTTGGCGCAGACGTTTGCCCTGTTATATGAAGGCGCTGGGCTGGAAGGTGCCAGCAGTCACAGTGGACGCAGAACGTTTTTAACAACACTTGCCAACAAAGGCACTGCAATCCATATTTTGAAAACGCTTGCTGGTCACCGCAGTATCAGCACCACTGCAGCCTATCTGTATAGCAGTCCTAGTCAATTGAAGGCAGCAGTTGAACTCGTATAAAAATCAACAATTATTTTTATTTCTACTCTCAACAATTCGATATAAATGACTTGCAAGAATGACCATTTCTTGAGCCTCTAAGAAATCGGTAATTGCAACAGATCTATGTGAATGTGGATTTTTATATGACCCTATTGCACCGGCGAATAGATGTGCCAATGCTTCCCTCTCTGCTTCAGGTTGATCATCTTTGACGAGAACACCATTTTTTCCAAACGCCTTTCGCATTAAATCAGTTCCGTAGTCAATTGAGGAAAAATTGCCAGCTTCTCTGACTGCAATTTCAACCTCTTTAAATGCTTTAAAAACTGCCGTATCAAATTCGCCCCTAGCCAAGTCAAGCCATATATGGTCGGCAATAAATGGATGCAACAGCGATTTAGGAAACGCAACTAATTTTGTATATTTATAGAATGAATCAGCATCTAATAAGTTGCGAGCCTTCCTTCCTAATCGAACCCATCCATTATTTCCATTTATGCCTGATGCCGGAATTAGAATACCTTGAACCATCAACCAATTCCAAGCTTCTGCTAAAGCCAATTCAATTTCTATAAGAATATTTTGCGGGTGAGTTTTTTGTTGACTTACTGTGTTATCGATAATCGTTTTCAATGAACTAAATTGAACCAATCCATTTTGTAAATGTAAGTTAGCGATGTGAAGAAGGATTCGAGATAACTCTTCTGGAGCCATTTCTAACAAGGAATCCGGATCTTTAATTATTTCGCTGAAGTTACTCATTTCAACTTATCTCCGTATAACCAATCAACTCAGCTGAATAGCTGCCATCGCCATTTGCAGCGCCCTTATGCTTAAGTTCACGTTGCAAGGTCGGTTCAACCGCAGTTGAAAATAGCTCTATTCGTTGCTCTGTTGAAAATGCTGGTTTTGATGGTGAAGCTTGCATATATTGCTCACTTTGCCGCTCCACGGACGGCACACGGCTACCGTCTTGTTTGACAGCAATAGCTTGAACAACCACGCGTCTCTCGCCGTTTTTTCCTGAGGCTTCAACCATCCATAAAGAAAGCATTACGGGTTCGACTAAATCGCCCTTAACAGCCACGCCAATTTCTTCAGGTGGAACGCTGCGCCAACGCCCTAGTTCTTCTTGTACCAGCGGGTGATCTAAGCCCATTAATTCAATAGTGTCACTCGCAGTCGCAGTTTCCCGGTTCAACGTAAATCTAGCACGCCGAGTCCCGTCGACAGACACGAGGTCATAGGTCTCATCATCAATTTTGATTAGCCTTTGCTGCCGATCTTCAACAGCAGCTGACATGAATTTAACCAGGCGCCCAAGCCCAGAGGAAACGTCAGAAAATGGTTTGTAGTCATCTAGGCTGAATCCATTGAGGTCTTGAAACAGATCAAAAACCACCTGTCTAGCTTCCTGCGAATTTGACAAAGCAGCTTCAAGTTCAACTTTCGTGCGTTTTAATTCTGGATCAGATAGTGCTTCTTGATAGAGGCGGTCATAGTTCAGGCGTTCAGATAGCTGACCAAGAATCTGTGCGCGCAGGTCCTCTGCGACATTTCCTTCATCGTCGACCTTACCTACAGTGCGAGCAATCTCCGTTAGCTTCTCATCCAATAGCAAAAATATCCTGCCCTCAATCGTGTCAGACATTACCAAGTTATAGACCTGAGCGGTATGGTTTTGTCCATAACGATGGATCCGCCCGATCCGTTGCTCGATATCCATTGGGTTCCAAGGCAGGTCAAAGTTAAAAAGAATGCGGGCGAATTGAAGATTGATGCCCTCTCGACCCGCAGCCGTGCACACCAAAACTCTTGGCCCATCTTTTTGTCTGAACCGACGTTCAGCAGCGACCTTTGCCCCGTGGTCACCACCGCGCAAAACCACTACTCCCTGCCCAGGAAATGTCTGATCAATCTCACGCGCAATTAAATCGACAGTACCAAGGTAAGTCGCAAAAATCACAATTTTTTCATTGGGATTCTTTCGCCACAAAATCCCCAAGCCATCTAATAATTTCTGGGCTTTGGTTTCACGTTGCTGTGGAAAAACACTAAGCAAGTCCCCGATCCGTAAGCGCTCTTCTGGTAAGTGCATTTCGACCACTGCTGATGCCGCCTCCTCTGCATGCGCAGCTGAATACTCACTACCGTAGGGGTCTGATGCAAGTTCAAGTGCTTCGGCATCTAGCTTTTTGACTAACCGGAATTTCAGATCAGCAATGACCCGATCAACCTCGCTACGACCAATACTGTCACGTGATAGATTGAATTCTTCATGAACCAATTCCCTAGCTTCATTTGTCAACAGTTCACGACCTTCGATGTCAAGTTCTTTGTCTCTTAAGAAGGCTTCATGAAGTGTCAACATCAGTAGTCGACGTTTGAGTGTTCGCCGAACAGCCGCAAAACTGGACGCAGCAATCTTTTGAAAAATTGCCATCAAAAATCCAAGCGCTTGCCCTTTGCCACCTTGCCGTCTTGCTAGATTGAAACCGTCTTCGAGATATTCGCGCAACTTTTCGTAAAAGAGCTTTTCCTCTACGCCCATGAGAAAAGACTCGGTATGTACCCAACGTCGAGCAAATAATGGCGATCCATCAGGCTGGCATGCGTCTGCCTTGGTGCGCCGATACATCACAGTGTTTAGGCGGTGCCTATGCTCAAGCATTTCCTCTGGACTGCCAAACAGTGTCGGGTTAAGTAACTGTGCCAGCATCCAGAATTGAAAATGGTTGCCTTGGTGCGGTGTTGCCGAGAGAAGTAGAAGGTCACGTGAGTGGTCTTTTAGGGCCTCTGCTAGTTTGTAGTTTTCTGTCTTTCGAACTTTTCCACCGGTACGGTATGCCGTTAGGTGGTGAGCTTCGTCAAAAACCACTAAATCCCAGCGTGGTGCGTCCATTAGACGTTTGATACGTGCAGGTCTTTTGAGTGTGTCAATGCTTGCAATCAAGCGGTCGTGCTTAGCGAATGCGTTTGTTTTTCGATCGGTAATGTCACCCTCAGATCCGAAAATTTCAAAATCAAGGTTGAAGACGTCATTGAACTCACGATGCCAGTTGTTAACCAAACCAGCCGGTACCACCATAAGTGCTCGATTCAGCTCTCCACGGCTTGCGAGTTCCCGCAAGATCAGTGCGGTCTCGATCGTCTTACCGAGGCCCACTTCGTCAGCAATAAGATAACGACGTGGTGATGCAGTGGCAATTCGATGTGTCAGCACTACTTGGTGCGGGAGTAAATCAATTTTTGCTGAGGTTAACGCCGATGCACTTTCCATAACTGGCAGAGCGTGGGCTTCATAAGACAGCCAAGCCTTGCGTGATCTGTCGGTTGTTCCATCTACAGCACGCAAAATGCGCTCGGTCCGTGATAGTTCTCGGCGGATAGACCCAAGCGGAACTCTGCGTTCACCAACCCCAAAAAATGCCCGCAAATACCCGTCACGTGCAATTTCAAGTGCAACTCCTGGGCCGTATTCCTGATGGGTTATTCGCTCGCCAGGGGTAAAGACTTCCTCGGCCATTATCAAGACAACCTCGGGTGATGAAGTCCGATCCAAGCCGCCCCATCTGGGTCTGCGTTGGTGTTGGCAGAATCAATGATTCGGCCAACATCAGCCTCAGCTCCGGCCCAAAGTATTCGACCAATGTCTAGGTGTTGATTACTATGTGGGGCGGAACAAATCCACGTGTAGGCCTCTGTTGCACGATTCATACGGACCCGGCTTTTGCCAGTGGGTAGCCACAACGCTCCTACAATTTCTTGCAGATGCGGAGCCAATTTGGCATGGTCTGGTACCGCTTCGGTCACCGAGATGATGTTCTGCTGGGCTTTGGCTCGAAGAGTACGGTGGTGCTCATTTGATACTGAATCAAGCAAAGCTCCAATACCTGAGGACTCGTCATCTAGCCTGAAATCTGCTGCGGTCAGGACCGGCGCAAGTTCGCCATGGCTTTTGAATAAGTTAGCCAGGATGCGGATCATGTCTCGTGTTTCTTGGGCATCCGTTGCGATAAGAACCTGCTCTTCAAGCAGTCGCAACAAGTGTGGCGCAAATGGCCAAGACTCTGCAAACTCTTTGCGTTTTCTATCTTGTTCAGAAGGCGGAACATCAATGAGTCTGAAATATTCAGACACATGTTTGGCGACCATGGCCTCGATACTGGTGGGGGCGATTTGCAAACGGTTATCGAAAAGGCGGTGTAGCAACATTCGCCGACGGTCTTGCTGAATACGTTCAGCGTTACCGCCAGCCTTGAAATCAATAGCTACTGGGTTGACGCGATGAACCTGTTGATAAGCGTCGCTGCCGCCATTTCTAACCGAAATAACTAGTACCAATAACTCTGGGTGCTCCTTAGCGATCTCAGACAAGATTTGAATGAAGTTGAAAGCCCAGTTCTTCCAGGGGTACTGCTTGGTGTTGGTCAGACCGTCGTACCAAGTCTGAAACTCGTCAAGCAGCAGCATCGTGGGGCTGTGCTGAAGCAATTCAAGAATTAGTGTGTCTGATGGGATGTCTGTTTTAGCAGCACCCATGCCCTCCCATTTACCCTTGATGTAATTGCCATGCGGATGGCGTTCGAATAGCAGGTCCCATAAAAATTTGAATCGTTGGCGGTGTAGGCTTTCTCCAATGACCAGCATTTCACTCCGAAGGGCAATCTTGCCAATACTCGGATCTTCAAGGGTCGTCGCCCAAGATTTGAGCCATGCTTCCGTGGAAACAGGATCATTTACTGCATGGTAGAGCGCTGCCATCAAGTGTGACTTACCCAAGCCACGCTCGCCGATGACGGCAATTGGCTGACCTTTGTTCGGTCCGACAGCCTCGATCCCTTTTAGGAGATCGTGTGTGGGGTATGTGATCTCCAGAAATGCCTTTGCTGCAACCTGTGTCGCGCCGGTATTTGTATCGTTGGAGAGCTCAATGGCTGTCCCTTTGAGGCGCTTACCCCGAAATTCTTCACGTAGAGTCAAACCAAGCATTATTTTTTCTCCTGCACAAAGAACGATGAATTCAGCAATTGATTGATCGAGTTCGAGCTTTTATCTCTCGATTGAAACTGAATTAAATTAATTATTAGTTTTATCATTTTAATTTTTAACTAGCGACTGCAAAACCTGGAGCAAGGGCTGCACTTTCCACACCGTACAACGTTTGCGGATTTCTCAGATATAAGTGATGTTGTTTCGGGTCCAGGTCATGCTTTAAAGTGCAATCAACTGCCCACCTTCTCAACGCGTAACCGACCAATGGCGCACGCATGTCCAACACCAGCATGCCATCCTTCATCTGATAGTCAGCTTCGATGGCCTTAGGATGTTCGACTCCGGGATGAGGCACCAACTCAAGCCGAACAACTCTCGCCCACTGCACATCAGCTTCAATTCTTTGATTCAACGGAATGTCAATCTCTAATGGCTTGGCTTTGACAATGCGTGTGATTGAGAAGTCAGCAAAGCGTTCACGTTCACAGTCATAGGCGCGAAGATGCCAACGTTGCCCTGTGTCTGCCAATGCCAAGGGTGAAAGCGTCTTTGTAGACGCTCCAGATGTCAAAGACAAGTAGTTGACCTTGACTTGCCTACGTCCAGCAATGGCACGAGTCAGTACAGCCAGTGTCTCTAAGTCTGGCCGAACGAGATCAGACGCAGCTTCGCAGGGCACGGTTCGCTGGATCTTGAGATCCAAGCTATCCCCATAGCCATCTCTGAACCAAGCCAACACACGATCAGCACTGTGCTCAAAAACGGGGTTGAAACGGTCGGTGGGCTCGTAATTTCTTAGAGCTGCGTTGTATATGAGGTTGTTGGGGGCGATACCTTTGTAGCTAGACAGGTCTCTGGCTGACGCAGCTGGTTTGACTCCGAAGCGACGTTCGATGTCAGCACGGGTCAAGTCGCCACAGAAGAAGGCTTTGACCTCTATATAGAACAGCCTCTCCCTTTGGGCCTGTGTGAGGCTGTTCAGCTGTTCAGCGGCTTGTTTACTGACCAAAACTGTCCCCAATGTTATTTCGTTACCACTTTAGCATAAGAAACATCTTTAGTTAATCAAAATGATGCACCAATGAGCAATTCAAGCTAATATAGACAGCAAGCATAGCGGTATCTGATGTCAAGGGGGGCATGCTACGCGGCCAGCCCAAAACGCAAGATCGCTGTGGTGGTCAGTGAATTACTTTTTTTTACAGAGAGCTGATATGACTTTTCCTACCTACGCACTCGCAGCCTTGCTCATGCTTTGTGCATCCCCCGCCTTTGCCCAAAGCACGTATTCTCGGGACTTCAATGGCAACGTTGTTCAAAAAGATCAATTCGGGAACATTCAGGGCACCACATCAAGGGACTTCAACGGAAATCTTGTACAAAAAGATCAGTTCGGCAATATCCAAGGCAGATCTTCTCAGGATTTCAATGGCAACTTGGTGCAAAAAGATCAATTTGGCAACGTGCAAAGCACCACGTCAAAAAACTTCAATGGGGATCTTGTTAAAAAAGATCAGTTTGGTAACGTTCAAAGCACCACGTCGAGAAATTTCAACGGGGACCTTGTGCAAAAGGATCAGTTTGGAAACACCACGGGTACATACAGCCGAGATTTCAATGGGAACACGGTTTTCAAGCCAGCAAGATGAAAAAATCCATCTCTGAAGGTTTAGGAAAAAAATGCGATTTTGGTGGGTGAATCAAAATCAGACCTATCGCCATGAAATTCAAGGCGGTTATCTTTGGTCGCCTAAAAAAAATGCTAACGGAGCGCGTAATCCGTTTTATGAGTCTATGCGCGAGGTTTCGCCTGGTGATCTGATTTTCTCCTTCAAAGACACACGCATCGTTGCGATAGGAATTGCTCAGTCTTACTGCTGGGAAAATCCCAAACCACTGGAGTTCGGAACTGCTGGGCAAAATTGGGAAAACGTAGGCTGGAAAGTTAAAGTCGAATTTACTGAACTAAAAAATATCATTCGACCAAAAGACCATATGGCTGTTCTAGGTCCGTACTTGCCAGAAAAATATTCGCCATTGCAACCCAATGGAAATGGTCTTCAATCTGTTTACTTGACTGAATTGCCAAAGCCATTAGCTGAAGTGCTGATGGGACTAATTGGCCAAGAAGTTGCGGCCCTATCCTTAGCAGCTCAAGCAGTTAAACCTGTGCCTGCCGATGATCTCGACTATTGGGAACACAAGTTGGAATTGGATATTGTTGGCGACACCTCCGTTCGTGAGACTGAGAGACTGGCTATTGTTAGGGCCAGAGTAGGACAAGGTTTATTCAAAGAACGCGTCAGCATGATTGAGACCAAGTGCCGGATAACAGGTGTTGAGAATCCTGTCCACCTAGTTGCCAGTCACTGTAAGCCCTGGAGGGACTCGAGTAATGAGGAAAGACTTGACGGCGAAAATGGTTTGCTGCTTACGCCAAGCATTGATCATCTATTTGATAGAGGGTTTATAGGATTTGAAAACAATGGGAAGCTAATCATTTCACCCGTTGCTCATCGCCCCTCCCTTGAGCGCATGGGAGTTGAGACTGAACAGAAAGTCCATGTAGGTGGTTTCTCATCGGGCCAGAAGCAGTTTTTGGATTTTCATCGGAATTCAGTTTTTCTTGAATCTCGTCGCTAATAGAAAAGAAAAAAGGACTCATCATGTTTGAGATAGCCGACAAGATTAAAGACAACATAAAAGATGAAGCTTGGCCTTACTTAGTGCGCCTTAATAGAAGAACAAGTTGGAATGACGAATCAAAACAACATCTAGAAGAACTCAAAATTTTTCTGAAAAATAAAAACTACATATCTTTTGTAGGACATCCAAATAGGTATCACTTGACTCAAATTGGAGATTCATGCCTTTACGATGTACCAACCTATAGAAAAGGCGCATTGACCGAATTTAGAGGCAAACGCATAAGAGTTGTCTGCGTGAGTTCCGGTCGTTATGACCGATTGCTAATGGCAGGTGCTGTTGGATCAACTCCAAAAAGTAAAATCAAAACAAAAGAAAAAGTCAGCTATGTGTTCCCTGAGATAGGAGATCACAAGATCGCATACCTTGGCCGAAGGTATATGGTGATTGAATCGAAAGGTAAAGCTAACATAGAACTTTACCAAGGTTCATTTGATTCGATTGATTTGAAGTCCTGTGACCTAATCCTGTTAGACGGAAAAGCATGCTGCCCTATTGCCACATTTCAGTTCGAGGCCGATGATAGATTGATTGGCAAATTAGTAGGTTGGTCATTTCCTGAAACATTCTCAGATTTGCGTACAGCTGTTCAAAAAATGGCCAAGCAAAATGAACGATTTAACACTTCAGTCAGAAATTAAATGTTCAACTATTTTTAATACAAATGGTTGTTTTACGATTTCGATCTAAAAATTTGAGGCCATTACCATGACAAATGAATCTGAAAAAAAACTTCTTAAACTCATCAAGTATGAAGTTTTTTCATCTGACATCACAGATGCAATAAATGATGTGCTTGAGACCATCAACATACAACGCAAGCAGCAGTTTCAGCCTTTACCATTTCAGCGTTCAAAATCATTTAAGCGCTGGTCTTTAGAGGAGGAAAAAAAATTAATTGAAAGTTTTCTTGCGGGTACAACTATAGACAAAATCGCAGTGGAGCACGAAAGAAGTTGTAATGCTATTTTTCAGAGATTACTCCTGACAGGAATAATTTCATTGAGTGAAACTATAAACTTCAATAAACCTCATGCACCAATAAGTGAAGTAGCTAAGACTCCACCAAAAATTAAAGAAACATTGCCCGGAAGAATTTGCATTACCTGTGGCGAAAGAATTAATCCATTAAGACTCTCCAAAGAGCCCAACGCTTACAGGTGTGTTCCATGTCAAACGGATTTCGAAAAAAGTACTGGCCTTAGCATGCAAAGAACTTTTTCTTAACCCTTTGCTTTAGGCATTTCCACTAAGCGCATTACTCTTGCATGAAGTCCCATAGAGTTAAGCAATTCAATTTCATTTTTCTGATCTTGAGATACCGGTTCCTTTGGCTTTTTTACCTCTACAAACCTTGCAATCGAAGGTTTTCCAGTTTGGTTATTTGTTGCAAATAGAAACAAGTCTGGTACCCCGGAACGGCCTTCGTGCTCTTTGGATGTATGTTTATCGATCAAAACCTTTAGTCTCTCTGGGCCGCAAATGTTGAAGAGTGCTAACAGGATGCTAGTCTCTGGAAGAACAAAATGATGTAACTTTTTAAATGCAGGACCTTTAGTTTTTTTCAAATCCTCAAGCTCTTCTTTCGACAGCTTGCAAATTTTTATAGCATTTTTCCCGTAAACAGCTGCTACAGCCCGCCACAATGTCGGACTAAGCTTAGAGCCAGAAAAACGATGGTTTTCAAACACTCGCTGCCGCCAACGAGTCAACACCACGGTCTCTGGCACACCCATCTTTGAGCCCTCTTCCTTTGGGTCAATCAAGTACGTAACTCTGTTTCTGACTGCGGTACGTCCATAAACATAAGGGCTTATTCGCAGAGATGGCTTCTTTTCTATATCTAGCATGCTGTCCTTTTGCACGTTCAAAAACACATATCGTTGGACATCCAAACCCGGAGAACACAGAAATTTTCTGTCATCACTATAGCGGTCGACCCGATTTACCTAACCCTTGATATTCCCGACTAAACCTAAGGGATATCCCATACCTACGGTATGAGGTGTTGCCAAAAGCAGCGATTTGACAACAAGTGCAATTACATGTTCAGCTAAAAAAGCAAATTCAGCCAACAGCAATGTAAAGGACCTTTATGG
>Ga0247834_1007017_pt1 | contig 12265 bp, 7 predicted proteins | sample LaCruzMarch2015__8_FD_187118 | JGI IMG/M metagenome (GOLD analysis project Ga0247834, IMG submission 187118) | Freshwater microbial communities from meromictic Lake La Cruz, Castile-La Mancha, Spain - LaCruzMarch2015_12m | ecosystem: Environmental > Aquatic > Freshwater > Lake | place: Spain... | reverse complement strand
GTCAGAGAGTCATCAGCTATCCAAGGATTTGTATTATTATTAGTAGTAGTCATATATTTCGTTGATAAATTTTTTTATTATTTAATACGTTTATTACATTTAATATCCTAAATTATTACAATATAAAATTGCTCTTGTTTTATCACAATTATTATAAAATTTCATATAATCGATCTTAATATTTCATTTTAAGCTTTTTTGTATGAAATTTTATGATTGATAAACCACAAGGCTTTTTTATTTAACATGAATTAAAGCCCTCACTTAACGTGAGTTAAGGGCCTACATGTAATTCAATTTTGTATGAGTAAAATTCAGGTTTCCATTACTTGATTTTCTTACAGAGTTTTCAATTTAAGCTAGTTCAACTCCAAAACGTTATTTTATCTTAATAAAATTTTGGACAGATCCAACTAACATTTGTGAAAAAATAAAGCTAAGGGCCTTGCATTATCTGTCTTAAATTAAAAATTTAAGACCAATAATTAGACTAGACAGTCCTAAATTTAATTTAGGATTAATCGGGAACAGATAGTCTCAGAATTTTTAATTTTGTGGCCTGTCTTAAAATGAAATTTTAAGATTGGTATGATAATTGTGAACAATTTTTGGTCATAAAAAAATTAGCTAGATCAAGTGAGAATGTAGTTTTATAGAAATCAATTATAAACTATCTATACTTAATTTTCGACTATGTAGAACAGAATAGTCAATCGATAATCCCCATTTAATGTAAGGTAAAGTCTTCACATCTTGTGTCTTACACAAAATTTTTAATTTTGGGACAAATTGACAATTTAAGATTATAACAAGTGATGCAAATTGTAAAATAATAGAATTTAGAACAAGGTGATATAACCTAATTTGATTTCAAATGTTAATTTTTATATATTTTTTTAACCAAAAATTTTACTAGATAAACAACCGGAGTAAAAAATAACAAAGCAAACATCTTTTTCACTTAACAGCAAGTTAAAACTTTAATTAAATCATTAAAAAGTCTAATTCTGTTGAGGTATTTTGACTATTTGAACTTTCTGTTAAATAAAAATCAGAAAGTAAACTAAATAATTCTCGATCTTCTAATTCATTCGCCACAACTCCCTCGGGTTGTGATAAAAGTTGATCAGCAATATTTAAATAATAATCACATACATAAGTTAAATTAGGTTCTAATTCAGCCATTTCAAATAAAGTTTTGCCTTTTACTCGTGAAATACGAATATCTTCAATCAACGGCAAAACTTCTAAAACTGGCATTGGACAAACTTCAACATATTTATCAATTAAATCTCTTTTTCCACTTCTATTACCAATTAAACCAGCTAAACGTAATGGATGTATACGAGCTTTTTCTCGAACTGATGCTACAATACGATTCGCTGCAAATAATGCATCAAAACCATTATCTGTAATTATTAAGCAATAATCTGCATAATTTAAAGGAGCCGCAAATCCGCCACAAACCACATCTCCAAGTACATCAAATAAAATGACATCATATTCAAAGAAAGCATTTAATTCTTTTAATAATTTAACGGTCTCACCGACTACGTATCCACCACAACCGGCTCCAGCTGGTGGACCGCCCGCTTCAACACAATCAACCCCTCCATATCCTTGGTATATAACGTCTTCTGGCCAAACATCTTCATAATGATAATCTTTTGCTTGCAAAGTATCAATGATTGTTGGGATTAAAAATCCGGTTAACGTAAAAGTACTATCGTGTTTTGGGTCACACCCAATTTGTAATACTTTTTTACCTCGTCGTGCAAGCGCAATTGAAATATTACAACTTGTAGTAGATTTGCCAATTCCGCCTTTTCCATAGATAGCTAGTTTCATAGAAAATATTCCCTGCAATTAAATTAATTAGTCCAATATATTATTTTTTTATGATAAATTATATTACGAACTTATTTTTCTTACTAATTATGTTAAACAAATTTCATTCAATATTAAATTTTTTATTTAATATCAATTTTATTATTAATTCAGAATTTTTTACCTGTTTTCAATCATTATTTTCTGAAGAATATTTTCTTTCCCAAATTAAATTTCAACCTTACTTAACGTGAATTAAGGGCCTTACATTGTCTGTCTTAAATTAATTCATCCCAAAATTTTTAATTTTGTATTGTCACTCTTAAAATTTTATTGTAAGACAGTTATTATTGATGACAAAATTAAATGAAATTTTCATATTAAAGTTAAGATTAAATAGAATTTTGTGATGAAAACGGAGTAATAATTTGTTGTAATAAGTTTAAATTCTGGATGAAATAAATTTTATCATTAATAATATTCTAGCTCTTAATTAGAGATTAGATATATATATGTTTTAGTTTTTATTTAAAATTTTTTAACTATTTAATGATAAACTAAATTTCCTTTAAAAAGATGTTAAACTAATATATAGTGCATTACAGTACAGCTGCACACTGGGTTTCAAATAATTTACTCTTGTCAGCAATGATGACAAAAACAAAAATTTTATGTTTAATTAAAAATTAACTGTGAGCCAGTCAAATGATGGTTCTTACTAGTGATGGGATATATTGCTGAAAGTGTTGTTAAATCAAGCAGGCCCTTAACTTACGTTAAGTGAGGACTTTTTAAGCATTTTTTTTTAATTACTATTTTATTTTTTCCGAAGATTCATTTTCGTAATTAAGTATAAAATCTTAATTTTATAAAAAGAATGAAAAATAAAGTGTCATCTCATACTTGGAAAATTTTGTCCTTTTATCGCGTACCTTAAATTTGTTCGGGTTTTGTTAACATTGATGACCAAATGGGCTACAGAATTGAAAATCCTGGAACAAGCAATATTCTTAACTCATGTTAAGGGAAGGGATTAAATTCCATTCCATTTTAAATTTTTTATTCAGAAACAGAAGACAGTGATACTCTCTACACGCAAGCAATTAGATACTAAAAGTGAAAAATTAACACATAATGATAATTATGACTACTAGTTTGTTTATATGGGAAAGTACCATCGGTAATATTTCATTTTTAATTTTATTAATAACAACAATTTATTATTGGGTAAGTATTATATTCTTTTATCCTTCAGTAGACCATCAGCTTTTGACTAATCAGACCCCTATTCTTATAAATAATTTAAAACAAAAAAACTCCAAAAATTTATTACAAACTCTAATACCTCAACATAAAATAAAATTTGGAATAATTGGAATGCTTACTAGTAATCTTTTACTAACATCTCAATTAATTATTCGATGGATAGATTCTGGACATTTTCCCTTAAGTAATTTATACGAATCACTCTTATTTTTGAGTTGGGGTTTGATTGGTATATACATACTTATTGAAATAATTATAAAAAATGAAGTCTTAGGCTTTTTAATTTCACCAGTTATTTTATGTTTAAATACTTTTAGTGGCTTTAGTTTACCTCTTGAATTACAACAGAGTAAACCTCTAGTACCTGCTTTACAATCAAATTGGTTATTTATGCATGTTAGTGTAATGATTTGTAGCTATGCAGCACTAATATTTGGCTGCCTTTTAGCTATTATATTTCTCGTATTAGATTATTTTTATTCCTCCCCAATTTTATTTGAAAATAAAGAGTCTTTTGAAAAAATAGGCAATTCAATAGAGGTTCAAAATACGTTTGGAGTCAAAAAATTGGATTCGAATAAAAAAGGAAAAAATCTTACAATCGTATCAACACAAAATGAAATTTTAAGACCACAAATTGAAACTTTAGGAGCACAAAGTAATTTGGAAACTTCCTCGATGTCGGTGAATGATGAAAAGTTATTTTTATTCACTGCAAAATCAAATCAAAATAATATTTATGTGCTGCTAGATAATTTAAGTTATCGAATAATTGGAATAGGCTTTTGTTTTTTAACATTAGGTATCCTTTCTGGTGCTGTTTGGGCCAATGAAACTTGGGGAAATTATTGGAGTTGGGATCCAAAAGAAACTTGGGCTTTAATCACTTGGTTAACATTTTCGATTTATTTACATACTCGTATAGTCAAAGGATTAAGTGGTAGTAAACCCGCTTGGATTGCAGCTATTGGTTTTGTTATCATTTGGATTTGCTATTTAGGAGTTAATCTTTTAGGGAAAGGCTTACATAGTTATGGTTTTTTTAATGGTTAGATATATTTATTTAATAAAATGCGGATTAGTTGACTAACCTCACTCTTAAAAAAAAAAGATCTCGCTAAACTTAACTCTATAACTAAAATATTTTTAATGTTATGTCTTTTTTTCTCACTAATTCTATTCATTCGGTCTGTCTGATTTGTCTAGTTTCTCGCAAATCGAATTTAATCTCAAATATTATTTTATTAATCCATAATAAACTTGTGGACTATCTAGTCTTATATTATTGGCCTTAAATTTTTAATTTAAGACCAATAATAAGATTAAATGAAATTTTAAGATTGAGCAGATAGTAAGCAATCTTCTGAACTCATATTAAGTGAGGAGATTAAATTTTCTTCAATCAAATCATAGATTATTATTATTAGAAATAAAAAGCATTAAATTTGTAATGAAAAATCTAAGAGATTAAATGATTTTGGTCTATTATAAAATCGAGGGAAAACATATTTAATTTATAATAAAATTATAATTAAATTTAAATTTGGTACCATCTAGTGATAAGGACGATAATGTTTTACCTTTACGATTTATCTTCTTTAATTTATAATAAAGATATTAATAATTCTTTAAAAAATTCAGATATTACTTTCACAAAATTTTTAATTTTGTGGCCTAGCTCAAATTCTATTTGATATTAAATTTAGTTTTAAAATCAATTTTAATTCTTCTTAAATTTTTATTGGTCTTAAATTAAAAATTTAAGATGAAGAGTGACTACACAAAATTAAAAATTTTGGGATGAATCATTTTAAGACAGACGATGTAATGACCATCACTTGATTTTCTAAAAATTATGTGAAAGAGGCAAAAGAATAATTTGATTATAGCTCAGATGTATAAAAATCATATATAAACTCATTATCAAATAATTAATATTTGTCTAAAAATGTTATTAATTTTAACAATGTTCCATAGGAGAAAATTATGGCTGTACCTAAAAAACGAACCTCAAAGACACGAAAAAATTTAAGAAGAGCAAATTGGAAATCTAAAGCTTCACTTGAAGCTTTTAAAGCTTTAACTAAAGCAAAAATGGTTTTAAGATTAATAGCAATTAAAAATAATACAGCAGTAGACGCTAATCAAGATCAAGAAAGATCCAGTTAAACAAGGATCTTATAAATAAAAATTATGCGGTGATCACTAAAATTATCTCGTCGGAATACTTATTTATCTGCTTTTATCCTGAATTTTAGTGAACAGAAATTAGATTCCATCCCATCACTTAACGTTATTTAAGGATATCACTTATTTCAAAAGTTGGCCCTAATAAAATTTGGGATAGACGACAGAATTAAAAATTTTGTGACAAGTGATAGTAATCATTTAATTATAGACCAGGTATGATTAAGTATTTTTTTGAGTAGATGATTTTTATTCCGACTAGAATTGAACTATATTCTGTTTAGACTTATACAGTTAATATATTTATAAGGCAACAATAAAAAAACCAAAATGAACTATAATTTTGATTTTTATAAAAAATAGTTTACCTTGATAGATATTTTTTTATCCACATAGATATTATAAATTTTTGACAGTAGAAAATTATCCGATATTATGTTTTTGTATTCACCACAAAATTCAATTTAATCCATCTTAAAATTAAATTTTAAGACTGGCATTAATAATGACAAGACCAAACCAAAATAAAACATACTTTATTCGCTTTTTAATATAAAATTTTCTTTAATCTACAATTTTATTGGTCTTGGCTGGTCAATCTGGCTATTTTGGTCGGTCGTAAATCTTATTAATACAAAATTACATTTTGGGCTGTCTGGTCTTATTATTGGTTTTAAATTAAAAGCTTAAGACAAATAATGGTCTTACACAAAATTTTTAATTTTGGGACAAATTGGAAATTTACGAGTGATTAAATAACATTTTAAGATTGATGAAATAAAATTTTAAAAAAGATCAGATTGGATCACATAAGAGTGAAAGAATTTACGAGCAAGCATAGAATATTAGTATAAATAAATTTTTAGTCAGTCTTCTAATTTTTTTTACCCAATCAATACTAAATTAATATTTTTCATCTATCTGGTCACTCTTAAAATCTTATTTTAAGAGTGATAATAAGATGAAATTAAAAATTTAAGACAATTATCCCAAAATTTTTAATTTTGTGTATCAATGATAATAAAAGCAAAGAGTCATTATTAATAATAAGATCAGATTAATTTTGATTCTACAAAAAAAATTCTATAACTATAAATAAATATTAAATATAATTTATGTCTTTTGTATCTACAATCCGAGATTATGTTGAAGTTTTGAATAATCTAAGTAATTCATTTGCAGGTGAAATTCCAATCAGCAACTTTTTAATTGAAACTTTTTCTTACTTTGTCAAGACTATTCAATATAGTATAATTTATTTCTTTAGCCTACAATGGATTCATGATTTTACTTTATTACCATTAATTGTACCTCAAATATCATCATCTATATTTAAAGAAACCCTTTTTTTAGAAAATCCATCAAAAGTATTCTTTAGTTTTATTGAATTAACCGAAATAAATCAAAACAAATTTTTATTAGGTTTTTTTAATAGTGTTTTTTTAACACTTCCTGTTTCAGTAATACATATTATTTCAATTAGACGACTATTTATTAAAGGAATACCGTCTGGTATTATATCAATTAGTGGTTATATTATTGGACAATGGTTTTTTATATTGTGTATAATATTTGGTTTTCGGGCCATTTTAATTCCATGGCTTAGTTTTGAACCATTATCGTATTTAATAGGGTTAATTCTTGTGTTTCGAGTTATTTATAAGATGACTGGTGAAAATTTAAACGAACTAAAAACATGGCCTGATTTTGGCGAGTTTCCGACTAGAATTAATAAAAATTCCGCGAAACATTTTCAACAATTCTTAACAACTAACAAGTATTATTTAGATATGTTTAGCACAAGCTTTTTATTGGCTTGGTGTGAGCAAAGTTCAATCTTTCAATATCTTGGAAATATTAGTTTAACCGGAAATTCAAGTTCTTTCGAAACTTTCTCGAATTATAGTACTTTTACAAATATGCTAAACCATAGCACTTATTTACTTGGTATTTTACTTGGTTCCATAATTTTTACTACTCTATGGGGATATTTTTTTATTCAATTACGTAATATGTATATTGAGTATACGTTTTCCGAAAGTTTCTTTAAACAAAATTTAAATACTATAAGTTTTATCTTAGCAATTGGTATTAGTTTAAGTTCAATACCTTTTTATAGTTTAGATTATTTGATTACCAATCCTTTAGGTTTTATTTCGCAAGATCAATTTTTTAAAAATACTATTTTTGATCAATATAATATTAAAGATTCAATTCAATTATTTGGATACTCAACTCGTTATGAATCTTTAGATATGGATGTTTCTTCCTTTGATCGTGGTCGATATTTAATTTTCCCGCCCGCTGATACAGCACCTTTTAGCTTTGAAGATTTAAATTATAGGGGTGAAGCAGAATGGACTACCCGGATAGAAAAAATAGATACCATGGGAGATTCACGAACAGGTAGTTTAACACTTTCCAAAATAGTTAAAAATAAAAAAACAGAGCAAAATAAAAAACCCTTTCAAATTAATTTAGAACAAATATTTCCTATTAAATCATTTTTTTCTTTAAACCAAAGTACAATTCAAGATCATATTTCGGATATTACTACTAGGTTTAACGGCTGGTATCAACGTAGTGATGATGATTTAAGCCAAGATATCGAAACTTCATTTTCAGAAATCTTAGATACTACTTTTCCTTCTGATTTTCTTAATGTTAATGTTCCGAATTCTGTAGATGGGGATATCGAATTTAAAATCAAGCAAAAATATTACTCGAATCCGATATATAAAAATTTATTATCAATTGATATTGATTTATTTTTAAACAGACAACCGAATAATTTTTTTATAAATGGAGTCGATGAAATCGATTTGTATACAAAACGTTGGATGTTATCAACTTATTTTGATTCTTTAAAAGCTTATTCAACTCTTCCTTATTTAACAGAATTTGAAGATTTTTTTGATGGCTCTAAAAGTTTTAGTAATAAAATTTATAATCAACAATTTAAAGGTACATTAAAATCTTTATGTAGATTATTTTCATTAACCATTGATGAAGAAGCAAAAAATTCAAATGATAATAATAATGAATTGCTACCAGTTTTAAAATACGATCAACCATTATATTTATTTTCTAATAGTTATCCGTTTTCGTCGCTTCATGAAGAATTAATTGAACCTAACAAAGATTTATTAAGAAATCAAAGATCAAAAATCACATTTGAAGATAACGCCTTCCAAAATTCTTCTTCTGAAAATGAAGCTTTCCAAAATTATCCTTTGAGCAAAATTGAATTAGAACCTCTTCCATCCTTTGATAATAGAATTCAAAATTCAATACCAAATGATATTAATGAAGAATCACACAAAATTGAAAATTTTGGGACAAATTCTGCACCAGACCAACCAGAGCAGATAGCAATAGAAAGGCCAAATCAAGAAAATTCGAATTATAGAGGAAATAGGCACTATGATACCCAAATTGCTTTTATTAATGAAAAGATTAATTTGCCGTTATATGCTGGATGGGATGAAAAATTAAGAAAATTTATTATTACAAATAAATACTTACCAAGAAATCTTGCTGGTTATAAGATCAATATTAACCAAGAACTTGCAAATAAATCTATTTCCGATCAAATAAAATTATCATTCAGTCGCTCTGAATTTAATACACAATCACACAAAATTGAAAATTTTGGGACAAATTCTGGACCAGACCAACCAGATAGACTAAACAAACAGGACAAAAAACAAAAACGTAAAATTGTTTTTACTGTATGGCCTCTTCCAATTAATATTTTAGAAAAAACAAAAAGTGAATCTTCAATTCCTTATATTACACTCTACAATTTAAATAAAGAAGACGGGGGAGAGTTTATCTCTACATTCCCATCAAATTGGGAAACCGTTCAACGTAAACAGTCTTTTGGAAAAACATTCGAAAATCTATTTGATTATTTAGCCCCTTTACGTGGAGGCTTTATTTGGCCAGGAAGTACAAAACCTAATTTAATTTTAATTAAATAATTATAAATGTTCACTTCAATATTAAATATTGAAGTGAACATTTATTAGTATAACTTAATAAACAATTTTTTTAATTTTAATTCTCTGTAACGGCTCAATAACTATATAGTTAAGTTACTAACAAATTGTTTGTTACTTGATGTATATATAAAAGGACGCTATACTAAAATTAACAAATTAAATTTCCAAATTTTATTGAGAACATTAATTTTGAGAAAAATTCCTTATTAGGAAAACAAAAAAAGAGGTTTTAATCATGACTGCAATTTTAGAAAGACGTGAAAGCACTAGCCTTTGGGCTCGTTTTTGTGAGTGGATTACTAGCACAGAAAACCGTTTATATATCGGTTGGTTTGGTGTTTTAATGATCCCTACATTATTAACTGCAACTACAGTATTTATTATCGCGTTCATCGCTGCTCCTCCGGTAGACATCGATGGTATTCGTGAGCCAGTATCTGGTTCATTACTATACGGAAACAACATCATTTCTGGTGCTGTAATTCCAACATCTAACGCGATTGGTTTACATTTCTACCCAATTTGGGAAGCTGCTTCTCTTGATGAGTGGTTATACAACGGTGGTCCTTACCAACTTATCGTATGTCATTTCTTCTTAGGTGTATGCTGCTATATGGGTCGTGAGTGGGAACTTTCTTTCCGTTTAGGTATGCGTCCATGGATCGCTGTTGCTTACTCAGCACCAGTTGCTGCTGCTACAGCTGTATTCATCATTTACCCAATCGGTCAAGGTTCTTTCTCTGATGGTATGCCATTAGGTATCTCTGGTACATTCAACTTCATGATCGTATTCCAAGCAGAACATAACATTTTAATGCACCCATTCCATATGCTTGGTGTTGCTGGTGTATTTGGTGGTTCATTATTCTCTGCTATGCACGGTTCACTTGTAACTTCTTCATTAATTCGTGAAACTACTGAAAACGAATCTGCTAACGAAGGTTACAAATTCGGTCAAGAAGAAGAAACTTATAACATCGTTGCAGCTCACGGCTACTTTGGTCGTTTAATTTTCCAATACGCTTCATTCAACAACTCTCGTTCATTACATTTCTTCTTAGCTGCTTGGCCAGTAATCGGTATTTGGTTCACTGCTTTAGGTATTTCAACTATGGCATTTAACTTAAATGGTTTCAACTTCAACCAATCAGTTGTAGATTCACAAGGTCGTGTAATTAACACTTGGGCTGATATTATCAACCGTGCTAACCTTGGTATGGAAGTTATGCATGAGCGTAATGCTCACAACTTCCCACTAGATTTAGCAGTAGTTGAAGCTCCAGCTATCAACGGCTAATTCATCCTATCTGGTCAGTCCTAAATTAAATTTAGGATCAGTCATTTATTTTTGAGCGGGTTAAAATCCCGCTCAATTAATTAATAAATTTATAGTTAATTGTTATATGCACAAAAAACCTTAAAATTTACCGTTCTTACTAAATCTATTTCCAAATTTATTATCAAGCGCTAGTTTTGGTTCTTATTGTACATACTGTGGATATATATGGTCTTTTGAAAAAGGATAGTTATTCTTCTCAGCATATAATTTTTAATTATTTTCGTAACTTAATGTCGCATTAATTATTCTCACTAATTTCATTTATCGCTTTTATTACTATTACTGTCCCTCACTTAACTCACGCTAAGTGAGTTACGGGCCAGAATTTTTAATTCTGGGGTCAAATGATCCCCTTAACTTACGTTAAGTAAGGAAAACACAATGGAAAATTATTTTTAAAGAAGACAGTGATAAAATTTAATAAATCAGTAATTTCCAATCTGTTTAAAACACTATATAATATGGTGTAATTATTTACTGAGTTTGATCTTTATAATAATATCAAATATTATTATGAAATAAATTGTGATTAGTCTTATATAAAAAATATAAGGCAGTACTACTTGCAATAATAAAACTATTGAATTTGGAGACATCGCTTGATATTTTGATATTAATTTATTAGAGCTTGATGGGATTTGAACCCACGGCAACAGGTTTCGGAAACCTGGACTCTATCCACTGAGTTACAAGCTCTTGAATTATTTATAGAAAATTAGAGTACTTTAAAGACTTTCTTTTTGAAAAAAAATATTCCAATTTTTCTGTCAAAATTATCTAGTTCAAGAATTATTTTAGTCCTGTCCAAAATTCCATTCTCATAAATTAATGGAATTCTGGAACAAGGAGGATAAATCCAATTTTGATCCGCGATTTTAGGGTACGAATAGGATTTCATCATCTTGGGGGTAGTTGTTAATCGCGACTAGTCATTTTAAGCCAATTTTGAGCTTCAATATAATTCGTTGGAGCTAAGCGAATAGCTTCACGCCAATAATCACCAGCTTTATCAAAAAGTAATTTTGAAAGTTCGATTTGACGACTTTCAAGAGCCTGCTCTCCTCGGTAATGGTAAATAACAGCAATGTTATTCAAAGCTTGCGGCAAAGATGGATTTCTTTCTAGAGCTTGATAATAATAATCTAACGCACGTGCATGGTCACCATTACTCGTATGAATTAATCCAATATTATAAAGAATATAACTACGATCATATGCATCTGTTTCTAAGCGTAAAGCTTCATAATAATTTTGTAAAGCTTCAGCATATTCACCCTCGGATTGGGCAGACATACCATCTCTATAGTAGCTAAAAGCTTCTTTTTCACGATTTGAGGTTGGAAGTATTTTTAGTAAAATATCAGCTATTACAGTAAATGTTTTATCAATAAAATTATCGTTTCGTTGCGAACGTGGCATAAAAATTTTTTGTAATTTGGTTAAATTCGATATAAATAATAATATAAAAAGTACTTATTTTTAACATTTAAAAAAACATAATCATATTTTCCTATAATTTTATTAATCTACAATAAAATTGTAGATAGAATAATGCATAATAGAAGTATGAAAAAAATTTATGTTCATCCAATTCCCATCACTTGCAGTAATGCAAGGGCCATCACTTGGCCACAGAATTAAA
>Ga0247834_1007013_pt1 | contig 12272 bp, 13 predicted proteins | sample LaCruzMarch2015__8_FD_187118 | JGI IMG/M metagenome (GOLD analysis project Ga0247834, IMG submission 187118) | Freshwater microbial communities from meromictic Lake La Cruz, Castile-La Mancha, Spain - LaCruzMarch2015_12m | ecosystem: Environmental > Aquatic > Freshwater > Lake | place: Spain... | reverse complement strand
TTGCCAGATTTCTTAAACTTTCTCAATACCATTGGGGCAAAGGCGATCGCGATCGAATTAGCAAGACAAACTCTGGAAGAATTTTTCATTGAGAAAATCAAAGGTTCACGGCACAAAGACTAGTTAGTTCTCAAGGTGCTTGATTGGCAATGGTGCTTGATCAGATGAGATCTTCTCGTCAGGGTGCTGACTCAAACAACTGCCCCCCCTTGCAGCATTGCGAAAAGTTTGGATCGCCTCAACTTCATTGATATGTCCACAATAAGGACAGTAAACCCTTTCGCCAATTTGGGGTTCTATATCCGCACGACTCCACCATTTACGACAGCGATCGCAATGAAAGTGATAGAGAAATTCGAGGGAAACTTTCATAAATCCCAAAATGCTTTTTTCTTTTTAGGCTTTGGTGCGGGATTAGCAAAAAACTCTTGGTTAGTTTTTTTAGGTATAGATTGTTTAATAGCTTCTCGATCAAAACAAGCCCATGATTGCATACTCTTATGGAAGTCGTCTAAGGAACGATTAAAGGCTTTCTTACGGAGATTTTCCAGACATAGATCCTTGCCGTCATCTAAAGCTTTCTGAAAGTCATCTAGCCCAAGAAAAAACTCATCGATTAGCTCTCGCTCATAAGCGCCACGAATTGTATCCATTAATTCTTCTGGATAAAGATCGCAGATTTCACAGGCTAACTGACTATAAAAGAATGGGTCTTCAGTAGCTTCATCTGCTGGGAATAATCCAGAAAAGTAAGATAAAGCATCTTCTCTAGTGATTAATCCTTCTAGCACAGCATAGGAGATCGCTGTAATTGCCGCTCCGCGACTATATTCATCAGCATTCTTGTTGGTAACAAGTTCTTTAATTTTTTCAACAGAACCACCGCAGGTTCGCAATAAAATTTCGGACAGATGTTCGGTGATGATATCGCCAAAAAGATCCTCTGGCAGAGTTGTAGGAAGGCTAACTAAATCAATGATCACCTGATGGGCTTTAGCTTCTCGCCAATGTCCCAATAACATCAAGGCATAGACATGAGCGTAATAATTGGAATCTCCCGTATATTTCGACGGCTCATCCCTAACTTTTTCAAGAATTGCAATCAGATGGGGAATGATTTCTTCTTTTTGTTCTAAAGCGGCATCAACTTCTTTGCGCTTATATTTGCCATCAAAAATTTCAAACCCTGCCAAAATTTCTTTTATATTCATTTTTTTAATTGAGTCAGTAATTCCAATAAAACACAAAATAGCTTAGAAAGTCGAAAATTGTGAACCTTAAGAAATTTGGCGATAGGCGGCATAGACACTCTTGACGCTGTACCAATTTAGGAAAATTCTCGCAATTTCGAGGGCGAGTTGGGGCTTGCCTTGATCGACCAGCCATGCCAGCAAAGGACGCAGCGATCGCTCATTGAGCAACCCACCTAACGATAATATGCCCCATAGCAAAACATGAAACCATGTCATTTGGATCATCATCCTGACTTCCCATGTGGGATGCTTTTGATAAAATAAAACTCCCATGCGTCCCCGTTGTGCCTCCACATCGACTAGGCGCGGCAACTGCTCGATGGTAAAGGCAGGATGCCAGTGATAGCCAATGGCATTAGGGCATTTAATCAACTTTAACCCCAATTTCTTCAGCCTCACGCCTAGTTCGAGATCTTCCCAACCATATTGACGGAAGCTAATGTCAAACTTTCCTGCGGCAATTAACCAATGCTTGGCGATCGCCACATTGCCCGTGGCAAAAAAAGCGGTTGAAATATCTTGAATTGTGAATTTTTCAGAGGTGGGATTTTCAAAATTATTGGTATTGATGACGATCCCATAGGTGAAAGCGCGATCGCTACCCCCTAGAGCCTGCGCGTGAGCTAGAGCCTGCGCGTGAGCCGCCAAAAATACAGGTGTCACCACCAAATCACTATCGATAAAAACAATGATTTCCCCCCTTGCCACATCAATTCCCGTATTTCTAGCGATCGCTGCCCCTTGGTGATCCTGCTGAAATAGCCGCACATGGGGAAATTCTTGAGAATGGTCATGCAAATATTGCACCGTGCCATCATCAGAACCATCATCTACCAATACAATTTCATAGGGTTGTGGAAATTCTTGTTGCTCCAAAGCTTGCAAACATTTTTGCAAAATCGGCAAACGGTTATAAGTTGGAATAACAATTGACCACATATGACTAGCAGTAATCCTTAGCAGCATCTTTCATTATGAAGGTTATCATCCCCAAAATTACCTACGCGATCGCCTATCTATCAATTAAGCTCTTGCTAGGCTATGGGCAACCACTATCACCAGCTTTTGCTGATGCGCTAACTAATACCAAGATATTGCAAGCCTCCGCAAAGCTAGAAAGTGCAATGCCCAAAAGATCTAGTAATTTTTTATTGCTAGATCTCCAGAGGCATTGGGCGCGATCGCATATTGAAGGATTGCTATCACTGGTGCGGATGCGCGACCTGCTTTTAAACGATGCGGTCAGCCTCTTTCAACCCGATCGCGTCATTAGCCGCGCTGAACTTGCCAAAATTCTGGATGTGGCTTTTGCCAATCGTAACAGTCCCAAGATTAACACCCGTCTCGATCAACCTGCCACCAAAGCCGAAACATTAGTGGCGATCGCCCGTGAATTAAACCTCAATATCAAAGATGTCAAAAAACCTCAGGCATATTTGCTGTCAATGTATCGTGATGCGATCGAGATCCCTAACTATGCGATCCCTGCGATCGCTGCCATTACCCAACAGGGCTTAGCCATCAACTATCCCGATCCGCGCATCCTTGCCCCTAATCAAGCCATTACCAAAAGCGAACTGGCTGTCCTGCTCTACCAAGCCCTCGCCTATCAACAAAAATTACCCGCTATGAGATCGCCCTATGCAGTCCATCCAACCCGCAAACTATGGGATCGGCAACTAATGCAGGTGACGCGCCTCGAAGTTAGCATCAGTAAACGTAAAGTCACCGCCTTTCATGGTGAAATCCCTCTCAAAAGTTATCCCGTTGCGGTCGGTCGGCAAGGCTGGAGTACCCCCATTGGCAGCCATCGCGTTTTGCAAACCATTGAATATCCCGCATGGGAAAATCCTTTCACAGGCGATGTCATTGCCAGCCGCGATCCTGACAATCCCCTAGGCGATCGTTGGATTGGCTTCTGGACAGATGGCAAAAACTGGTCAGGCTTTCATGGCACACCCAACCGCGCCTCTGTTGGTCAAGCCGCCTCCCACGGTTGTATTCGTATGTATAACGAAGACATTCGCGAGTTATTTAGCCAAGTAACCACCGCCACCACCGTAAAAGTTACACCGTAAATGGGTAAAATATAGCCTATTGAGGCTTTATTTAATCCAGAAAAATTTTTGAAAGCGGCGCAAAGCGCCGCTTTCAAAAATTTTTCTGGGTTTTAAGTCAGCACCAAGCGTTGTAATTACGCAAAATAAGTACGCAAAAAATGAAATAATGCTGTCTGTAAACTTTTTTACAATTGCTTAACAATTCAATCAAAATCATGGAACGTACATTTTTAGCAGTTAAGCCCGATGGCGTACAGCGTCAACTAGTCGGCGAAATTATTCGTCGCTACGAAGCCAAAGGCTTTAAGCTAGTCGGTCTCAAGCTAATGCAACCCACCCGCGAACTAGCCGAAAAGCATTATGCCGTTCACAAAGAAAGACCCTTCTTCGCTGGGCTAGTCGAATTTATTACCTCAGGACCAGTAGTGGCAATGGTGTGGGAAGGTGATGGTGTCGTGGCTTCGGCAAGGAAAATTATTGGCGCAACCAACCCACTCACGGCTGAGCCTGGCACTATTCGCGGCGACTACGGCGCAAATATCGGGCGCAACATCATTCATGGTTCCGATGCGATCGAAACCGCCCAAACAGAAATCGCCCTCTGGTTTACCCCTGAAGAATTAGTCACGTGGCAGCCTAGCATAACTTCTTGGATTTACGAGTAAGTATTTCCGCCATAAAAATCCGCCATAAAAAAAGGAGCGCTAAGCGCTCCTTTTTTTATGGCAGTGTTCGGTAATTTCACCTCTATCGAAAGGAATGTTGACAAAACTTTACAATTTGATATATTTATAAATGTAAGCGAAAGCTTATTAAAAACAAACTTTAAACCAAAACACAAAAATGACCACAGCAGTACAAAGACGCGAAAGCGCCTCCATCTGGGATCAGTTTTGCAATTGGATCACCAGCACCAACAACCGTCTATACATCGGTTGGTTCGGCGTAATCATGATCCCTTGCTTACTAGCAGCGACCATTTGCTTCGTAATCGCCTTCGTCGCAGCCCCCCCCGTTGATATTGATGGCATCCGTGAACCAGTTGCTGGTTCCTTGCTATTCGGCAACAACATGATTTCTGGCGCAGTAGTACCATCGTCCAACGCAATTGGACTGCACTTTTACCCCATTTGGGAAGCAGACAGCCTCGATGAATGGCTATACAACGGTGGGCCATACCAACTGGTAATTTTCCACTTCCTGATCGGCGTATTCTGCTACATGGGACGTGAATGGGAACTATCCTACCGTCTCGGTATGCGTCCATGGATCGCAGTAGCTTACTCTGCACCCGTAGCCGCCGCCACCGCAGTATTCTTGATCTACCCAATCGGACAAGGATCATTCTCAGACGGAATGCCTTTGGGAATCTCTGGTACTTTCAACTTCATGATCGTATTCCAAGCAGAACACAACATCCTGATGCACCCCTTCCACATGTTGGGAGTAGCAGGAGTATTCGGCGGTTCATTGTTCAGTGCCATGCACGGTTCACTCGTAACCTCCAGCTTGATTCGTGAAACAACCGAAAACGAAAGCCAAAATGCAGGTTACAAATTCGGACAAGAAGAAGAGACCTACAACATCGTAGCCGCCCACGGTTACTTCGGACGCTTGATTTTCCAATACGCCAGCTTCAACAACAGCCGCAGCTTGCACTTCTTCTTGGCACTATGGCCAGTAGTAGGCATCTGGTTCACCAGCTTGGGAGTCAGCACAATGGCATTCAACCTGAACGGATTCAACTTCAACCAATCGATTTCTGACAGCCAAGGACGAGTAGTACCAAGCTGGGCAGACGTAATCAACCGCGCCAACTTGGGAATGGAAGTAATGCATGAGCGCAACGCTCACAACTTCCCCTTAGATTTGGCAGCAGTTGAAGTAGCACCAGTAGCAATGTCTGCTCCTGCTATCAACGGTTAATTTTTAGCCTAGTCTTCTCTAAACAAAAAAGCCTCTCCGCATGGAGGGGCTTTTTTGTTTAGGAGACGATCATCTAGTAATCGCTTTGTGCGGTGGTTATGTACTGTAATGTTTCAGGCATATCCAACCACCAAGATAAATTTCTACCTAATTCCTAAACAAAACATACGTTACTTGGCTTTGAGCATTCTGCACTGTAAAATCAGAAAATTCTAAACCAGCATCCTACCGTGCTACAGTAAAATAGCACTTTTAACTTATGAGCTTGTCGTCAGCCAATGAAATATCAGGAAATATTCTACTAGTTGATGATCTACCAGAAAACTTACAGTTGCTGAGCGATCTGCTGATAACTTTGGGATATAACGTGAGGAGTGTTACGAGTGGACGCATGGCGATCAAAACTGCCAAGGTCAAGCGCCCTGATGTTATTTTATTGGACATCAAAATGCCTGATATGGATGGCTATAAGGTTTGCCAAGCCCTGAAAGCCGATCAGGACTTGCAAGATATTCCTGTGATTTTTATTAGCGCCCTTGATGATGTTTTTGATAAGGTAAAAGCCTTTTGGTCTGGTGGTGCAGATTACATTTCTAAGCCGTTTCATAGTGAAGAGGTGGTGGTGCGCCTAGAAAATCAACTAACTATTCAAAGGCAAAAACGTCATCTTCAAGATGAAATCGCAAGGCGGAAAGAAACCGAAGAAATGCTCTACCAATCACGAGCTTTGGTTACTAGTGTGTTGAATTGTGTTTCAGACGGTATTGCTGCGCTGCAAGCAGTACGCGATCCTATTACAGGAGAAATTTTGGATTTCCGTTGTCTTGTTGTCAATCCTATTATTGCCAAAATGTTTTGCCGCAATCGGGAGGATTTAATCGGACGATTAGTCTTAAGGAAATTTTTGGACAAGTACAATCCACAATTATTTGCAGATTTTGTTAGGGTTGTGGAGACAGGAGAACCTTTAGTTCGGGATATTTCCTACCTCAACGAGCCAGAATCAGGTCATTATCAGGTGAATGCGACAAAATTAGGAGATGGATTTGCAGTCACGGTTAGAGCTTTAGAAATGCGTCGGATGGGTTAACAAGTTAGGCTGATAATTAGGGTGAAAAAGATTTGAGTGCGTCCTTGTGCAATGTCTTCTAATCCTTTTTTAATTCCCATGATGGTTTCTAATTCTTCAATTGTATCCAGTAATTTTTGATAGGATGTTGCATCTTGGATGACTAGTTCTGCTTTACCATTGATGGTTAATACTATGGGATACCCAGTGTTTTTCATCTGGGTAATCAGTTCACTGGTATTACGTTTAAATGTGGATAGGGATTGAATGTCTCGAATAAGGTTAATCATAGGGCTACGGCACTAAATTTGCATTCAATTTGATGTTAGTACGAAACAAAAAAATTGCCTCTCAAGTTTTAAACTCGAAGGGCGCGGAGTATCTAATCTCAAATCAAACAGTTATCTTTGGTTTGGTAGCGTGTGTTAGGGGAGCGTAATGCATAAATAATTAGTGTGAAAAAGGTTTGAGTGTGTTACATTTTATTGACGCACTCTACTGGACTAAATATTTTTAGATTTAGGAGTTATTTCAAAAGCCAGTTGAGAACCATAGAAACATACATCAAATTCTTGAAAAAAGTTAATTCTTCCTAAAAGTAAAGGTATATTTTCGGCTTTTGTCCAAGCAAAAACTAAAGTAGCTGGTGCAAATTGATCGATCGCTGCTGATAGAATGATCCCTTTGGCATCGAATTTGGCTAGATTTCCTGCGAGTGTGACTAATGTGTTATGGTCATTCCAATTTAGTCCTAGTTCTATTCCTATTTCGTAGGGGAGAACATTGACACTCGCTCCTGTATCTAATAAGCCTGATGTTGAAATGGAAGTGTTTTGGGATGATAAAGTCAAGGGCAGATAGGGGACAAGGCTGGTTTCTCCCGCAGAGTTGGATTTTTCAATAAAGTTAAAGCATTTTCTCAATGTCATTTTATTTTGCTTCCTTTTGTAACAAGTGTTGTTGCAACATATCAGTTAGAACTTCTTCTGCGGAGAAAGCGTTGTATGGCGACCAAACTTCATAGGTTTTTCCATCTTCAAGAATAGCTGAGGTTTGTTCGTCTTTAGTTAGTTCTGTGGCTAAAAACTGGATGGCCTTAACTTTTTCAAAGTGGGATAGCTTTTGTAGTGATGGCAAGATTTCTGTTAATGTCATAGAAATACAGGAGAAATATTAGTTAGATTATAGTGATTAAGGAACACATGGGAAGATTGTACAGGGTTTAGTAACGAACTCCACCAAGCTATTCAAAATCGAGTGAATCAATGCTGATTGACGACTGAGCGCTATGACGTACATAAAGAATATGTACAGTTTCTTCTCTAATGGCAAAGATAATTCGATATTTGGCTCTTGATTTGCCATAAAGAAGTTGTCTAATTTCCTCTGATGTGGAATGATTTTCCTTGATTAAGCAGCCTCGTCTAGGCTTATCTTGTAAGGTTGCGATCGCATTCATTATCCCTCTAAACCATTGATCTGCATATTCAGGATTACGCTCTTTTAGCCATAGATAAATTGATTCTATTTGCTGCTCTGCGGAATGAGTTAGCCTAACTTGAAATTCCATGTTTTTTCTGCATTTCTTCGACAAACTGATTCACTGGTCTAGTGCGACCCTGCGCTAGGTCTTCTAATCCTTTTTTAATTCCCATGATGGTTTCTAGTTCTTCAATTGTATCTAGTAATTTTTGATAGGATGTTGCATCTTGGATGACTAGTTCTGCTTTGCCATTGATGGTTAATACTATAGGATGCCCAGTATTTTTCATCTGGGTGATCAGTTGATTGGTATTGCGTTTAAAGGTGGATAGGGGTTGAATGTCTTGGCTGAGGTTAATCATAGGGCTACGGCACTAAATTTGCATTCAATTTAATGTTAGCACAAAACAAAAAAATTGCCCTTCAAGTTTTTAACTCGAAGAGCGTAGAGCATCTAATCTCAAATCAAAGAAAAATCAGCAAGTTATTTTGTTGTCGCATTTAGTTCAGTAGCGTGTGTTAGCGGAGCATAACGCACAGATAATTAGGATAAACAAGATTTGAGTGCGGTGCGTTACATTTCATTAACGCACCCTACTAGACTACTAGCTATACACTCAACTGTTGTCCAATCGACCTAGTACGTCTCTGCTTAGAAGAATCTAAAAAGAGCAAATCATCAACAATAAGACTTGAGTTGTTATTCACGAATCTAGCATTAATTACCCCGTCAGCATTATAGTTACCAAAAGAGTTCCATTGCTTTTGACTTGCATTTTGTCCCCATTGATTATCAAGAATGTCTGACGTAGTTGCAAGTAAGTTAATCTCTAAACCATTTCGCAGCATTCCAGTAAACACATCAACGACAGCGTTGTGAAACTTGCCTGGAGCATCTGATATTGATTTTAAGTTGTAACCACTGAAATCAACAATAAAAGCACGTTGAGCAGTCATGGCATAGTTATTATCTCCTGCGACTCCAACAACAGCAATGTCTTCCGCAACAAGTGAAATTGATCTGGTTGCAATGGAACTGATGTCTGGAAGTTCATCTTCCCACGTATTTCCGTCATTATCCAAATCATAATCCTCGGCGGCAAATGCAGGATCAAGGGATGCAAAGCCTGCTATTTTTCCATAGTTTTCGGCAACCTTGGTTAGTAGTAAAGAACCAAGAGAGTGACCATAGAAGTAAAGATTGTTAGCATTTGTTAATCCAAGGTTTTTCAGGGCTTGAGCTACATCGTTAGCAACTGAACCAATACGTTTCCCTGCTTCAGTAGGACGAGTATTTGAGTCGGCAGAAGCATTACGCCAATCCAAGAAAATAACTTGAGCATTACCAAAAGTACTGGCAGCAGTTTTTGCCAATTGCTCTAGATTTCCTACTCCATCACTAGCCTTATTGACTCTTCCATGAGCGACAACAACTGTAGTCTTATTTGGGTCAATTTGTAGTTTCGTCTTTCCACTCGCGTTATATTGACCCAAATCCCATCCAAAAGAAGCTCCATTTATAGTCGTAGAACCACTGAAACTGTAAATAGAATTTGCAGTAAAACTCAGATTTGCCGCACCACCTCGCTCGTAGTATTCAACTGAAACATTAAAGGTTCCACCATTTGTAGTGAAAGTGCCAAAGTGACTAGTTGAGCCTTGATCAATCCACTTGTTAATAACAGTTTGGTTGCCAATACGCACTCTAACACCATCATCTGAAGTTGTCTGAATCTGGTAAGTACCTGGCGCAAAGTAGCGTTGTGTTGTTACTCTAGCCGAGAAATTGTCGGAAGAGACAGCGCTGCTGGGAGAGCTATAGCCCCAGTTGCGGGAAAAGTTCTGACTACCACTACCCAAATCTTGAATAAGTACGGGGGAACCCGAAAGATTTGTATTATTAAAAAACTCAGCTTTCCAATTAGTGCTAGATACCGTTGGGAAGTTATTTGTAGGTGGATTGACAACAGGGTTATTCGTGGGCGGATTGACTACAGTTGCACCTTTGTTGCGCCATTGCCAGTAAGCCATGAGAGGACTCACAGTGACATTTAGCAACCTATTCCTGTCAGTCATAGCGCCCTGAGTACCACCATAAGCATGACCATTCTGAACTTCGAGGTGCAAGTGATTTTGAGCGCCTACCACACCTACGGTAGCGCCTGCATTAATGCGCCTGCCAACTGACAAACCGCTTGCAGACTTCAGATGACCATAAACCCACTGACGACCATCGTCCGAATTAATGCCTACAAAAATGTTTCCATCTCCAGAACCACTAACCCACGCAACCGAACCGCCAATAGCTGCCCTAATTGTCGCTCCGTTACTTGCTCCCATGTCAAGTCCAGCGTGCCACTTCCTAAAACCATTGAAGTAGCTTTGATCATAGGCATAGCCTGCTGTCATTTGCACACGATAGCCAAAGATATCGTTGGAAAGATCTGTGTAGATTTGTCTAACCCTATTATCGGTTTTTGACTGCTGGTTGCCGCCACCAAAAGGCGAATCTGGACGAAATTGGTTATCATCTCCACTTTCCAGATCCCACTGCGATTCGCTGAAGGTGTTTAGCTCTCGGTAATAACCTGTTGGAGTTGGAGTTGGAGTTGGGTTTGCTGTTGGATTAAACAACTGTGGAACTTGTATTACCCTTCCTGCACTAATAATGTTTGGATTGGGAATACCATTTTGTCGAGCAATAAGATTAAACGCATTTGCAGAACCGTCACCCAAAGTTCGTTGAGCGATCGCGCTGAGGTTGTCGCCAGACTTGATTGTGTAGTTAGTCCATTGATACGTCCTTCCTCCATAAGTAAAATTACCAGTTTGTGGAGCAGGGCTTGTTGCAGGAGTTGGAGTTGGAGTTGGAGTTGGGCTTGGCGTTGGATTAAACAACTGTGGAACTTGTATTACACGATTTGCATTAATAATGTTTGGATTGGGAATACCATTTTGTCGAGCAATAAGATTAAACGCATTTGCAGAACCGTCACCCAAAGTTCGTTGAGCGATCGCGCTGAGGCTATCGCCAGACTTGATTGTGTAGTTAGTCCATTGGTAAGTCCTTCCACCATAAGTGAAAGTGTTAGAAGAAAACTCAACAGCAATGGATTGACCTCCAACAGTAATAAACCCATAATCATTTTCATTATTAATGCGGCTCAGTTCATCAGAACTAAGTTGAACATCAAATACAGAACTGGCAAATCGCTCACCTTCATCCCCAACCGTATCCTCACCAACTTTGGAATCCAAGAAATGACCAATCTCTTCAGTCAAGGTTTTAGCGATCGCTAAAATCACATCTTGCGGTGGCGCACCTATTCCAAAGTCAGCATCCGAAAGATAAATTTTTTGCGTAGAACTGGCATACGCGCCATCTGCACCATTCATGTCGGCAGCAGAAACAACTTGTACGGTTGGTAATTGGCTAAAAACGCCAACTTGCCATTGACCGATTACTGACTGAAACTCAACAGTATTAGCCTTATCCCCGAAAACTTCGGCAAAGATACTAGGATTACTAGCCGCTTGTTGTAGCTTTGACTTGACGATACCAAAGAGATCTTGAAGTGGATTTACTCCAAAATTGGAAGTATCAACACCATTGCTTACTGAAAAACCTAATCCCGAATTCTGAATATCAGACATGATGTTTTCCTGATTAGTAGATGTTTTTTAAATCTTATTGCCCAAGCTAACAACCCATAGGCGCGATCGCCCACCCGCCTGATCGCATTACGATAGACCTATCTGTATGCTGGACGGCTCATTACACTTGGTTATAACCTTACTAATCAAACAATACCCTGAAATAGAAAGATTGCAGCATCGCGAAGTTATACAAAAGTTATATAAACATCTTCTTAACTTTATGAATAGGATTTAGCTAAACTCGGTTTATCCTGTTTATAAAGTTATAGCGCCACAAATAAGCGCTTAGAGTTCATTGAATTAGCAGCCCTGTCACTCCTTTGCGTATTTAAGATAAAGCGATCGCACCTTCTCTTTGAATTTTTCGCGCACATCATCAGGCTCAATAATTTCGCAATCTTCGGCATAGGGCATAATCTCGCGATAGAACCAGAATGTATTACTGACTTTGCGAATGATTTGACGCATCGGCGGATCGGTGTCTAGCCATGTATGATCGATGTCCTCTTCCCTTGGTTTATAGGCAAAGGCGAGATTGCCCGATAGATTAAAGGTGACATAAATTTGATCGAGTTGCGATCGCCATTTGCCCTCAATGGCAGTAATTGCCGCTTCGGGAGGAATGCGATCGAGTCTGAGACAGCGATTATGCTTGAGGGCAACCACATCATCACTGCTTGATGATTCGCCGCACCAACAGTCTAGATAGAGGCGCTTGTCATGGGGCGTGACTTGGGCGTAATAAATGGAGAACTGATGGGGGCGATCGGCGGCATCGAGATATTGCAAGCGAAAGGGTTGTTGCTGTTTGATGTAGCGATCGAT
>Ga0247834_1007012_pt1 | contig 12272 bp, 10 predicted proteins | sample LaCruzMarch2015__8_FD_187118 | JGI IMG/M metagenome (GOLD analysis project Ga0247834, IMG submission 187118) | Freshwater microbial communities from meromictic Lake La Cruz, Castile-La Mancha, Spain - LaCruzMarch2015_12m | ecosystem: Environmental > Aquatic > Freshwater > Lake | place: Spain... | reverse complement strand
AACATCCCATTCCTTATAAATGAAGAAAGGTATTCTTTTTCTCTTATTTACCATAAGGGCTGTAAGTATTTTCGCTCAATATGAATCTTTAGGGTCCTGGAATATTATTAATCTGAAAGGCTCCTTATCTGATAAATGGAGTTTTTTTGCAGAGGGTCAGGTACGTTCCTTAAAGTATTATGACGATTTTCATTATCATGAATTTAAAGGTGGGTTAACTTTCGAGGTAAATAAATTTTTTAGGGTCTCTCTGGCCACTGGTAAACATGATACCTATAAAGAAGGGGGTGATTTTGTACTACCTAAAAATAATGATGAGTTCAGAATATGGCCTCAATTATTTCTGGTTCAACCCCTTGGAAAATTTATCATTGAACAGCGGGCTAGGGTAGAAATGAGGTTTTCTACCAATGGCTATAGAAACAGGTTTAGGTACAGATTAGGTTTAAACTATCCTTTTGGTAAGAACACAAAAGGTTTTAAACCCTTTCAATTATCTGTAAGTGATGAAATTTTCTTTACGGACAATGAACCTTATTTTGAAAGAAACCGATTTTTTCTTTCCGCTAATTACAGGATTTCCCCATTTTTTTCTACTCAATTGGGCTATTTGAGGCAATTTGATTATAAAATCAATGATGAAAATGGACGAGCATTTTTTCTTGTTGGCGCCTATTTTGATATTTATTTTAGAAAATAAGACATTTTATAAAGTGAGTCCGCCATCGACATTTATACAAGTACCTGTAATAAAACCAGCTTTTTCGGAAGCCAGAAAAAGGTAGGCGTTGGCAATATCCTGCGGTATTCCAACACGTCGAACGGGTGTCCTTTGTATTAATTCCCCCATAAAATCAGTTCCTAATATAGCGGTCATATCGGTTTCAATAAATCCAGGGGCAACAGCATTTACCGTAATTCCCTTGCTACCTAATTCCTTTGCCCAAACTTTTGTCAATCCAATAAGGGCCGATTTGGTCGCCACGTAGTTAGATTGTCCGAAAGAACCATAATGAGCCGTTACCGACGAAGCGTTGATAATGCGTCCATATTGTTGATTCACCATGTAAGGAGAAAATGCTTTTGTACAATTAAAAACGCCAGTTAGATTCACATCAATAACCTCTTGCCAATGCTCGGGTGTAAGATTTTTTAAACTGGCGTCTCTGGTTATGCCCGCATTATTTATTAAAATATCAACCTTTTTAAGCTGATTTATTATTTGTTCGGCTACACTAAGGACTTCATTATAATGAGCCGTATTGACTTTGAAATAGTAGCAAGGAAATCCCTGAGATGTCCATTGATCAATCGCCTCTTTTGCCTTTTTGTCGTCAATATCTAAAATAACGACAGTGGCGCCGTTTTTCAGAAATAGATCGGCTGTTTCCCTACCTATTCCCTTTGCGCCACCGGTGATTACGGCTACTTTATGTTGTAATTCCATATAATTAATAGCCCCAGGCCTTCATTTTATCGTAATTTTCCTTCATGCAAGCCATGGGATCTACACTTTGGTATGCTTCCTGCTCGATAATCAACTCGGGTTTATTTTTCATGGTATCCAGTACCTTAAGTATATCCTGGATGCCCGCGATACCTTTTCCGATAACCGTACTTTCATATTTTTTAGGATTATCACTGATCAGTATTTCATCCTTAACATGAATAGATTCGAACCGTCCTGGATAGGCATTAACAATATCTATGGCTTTTGCACCACCATTGTACAGGTTACCAGTATCGAGTTGTTGCATAACCAAATCGGCATCAGTTCCTTTCAACATGATGTCATATAAGGTACGGTCATTGAATTTTTCGCTGAATTCAAAATCATGATTATGGTAGCCAAATTTCATACCTGATTTTTTACATAATTCTCCGGACTTATTGAAAATATCCATTTGAGCCATAAAACTATCGCACGATTTGCGCAAAGCAGCATCCAGATAGGGACTTATGACAAATTTTTGTCCCATAAACGCGGCATCCTCAATGGTATATTTCCATACATCAGTAAAATCTTTAGCGGTTTCATTCCAGTGAATTTTATTTAACACGGTGTGACCGCTAGGCATTTTCATACCTAAATCTGCCAGAATTTTTTTAAATTCAGCTGGAGTATAGCCGTAGAATTTTCGGTTTACATAGTTGGCATGTTCTACGATGGTATAACCCATAGCGGCAAGTTTTTGCAAAGTACCCAATGGATTCTCCTTCATGGCTGCCCTGATACTATAAAGTTGAATACCAATCCTTTCCTTTTTCTTTAAAGAATGAGCCAGGGATTTTTCGTTCAACAAGGCTGCACCCAGAAAAGTGAGGGCGCTAGTTTTTATAAATTGTCTTCTGATCATACGAATCATTTTTATTTGAAGCCTTTAAATTAACAAAGAAAAATTCATTTTACTCAATTAATTTGATATTTTTAAGGGCTAAAAGAAACCCCTTTTAACGTAAACACCTAAAAACACCTTTTCTTGATGGTAGTAAATTATGATTTGAAGGCGCAAGACCTTGAAAAACAACTCCATACATTTTGGCAATTATCCGGGGATAAAATCATGTCGATTAAGGCATCTTTTGACCCTTCTTTGGGTACTCCTGTATTTACCGTTAACGGAAATTATGCGACGCGAGGATGGACTGAGTGGACACAGGGATTTCAATATGGCTCTGCTGTTTTACAATTCGATGCAACCCGGGAAACTCCTTTCCTTGATTATGGCAGAACGGAAACCCGCGATAGAATGGCGCCTCATATTAGTCACATTGGGGTACATGACCATGGCTTCAATAACCTAAGTACCTATGGCAACTTATTAAGATTAATGCAAGAAGGTAAAATCCCCCACAATGAGTGGGAAATGGATTTTTACAAATTAGCTTTAAAAATTTCAGGGGCCATTCAGGCTTCCCGATGGACTTCGATTCCTCAGGGTGGTTTTATTCATTCTTTTAATGGTGCTCATTCTTTGTTTGTTGACACCATCAGGTCATGCCGTATTTTAATGGTTTCTCATAAATTAGGTCATTTATTGCAAAGTGAGGGGGATGAGCGTATCTCCTTGTTAGAGAGGTCATTAGAACATATCAAGGCTACAGCTAAATATTCCGTTTTTTATGGGGAAGGAAGAGATCGCTACGACGAGTGGGGTAGAACGGCTCATGAAAGTGTGTTTAATGTTAAAGATGGTCAGTTCAGATGCCCGAATTCGCAACAAGGTTATACTGGGTTTTCTACCTGGACTAGAGGATTAGCCTGGGCGATGCTGGGCTTTTCGGAGGAAATTGAATTGTTGGAAGCTATGCCTGAAAGTGATTTTTCTGAGAAAAATGCTAAGGCAGAGATGCTATCTATTATGTTTAAAGCAGCTAAAGCTACCTGCGATTTTTATATTAAAAATACCCCCATTTGCGGTGTTCCTTATTGGGATACAGGCGCACCTCAACTTCATAAATTAGGTGATTATCTTTCTCGCCCTGCCGATCCTTATAATAATATTGAACCCGTAGATAGTTCAGCTGCTGCCATTGGAGCGCAAGGATTATTAAGATTGGGCCAAATCTTGAAAAATAATGGAGAATCAGAGTTAGGTAACAAGTATTGGCAGGCAGGGTTAACTATACTGAAAACTTTACTGTCAGAACCTTATTTAAGTGCATCACCTAATCATCAGGGTTTACTTCTACACAGTATTTATCATCATCCAAATAATTGGGATCATATTCCGGAAGGTAAATCAGTTTCCTCTGGTGAATCATCACAATGGGGTGATTATCATTTTAGGGAAGTTATCCTTTATTTGCAAAAATGGATCAACAAAGAGGCATATTATACTTTCTTTGGGTGTTTGGATAAATCTGTTTAACATGGAAGATTTTTCGAAACTTTGCCTACATACTTTTACAAATAAGCCTTGGAACCTTTCCCAATGTATTGAAAATTATTCAAAAGCCGGGATTAAAGGTATTTCAATATGGAGAAATGTATTAGAGGGTCAAGACCTTAAAATCGTTAAAAAGCAACTTGATGAAGCTGATCTTTCCATTGTTTCTTTAGTTAGAGGTGGTTTTTTTCCTTCGGTAAATGCGTCGGAAAGGGCCTTGGCGATAGAGGATAATATGAAGCTAATAGAGGAAGCGACTGTATTGGGCGCTCCTTTAATCGTATTAGTTTGTGGGTCCGATGGCCGGCAATCTCTCGAAACTTCCAGGGAGCAAATTCAGGAAGGGATTGAAAAATTATTACCCATAGCCATTGAAAATGGTGTCAAACTGGCCATTGAACCTTTACACCCAATGTATGCCGGTGATAAATCTGCTGTAAATACCCTGGCTCAGGCTAATGATATGGCGGAGGCCATAAACTCGCCATACGTTGGAGTGGCTATCGATGTGTATCATGTCTGGTGGGATCCAAACCTGGAGGTTGAAATTCGCCGTTGCGGTCAGAATAATAGCCTTTTTGCCTTCCATATTTGTGATTGGAACGTCCCAACCCTTGATTTTTTAACCGATAGAGGACTGATGGGCGATGGATGCATTCCCATAAAAAAAATTAGAAGCTGGGTAGAAAAAGCCGGTTTTTCAGGATTTAATGAAGTAGAAATTTTTTCAGATAAATATTGGGCTATGGACCAAAAGGAGTATCTGGATAAAATAAAATTAGCCTATTTAAAACATAGTTAATATGAAAGAACATCGTTTGGGGATTATTATGAACGGGGTGACAGGTAGAATGGGCACCAATCAGCATTTAATGCGATCCATTGTTGAAATAATTAAACAAGGTGGCGTCGATTTGGGAAATGGAGAAGTCATTATGCCTGACCCTATTTTAGTAGGTAGGAATGCCGCTAAATTGGCTAAGTTATCTGCTATTTCTGGTGTAAATAAATATACAACCGATTTGGCCTCCGTGTTGGATGATCCCGGCTATAGCATTTATTTCGATGCGCAAACAACAGGCAGAAGAGCAGCTGATGTTTTGGCGGCTATCGCTAAAGGGAAACATATTTATTGCGAAAAACCAGTGGCAACCGATGTTGAAACGGCATTGAAACTATACGCAACCTGTGAAAAGGCAGGAGTGAAACATGGGGTTGTTCAGGATAAACTTTGGTTGCCTGGCTTAAGAAAATTAAACCGACTCATTGAACAGGGCTTTTTTGGTGAAATTTTGTCTGTAAAAGGTGATTTTGGCTATTGGGTTTTCGAAGGTGACACCATTCCCGCACAACGTCCAAGCTGGAATTATCGCAAAGAAGATGATGGAGGTATTATTGTTGATATGCTTTGTCATTGGCGCTATGTACTTGACAATCTGTTCGGTAATGTAGAAGGAGTATTTTGTTTGGGTGCTACCCATATCTCTGAACGTGTAGATGAAAAGGGTAATACATATAAATGTACCGCTGATGACGCTGCTTATGCTATCATGACCTTAGCAGGAGGCATTGTTGCTCAGTTTAATTCTTCTTGGGTAACGCGCGTGCGTCGAGATGATTTGTTAATGATTCAGGTGGACGGAACGAAGGGTTCTGCTGTTGCCGGACTTAGAGATTGTTGGACACAACCTTACGGAAATACGCCTAAACCCGTTTGGAATCCGGATATTCCTAATCCCATCGCTTTTTATGATGGTTGGAATAAAATGCCTGAACAGGAATTTTACGACAATGCTTTTAAGGCTCAATGGGAGCTATATTTAAAGCATATTGTTAAAAATGATCCTTTTCCGTGGGACCTCAAAGCTGGTGCAAGAGGCGTTCAGTTAGCTGAAAAGGGATTGGAAAGCTGGGAAAAAAGAACCTGGGTAAATTTACCTGAATTATAAATTCTTGAAATGAACAAAATAGCTTTTATCACAGGAGGAACACGAGGTATTGGTTTTGGTGTCGCTTTAGCGTTGGGTAAAGCTGGTTTCGACCTTGCTGTAAATGGTATTCGAAATGAAGGTGATGTAACCAAATCGTTGGAAGAACTTCGCAATCTGGGTGTGAATGTAGCTTATTTCCAGGGAAATGTTGCCGTAAGGGAAGATAGACAGGCTATGTTAGATAAAATCCTGTCTCATTTTGGATCCGTAAATGTGTTAGTTAATAATGCAGGTATTGCTCCCCGTGAACGGGCAGATATCTTACACGCCAAGGAAGAAATTTGGGATGAAGTGATGGAAATAAATCTTAAAGGCCCTTATTTTTTAACCCAGCTTTTTGCCAATTATTTTGTGGATAAAAAGTTGGAAAATCCACTTTTTGAGGCGAGTATCATTAATATTTCTTCGATTTCTGCCTTTGTAGCTTCCGTAAATAGAGGGGAATACTGTATTTCCAAGGCGGGGATTGCTATGGCTACTAAATTGTGGGCTACCCGTTTGGGGGAATATGATATTCCTGTGTATGAGATTCAACCAGGCATCATTAAAACCGATATGACGTCAGGGGTTGTCGAAAAGTACGATAAATTATTTCAGGAAGGCATCAGCCTGGAACGTCGTTGGGGATTGCCGGATGATGTAGGTAAAGTGGCTGCCATGTTGGCTCTGGGAAATATGCCTTATGCTACAGGACAGGCAATCAAGGTGGATGGAGGTCTTCACATTCAAAGGTTATAAATAAATTCATAATATGTCAGGTACAAATACTAAACGAAGACGGGTTTACTATAATTTGCTCGTCCTATTATCTCTGCTTGTTGTAATGATCAGCTTTTCACCGCTTGTATTGGTGAAAGATAAGGTTAATCCAACTTTTTTGAATATGCCATTCGCATTATGGACCAATATTCTGGCTACCATAATATTGGTTTTCTTCACCTTTATAGGTGGTAGATTAAGAGGAGATAAAGGTGATTTTTCATCGGATAATTGATTGATTTTAATGTAAAATTCATTGTATATGCAAAAATGGCTGCTCATTGTAGGTTTATTATATCTTGGAATATTGATTTTCCTTTCTTGGTACTCCCAAAGAAAAGTGAAATCACAGGAAGATTTCATCATGGCGGGCTCAAAACTTGGGTTAATACTCGGTTTTATGACCTTTTCAGCTACCTTGTTTAGTGCATTCACCTTAATGGGTATGCCTGACTTTTCAAGAGTTCATGGGGTAGGCGCATGGATGTTTTTAGCCTTCTCCGATGGTGGGATGGTTTTTTTAATTCTATGGTTTGGTTATTCTCTTAGAAAGAAAGTAGCTAATATGGAATTTAAAGGTATGTCTTCCCTCCTTCAACAAATTTACGGCATTAAATGGGCTGGATACCTTTATTTCTTTGCCATCTTTATTTTTTTAGTGCCTTATGTAGCCATTCAAATCAGAGGGGTTGCTACCTTTTTGGAACTAGGTTTTGATAGCCTGCAGGTGCCTGCCTGGCTGTGGTCTTTAGGAATTGTAGGTTTTGTCTTGTTATATTCTTCAGCTGGAGGCTTAAAAGCTATCGTTTATGCCGATTTTGTGCAGGGTACTTCTTTGCTTATTATTGTTTGGATTATTGGCGTAGCTTGTTTGCAAAATATGGGTGGCTGGACGGAAATGTTTAATCAATTAGCACTTAAAAATGAAGCGTTACTCTCCACTCCTGGTCCTAAAGGTTTACTAACCTCTCCATTTTTAATTGGCTCATTTATTGCCATCATGATGATTCCTGTTACCCAACCCCAACTTTCTACCCGTTTGGTCATCATGAAAGACATTAAAGCCATGAATAAAATGGCAGTTGCTGTTGGATTTTTTGCTATGTTAGTTATTTTTCCGACGCTTTTAATTGGGTTTTACGGAGCCATTAATTATCCGGATGCTACAGCTTCTGAATTTATTGGTAATGCATTAATTAAAGATCAGACGCCATTGATTGGTGCTCTGGCCGTTATAGGTCTTTTTGCCGCAGCAATGTCAACTGCTGATTCTCAGCTATTTGCACTAGGTAACGAACTTAGAGGCTTATTAGGTGAAAAGGCAAGGAAGTCCTTGATAACTATTCGACTGGCCGTTTTAGGATTCGCAGCTTCAGCGCTCCTTTTTTCTCTTTTTAGTTCAGATCAACTGGTTCTTTTAGCAAGAGTCAGTTTTGCAGGAACAGCCATGACAGGTCCACTTATCATTTTAGGATTATTGACCAATAAACCACAAGGTTCTTTTATGGTTTGGTTAACTGCGCTGGGGATATTTACATTCCTATTGGCACAAGCGAAAATTTTACCCCTCAAAGTAGGCGGCTTAGGGATAGATTTATGGTTGTTCATTATTTTGGGATTAGCCGCTTTTTGCAATTACCTGGTAATGAAAAATAAATGATGATAATGTTTACATAACAGGATCGTCATTTTTTATACAGCGAATGGAAAAACCAAGGGTTTTAAGACTGGCATTTCTGGTGATATCCTTATCGAAATGATAAATAAATCTGCTCCATGCCTGCTGATTTCCATATTCTGTAGCTGTCCACCAACTGCCAAGCATACCGAAGCCAAAAAAAGTACCATCATGAAAACGACTACCACCTGGTAATGCATTCCATCCACTGATAAGGGTTGAAACTTCATTTTTCTCTTGCCAGAAAAGGGATCCTTCTTCTTTTAACTTTCCACCAGCTATAGATCTGCCACCAAGGTAATTTTCAAGCTTGTTCCATTCCTTATCAGACGGCACATGCCAACCGGTTGGGCAAATGCCTTTGGGACTTTCAATTACATAGTAGTTATATAATTTACCCGCTGGATTAGGGCCTTTTTCATAAGGGTAAAAAGTCCAGGCAGGCAGATGCCATTGACTCCATTGGCTGTTTTCAATGATAGGGACAATGTAATCACCATTTTTAAAACGAGTGGTGGCCAGATTTTCAGCCATCCATATTTGGGAGCCAATTTTTATTGTCTTATAAACATTTCCATCAATATCCTTGACCTGAGCCTGTATTACCATGGCCTGTAGAAGCACCAAAATGGTGTAAATTGCTTTCATTGTTCCATGAATTAGATAAAAATGAATAAATAAGCCTCAATTTAAAAGGATAAAATTAAAAAACGATTTTAATATATCTATGTTTATAATTTTATCGTTTTTCTTTTTATGTAATTAAATCTGTCTTTTAGTTACCTTTAGGAAATAAATCATTGCTAGCTAGATTTTTGTCTCAATTTTAATTATTACGATATGATTACTCGGTATTTGTCTTTACTTTTTCTCTCTGTTTTCTATACACTTCATTTGGATGCTCAACCCTGGGCGGAGGTTTCCAGTGCGGTAACTCCTAATTTTTATAGGATGAAAACGTCTGGAGATGCTGCTTTGAATGCAGTTAAATCTCAAAAAGGAAAGGGTTTTAAAGCATTTAAAAGATGGGAAAAATATTGGGATCAACGTGTTTTCTCGGATGGATCTTTTCCACCCGCAAATTTAGTTCAAAAAAACTGGGAGCTTTATCAATTTGAAAAATCTCTTTCCGCTTTAATTCCAGGTTCTTCATGGACAAGTCTTGGTCCTAATTCTTCTTCAGGAGGTTATGCTGGGATAGGAAGAATCAATAGATTAACGTTTCACCCAACAAATACGAGTATCATTTTTGCTTGTACCGCAGGTGGCGGACTTTGGAAAACGACAAATGGGGGTACCTCATGGGTTCCCTTAACAGACAATCTTGCCTCTATTGGTACCTCGGGCTTAGTTATAAATCCCACAGATCCCAATATCATGTATCTGGCGACAGGTGATGGGGATGGAGCGGATACTTATTCTTATGGGGTTTTAAAGAGTACAGATGGTGGTGTTACCTGGAATACAACCGGTCTTACCTTTACAACAGGTACTGTTATATATAAATTACAGCAGCATGCTACGGATCCTAATATTTTGTTGGCTGGTACCAATGGGGGGTTATACAGAACAGCTAATGGAGGTACAAGTTGGACTAAAGTAGTAGCAAGTGGTCAATTTTACGATATTGAAGCCTTATCCGCAACAAATATGGTGGCAGTGACTAAAGGTGGTTTCTATAGATCGACGGATAGCGGTGCCACCTGGGTTTTGGTGACCACAATAGCCAGTACAGGAAGAATTGCATTGGCCGTCAGTGCCTCAAATCCAAATTTCGTTGCTGCCCTGGTTTCAAATACAAGCAATGGCTTTAAAGGGTTTTATGCTTCTGTTGATGGTGGTTTGACTTACACGCTTCGATCCTCAACGCCAAATTTAATGGGATGGGAGACAAATGGAAGTGATTCAGGTGGGCAGGCCTGGTATGATTTATGTATGGCTGTGTCACCTACAGATGTAAATCAGATCATAGTAGGTGGTGTAAATACTTGGAAATCAAATAATGGTGGGGTTTCCTGGTCAATTATGACCAACTGGTATCAGACTTCCACTGTACCCGCGATGCATGCCGATCAACATGATTTGATTTTTCTAAATAGTACAACTATCTATGCAGCGAATGATGGAGGTATTTATAGGTCTACAAATAATGGAGTGTCCTGGACAGATTTAACCAACGGAATGAGCATTAGTCAATTATATAGAGCTGGTGCCTCTCAAACAGATACCAGAATTATTGCTGGTTTACAAGACAATGGAACCAAGTTAAGAAGTACGACGGGAACATGGAGTGATGAAATAGGAGGTGATGGAATGGATTGTGCCATAGATCCAACAAATGCTTCGTTTATGTATGGGACTTTGTATTATGGTGATATTCAACGATCTACAAATGGTGGAAGTAGCTGGACTTCTATAACTCCTTCTACTGGAACGGATGGTGCCTGGGTAAGTCCGGTATTATTGGATCCTGTTAATCCGGCGACCATCTATTTGGGTTACAAAGATTTAATGAAATCAACTGATAGAGGAACTACATGGAGTAAAATTACTGCTGGTCAAACGGGGGGGAATTTTATTTCTAATATTGCAGTGGCGCCTTCCGATCCATCAGTGATTTATATCAGCTGGGGCACGGCCTTGGCAAAAACTATTAATGGGGGTACAAATTGGACAACAATAACCGCGCCGATATCATCCCAAATTTCATCCTTAATGGTGGATCCAACGAATCCAAATAATCTTTACGCAACCTATTCCAACTTTACGGCAGGCTCAAAGGTATATTTTTCAAATAATGGGGGTACATCCTGGACGAATATTTCAGGTACCTTACCCAATATTCCTGCGAACAAAATTATTTATCAAACAGGCAGTAATGGCGCCTTGTATCTGGGTATGGATGTAGGTATCTATTACAGGGATAATACACAGACTGATTGGTCTTTATACAATAGTGGTTTACCCAATGTTGAAATTTTTGATTTGGAAATCCGTTATAGTGATAAGAAATTAATTGCAGCCACTTACGGTAGAGGATTATGGGAAAGCCCACTTTATGTTGGCACGCCACTTTCAGTTCCTGCAGTATCCTCTTTTTCTCCAACTTCGGCAACGAAGGGAAATACGTTAACTATTACCGGTAGTAATTTTAATGGTGTATCATCAGTTAGCTTTGGTGGCACTGCTGCAAACTCTTTCACAGTGGTTAGCTCTACAAGTATAAACGCCATAGTTGGAAATGGAAATTCAGGTAATGTCACAGTTACAAATTCTGCAGGAACAGGATCTCTTTCTGGATTTACTTATATAAATACTGCGCCTACAATTTCGTCTTTTACCCCAACGTCGGGTAAGACAGGTCAGGTAGTCAACATTATAGGAACGAATTTTACGGGAGCAACAGCTGTTAGATTTGGCGGAATGGCAGCAACTACGTTTACCGTGGTTAGTGCAACGAGCATCAATGCTACCGTTGGTGCGGGTGCTTCTGGTGTGGTATCAGTAACGACAGCATCTGGAACGGGAACATTGGCAGGCTTTACGTATTTGCCCCCGCCGACAATTACGTCATTTAGTCCAACTTCGGCTGGAGCAGGACAGACGGTAACAATAATAGGAACGAATTTTACGGGAGCAACAGCTGTCAGTTTTGGTGGTACTGCTGCAACTACATTCACTGTAGTAAGTGCAACGAGTATTACTGCAGTAGTTGGTGCGGGTGCAACGGGCAGTGTTAGCGTAACCACATCAAATGGCATTGCCAGCAGAGCCGGATTTACATTTATCACCGCAACACCAGCGCCTACAATTTCGTCTTTTACCCCAACCTCGGGTAAGACGGGTCAGGTTGTTACCATAACGGGAACAAATTTTACGGGAGCGACAGCGGTAAGCTTTGGTGGAACGGCAGCAACTACGTTTACCGTGGTTAATGCAACGAGTATCAATGCA